>Ga0208127_1000420_pt1 | contig 21942 bp, 26 predicted proteins | sample ETNtaG_6_FD_185751 | JGI IMG/M metagenome (GOLD analysis project Ga0208127, IMG submission 185751) | Marine microbial and viral communities from oxygen minimum zone, Eastern Pacific Ocean - ETNP201306SV45 (SPAdes) (version 2) | ecosystem: Environmental > Aquatic > Marine > Oceanic ... | reverse complement strand
CTCAAATCAAAGCTGATTTAATTGAGCTTATCAAAGATTACAATACAGAAGCAGCATAATGAATAACTTGATCCCCACAAAAACAATCAAAGAAAATGGCGTTATAGCCATCAAGAATGGCATTAAGCCTAACCCCAATAAACACATTCCTATTGAGAGAAAGCCAACTTGGTTACGAGTTAAATCTCAGAACTCGGCAAAATTTAGAGAACTAAAACAAATCGTTTCCCAAAAAAAACTTCATACAGTTTGTGAAGAGGCTATGTGCCCAAATATTCAAGAGTGCTGGAGTCACGGTACTGCAACCTTTATGTTACTGGGATCTGTTTGCACCAGGGCGTGCAAATTTTGCGCTGTAGACACTGGAAATCCTAAAGGTCAGTTAGACGCCGAAGAACCCATTAAAGTTGCAAAATCAATTTCACAAATGAATTTAAAGTATGCAGTATTAACATCAGTAAATAGAGACGATCTAAAAGATGGAGGTGCAAACCATTTTGCAGATACAGTTAAAGAAATAAAAGAAAGAGCTACAGGAGTTATTATCGAAGCTCTGGTTCCAGATTTTCTAGGAAATGAGAAGTCGATAGAAACATTACTGGACTCAAAATTAGAAGTCTTTGCTCAAAACCTTGAGACTGTTAAGAGATTAACTCACAAAGTACGAGACCATAGAGCTGGTTATGATCAAACTTTAGAGGTCCTCTCATACGCAAAACAATACTCCCCTAAAACTATTTCTAAGACTAGCTTGATGCTTGGGCTCGGTGAAAATGAAGCAGAGTTGCTGGAAGCCTTTAAAGACATAAGGTCTGCAGGAGTCGATGTCTTGACGCTTGGTCAATATATGAGGCCAACTGCCAATCATTTGCCAGTGGAGAAATGGTATACCCCTGAAGAGTTCAATTACTACAAAGATTTAGCCTTAAAAATCGGATTTCAGGAAGTTGCTTCAGGACCTATGGTTAGATCATCCTATAGAGCAGATAGGATTGCGCATTTGATTGAAGATTAATTTCCGTATACGGCTTCAGGAAGTGCTGTAACCAGCTCAGGAAATATAGCCAGAGCTATCAACAACCCAATTTGGATTAATATAAAAGGGATAACCCCTCTGTAAATATCCTTTGTTGCTAAAGTATCGGGGGCAACACCCCTTAAGTAGAACAGGGCAAATCCAAAAGGTGGAGTTAAGAAAGAAGTTTGAAGATTAATTGCAATCATTATGCCCAACCATATTGGATCAACTCCCAACATGAGAAGTGCTGGTCCGACTATCGGAACAACCACTAAAGTAATTTGAATAAAATCCAGTATAAACCCTAGCAGAAATATAATTACCATGACTAATAGAACTGCTCCGAAGGCACCTCCTGGCAGTTCAGTGAATATGCCTGTAATTAAGTCATCTCCTCCAAAGCCCCGGAAAACTAATGAAAATATTGATGATCCCAAAAGGATCATAAAAACCATTGCAGTGATTTCGGTAGTTGTCTCTACAGCTTCCGTTAAGTTTTTTCGATTTAAACTTTTTTTACTCACAGCTAATAAGATTGCTCCTAGTGCCCCTACACCCGCTGCTTCAGTTGGAGTGGCTATGCCCAAGAGTATAGAGCCTAATACGGAAGAGATTAGAACAAAGGGAGGTAGAAGAGAGGTGAGCATTATTTTCCATCTGCCTTCTATGAATTCAGTTTTTTGGGAAGGGGCCATCTGCGGCGAAAGGTAAGCCCTTATGATCACATAGAGCGCATAGCAAAAAACCAAAATGATTCCTGGAATAAGTGCTCCCATAAATAAATCGCCAACGGAAACAGTTCTTGCAGAAAAATTACCTATATTCAATTGAGATTGTTGATAGGCTGCCGATAAAACATCTCCCAAAATTACCAGGGCTATAGAAGGCGGTATTATTTGACCAAGAGTTCCAGTGGCACAAATTGTTCCAGCCGATAGGCTGGGATCATAGCTTCTGGAAAGCATTATTGGCAAAGAGATTAATCCCATTGCAATTACTGTAGCCCCGACTATTCCAGTACTTGCTGCAATTAGCGCCCCTACAAATATAACTGCTATTGCTAGACTTCCTCTGAATCCTCCAATGACTTCAGACATGTTACTTAGAAGATCTTGAGCTAAGTTGGATTTTTCCAAGAGAACTCCCATGAAAACAAACAATGGCACTGCTACTAATGTCATATTAGTCATGTCTCCATAAAGCCTATTTGGTATAGCTCCTAAGAATGCACTCTCGAAAGTTCCAGTTAAGACCCCGATCCCGGCAAACATCAAAGCTGTTCCAGCTAGAGAGAAAGCTACGGGGAATCCTGCCAGTAAAACTAGGCATATAACACCAAACATCAATAGGGGTATAAACTCAACCATTCTTGATTTTCAATGCTGACTTTAGAATTTCAGAAAGACTCTGGATCATCAACAAAAGGGCAACAGCAATTAGTAAAGATTTTTGGATATATACGAAGGGAAGTCCATCGGGTTCTGCAGAAACCTCCATAATTCTCCAAGAGAATTCAACATAGCCCCATGAGTAAAGGAGGATGACCCAGCAAACAGGTTGAAGAAAAATAAGGTTGCCTACTAAATCTACTAAAGCTTTTTTTGAATCACTGAAATTCCTATAAAAAATATCGACTCTAACGTGAGCACCTCGCTTAAGGGCGAAAGCAGCACCAAGTAAAAATAGACCTCCATGAAGATAGAGAACAACATCTTGAAGCATTACAGAGCCCATATCTAAACCATAACGCATTACAACCACAATGCAGGTAACAACTACCATGATGGCTACAAACCATGAGCATATCTTTCCGGTAAATTCAGAAAAATTATCTAAATTAGAGCTTATTTTTTCCAAGGTTAATCTATTTTTTGATAATGAAAATTTGAATTATAATTAATGCGAGGTATATATGAATTTACAATTTACACAAGAAGAACTCGATTTTCAAAAAGAAGTTAGAGACTGGATTAAAGAAAACTATCCTGAAGACATGAAGGAAAGGTTGATGCATGCCCCTAATGGCCACATTACCAAAGAAGAACATGTCCAGTGGCAGCAAGCTTTATATAAGAAAGGTTGGGCTGGCATTAATTGGCCAGAAGAGTACGGAGGAGCATCTTTTAATGCTACCCAGAAATATCTATTTGGAAAAGAAATGGCTGCTGCAAGAGCTCCGGGCTTTACAGCATTTGGAATATCAATGGTCGCACCTGTAATTATGGCGTTTGGAACAGATGAGCAAAAAAAGAAGTACCTACCAGATATATTGTCATCAAAAACATGGTGGTGTCAGGGCTATTCAGAGCCTGGATCTGGTTCGGATTTAGCTTCTTTAAAGACGAAAGCTGAAGATAAAGGGGATCATTATTTAGTAAACGGAGCAAAAACTTGGACCACAATGGCTCAACACGCAGATATGATTTTTTGCCTAGTTAGAACAAGCAATGAAGACATTAGACAAAAAGGAATTTCTTTTCTGCTGATCGATATGCATTCTGAAGGAATTGAGGTTCAACCCATCAATACCCTAGATAATACCCCCATCGGACATCATGAAGTTAATACAGTCTTTTTTGAAGATGTGAAAGTACCTAAAGAAAATTTAATTGGTGAAGAGGGTAAAGGTTGGACTTATGCTAAATATCTTCTTGAGTTCGAAAGAGGTAACGGGTACTCCTCTGAGCTTTATCAGCAACTTCAGCAAATTAAAGCCAAATCGCAAATTGAAGATGCTAGTGGAAGTAAATTATCTGAAGATCCAAGCTTTATGGAATCAGTTGCAAAACTAGAAGTTCAGATAAATGCTATGGAAGCAACAGAGTTGAGAATCTTAGGAAGTCTATCGGCTGGTCAAAATGTCGGACCAGAATCTTCTCTTCTCAAAACGAGAGGTACAGAAATAGGACAAGCTATAACAGAGCTTGCTGTTGAGCTGGTTGGTTACTATGGCATACCTTTTCATAATCCTGGTCCTGAAATAGGAATTAATGAACCCGCTATAGGGAGTAGGTTTGCTAATACTGCTGCTCCTAGATATTTTAATTATAGAAAAGCAAGTATCTATGCAGGTTCCAATGAAATACAAAGAAACATTATGGCTAAATTAGTCTTAGGCTTATAACGAATGTTAGTACTTGTTTCACCTGCCAAAACTTTAGATTACGAATCTGATCTTAATCAGAAAGACTTCTCTATAGCCAATCATCTTGCTGATAGTGAAATTCTGATTAAAGAGCTTCAAAATAAAAGTCCTGAGGACCTATCCAAGCTAATGGGCTTAAGTGAAAAGCTGGCTTTACTAAATTTTGATAGGAATATGAATTGGTCCAGACCTACAAAGCTCAATGAGAACGCTAGACAAGCTATATTTGCTTTTAAAGGAGATGTTTATCAAGGGCTAAACGCCTCCTCCCTGTCTAAAGCTGAAATAAATTATGCTCAGAAACACCTCTGCATTCTTTCAGGCCTTTACGGTTTATTGAGGCCTTTGGACTTGATGTACCCCTACAGATTGGAAATGGGAACAAAGATGAAAAATGAAAGAGGAACTAATCTATATGAGTTTTGGGGAAACAAAATAACCCAGACAGTGAATAAGTTAGCTAAAGAAAATAAATCAAAGGCCATAGTTAACTTAGCTTCAGTGGAATATTTTTCTGTTTTGAAAAAAGACAATTTAGATTTATCTGTTATTAACCCAGTCTTTAAAGACTACAAGAATGGAAAATATAAGATCATAAGTTTTTTTGCCAAGAAGGCTCGTGGCTCAATGACAAGATTCATAATCCAAAACAGAATTAAGAAAGTTGAAGATCTAAAAGGTTTTGACCTGGATGGCTATTCCTTTAGCGAAAAAGAATCTATCGAGAATTCTCCTGTTTTCTTAAGAAAGAGTTAAACCCCAACTTCTCCATCTAAATATTTTCGTCTAGGTAGCATATCTTCAAACTCTGGTTCTTTATTTTCGGCTTTAGCTTTAAAAGCTACAGACATTTCATCACCAATGCCGACTGCCGTATTCCATAGTGCAATATGATTTAGCGACTCTTCTACAGTATGATCTCTTCCATAGTTAAGTGACTCTTTTGTACCGGCTATTGCTAGAGGTCCTTTAGAGGCAATTTCGGAAGCAATTTCCATTACTTTTTCCATCATTTCTTCTTTTGTTTCAAATACCTCATTAACTAGACCATGACTTAAAGCCTCTTCAGGTAAAAATCTTCTCCCGGTATAGGCCAGCTCCCTAACTACTCCCTCTGGAATCAGTCTAGGAATTCTTTGCAGTGTTCCTACATCTGCTGCCATCCCTATATTTATCTCTTGTATGCAGAAAAAAGCATCTTTAGTGCAGTAGCGCATATCTGTAGCTGTAGCAAGATCAACTCCACCACCTACGCAGGCACCTTGAACCGCTGCAATGACTGGAACCCGAGCTTTTTCTAAGCAAGTTATAGTATGTTGAAGATCTAAGGTCACTCTGTAGCCTGATTCCTTTCTCATACCCATATGGGCATTGGGCTGTTTATCGGAAGGCGCAAAGTTAGCAAGGTCCATGCCAGCACAAAAGTGTTTTCCTTCACCAGAAAGGACAATTACCCTTGCCGATGCGTTGTCAGAGATGCTTTCCACTAAGTGAGGCAACTCCGACCAAAAGGCTTTATTCATAGAGTTAAACTCATCTGGTCTCGACATCTTTATGTGAGCTATCTTGTCTTTTATTTCAAAGTCAAAGCATGTGTATTCCATTTTATCTCCTTATCTTTATCCAGTTTCCGCTAGATTTATTATCTCATCTATTTTTTCTTTAAGTTGATCAACATGATCAAAGGCTTTGTTGTGAGGCATCACAACTTTTCTTTCTCTGCTCAAAAGGTCCAATCCCTTTTTTAATTCTTCTGCACTTTCTATGATTTTACTTTTATTTTCCATATTAATATTTAATGTGAATTTTAATGATATATTGTAGAAGAAAAGGGCCCTTCAAGAAATGAAAGTTTCAAACTTAGAGATAATACTGGATCAAGTAATGGCTGGAGTAGACGAAGCTTCAGTCAAAATTCTTGATATATACAATGATGAAGATATTTCTATTGAGAAAAAGGGCGACGGCTCTCCAGTAACTCTTGCAGACAAGACTTCCCATGAAATTCTTTTTTCCACTTTATCATCCATTGATAAATCTATACCTGTCCTATCGGAAGAAGGAGAAATTAAAGACTCCAATGTAGATTTATTTTGGCTGGTTGATCCATTGGATGGAACTAAAGAGTTTATTCATAAAAACGGAGAATTTACCGTAAATGTTGCCTTAATTGAGAGAGGAAGACCTATTTTAGGGGTTGTTTCAGCACCTGCTTTGGAGGAGAAATTTATAGGCCTCAATGGTGAGGCTTACAGAATTTCCGAAGGAGTTAAAACTAAGATACATAGTCGCTCCCAGTCCAAAGATTTCTGTTTAGTAACTGTTAGTAAAAGTCACAAAAGTGAAAAAGATGAGCTTTTTATAAAGCTTTGCGAGGAGAGATTTAAAGAAGTTAAAGAACTGCCTACAGGCAGCTCTTTAAAGCTTTGCAGAGTTGCAGAAGGAAGAGCTGATGTCTATTGCAGGTTAGGTCCAACTTATCAATGGGATATTGCTGCTGGTCAGGCTGTTGTAGAAGCAGCTGGAGGAAATGTGTCTGATCTGAATGGAAGAAGTCTCAAGTACGAGTTTGTTTCCGAAACCAAGAATCCTTTATTTTATTGCACAGGAGATGATTCATATTCCTGGAAAGAAGTGTTCAGTAATTTAATCTAACTCCAGGATTAATTTACCTATATTCTCGTCAGATTCCATAATCCTATGAGCCTCTAGACAATCTTCGAAAGGTAAAGATTGATGGATAATGGGTTTAATTTCTCCAACCTCTAGATGCGGTATAAGCTTATTAGATAGCTCAGTCATGACTGCATTTTTGGTTTTTTCATCACGGGCTCTGATAGTTGACCCTATAATCTTCTGCCTCTTAATCATTAATAGCCCCAGATTGAGTTCAGTTTTAGCCCCTCCCATTAAACCTATGATTATCAAATTACCTTCTATACCTAGAACTTCTAAATTCCTTTCAAAGTAATTTCCTCCAACAGGATCTAATATGATATCAACTCCGTTAGGAGCCCAGTCCTTTATCTTAGAAAATATATCTTTTGACCGAACTTCTCCATTCGAGGCACCTAAGTTTATACAGAAATCTATTTTTTCTTTTGTTCCTGCAGTTACGAAGGACTCACAACCAAAAGTTTTTGCAAGTTGAATTCCTGCAGTTCCAATCCCGCTGGCACCTGCATGAAAAACAACTTTATCGCCTGCTTTCATTGAAGCTTCCATAAATAAGTTTAACCAACATGTTGCGAAAACTTCTGGGATAGCAGCTGCCTCAATCCAATTTAAATTCTTTGGTTTCTCTATGGCATGAAATTCGGGACAAGTAACATATTCTGCATAACCCCCACCGCCTAAAAGCGCCATCACTTCGTCACCGGGCTTTTTTGATGTAACTTCTTTACCAACCTCTTCTATAATTCCGCTGCATTCAAGTCCCAGTATGTCACTTGCTCCTGGTGGAGGAGGGTATAATCCATTTTTTTGAGCTATATCAGCTCTGTTGATGCCAGATGCTTTAACCTTTATAAGAACCTCATGATCTCCTATTTGTGGTTTTTCTCTTTCTCCTATAAGTAAGGTTTTATCTTTAACTTCTATGGTTTTCATATAAATATAATTGTTAATTTACCTGGTTGAACCCTTAAAAATTGTTCAAATTTGCACCAGCAATCACTAAAAATGTAAAATTCGCAATGATTATGCCTAAAAAAGAGCTTAAAAGTGAAAATTCTGCTGGTACAGCTCTTCAAGAGATGGAGTCTCTTTCTCCGGGTGGAGACCTTCAAGCTTATATCAACTCTGTTCACAGTATTGGTATTTTAACTTCAGAAGAGGAAAAGAAACTTGCAGAAGATCTTTACTATAGAAATGACTTAGATGCTGCTAGAAAGTTAGTTTTGGCACATCTTAGGTTTGTAATCTATATAGCTAAGACTTATTCTGGTTATGGATTGCCTGAAGCTGACCTCATTCAGGAAGGAAATGTAGGCCTGATGAAGGCTATAAGAAAATTTAATCCTGAAATGGGAGTAAGGCTGGTCTCATTTGCTGTTCATTGGGTTAAAGCAGAAATTCATGAGTACGTTCTAAAGAATTGGAAAATTGTAAAGATAGCAACTACAAAAGCCCAAAGAAAACTCTTCTTCAATCTGAGAAGCAAGAAAAAAGGTTTAGGTTGGCTTACAGAAGAAGAGGTTGAGGCTATGGCAAAGGACTTAGGTGTAAAGCCTTCTGAGGTAAGAGAAATGGAAAAAAGGTTAAGTGGCACTGATATGCCTTTCGACCCTCTAGCAGATTCAGATGACGATGAGGCTTCTTTCGCTCCATCTCAATACTTAGAAGATGTTGAGGCCAATCCTGCTGATATCTTCGAAAAAGATGATCTCATTAACGCCAATACCACACAACTTTATGAAGCCATCCACCAACTTGATGATAGAAGTAGGGATATATTGCAAGACAGATGGTTAGCTGAGGAAAAACTTACATTACATGAGCTTGCAGAAAAATATGATATATCTGCTGAAAGGGTGAGGCAGATAGAGAAGAATGCCATGAAAAAAATAAAACAGTCTTTTTCATCAGGTGAGTAATGTTCCTATTAGAGAACGTTTAAAAAGCTTTGTTCTTAGAAAAGGACGAATTACTTCCAATCAAAAGAAAGCCTTAATAGATCTTAAAGATCACTATCTTTTAAATGAAGATAGCAAAATAGAATTATTTAATGGCACTTCTGTTGCTCTTGATATTGGTTTTGGTGCGGGAGAAACGACGATACATCTTGCAAAAACTAATCCTGAATTTTCTGTTATCGGAGTAGAGGTGTACCTATCAGGTATAGGCTCAGTTTTAAGTAGGGCAGGCACTGAGGGAATAGAAAATTTAAGGATCTTCAACGGCGATGTTGTACCCTTTTTGGAAGAAAAAGTTCCAGATAACAGTCTTGATTTAGTGTTGATGTTTTATCCAGATCCATGGCCCAAAAGGAAGCATCACAAGAGACGTCTCTTCCAACAAGACTTTCTAAGCCTAATCAGTAAAAAATTGAAGCAAGGTTCCATTTTTTACTTTAAGACAGACTGGGAAGACTATTTTCGTGACGCTCAAAAGATAGTACAAGTCAGTGATGGCTGGAAAGAATTAAAAAGAGAAGACCTGGCGAATTATTTAAAATGCTTACCTCAAACCTCATTTGAGAAGAAAGCACTATCTGCGGAGAGGGATTTAAAAGAGATTATTCTTAAAAAGATCAGTTAAACAGCAGAGGAATTTCTTTCAAAAGCTTTAAAAATGCTGAAGACCTATGAGATATCTCATTCTTCTCACTTTTTTTTAATTCAGCTAAATGATAACCCGATTCAACAACAAATATAGGATCATAACCAAAGCCGTTAGAGCCTTTGAATTGCTTAGCTATATTTCCTTCTAGGCTTCCACTGCTGCTTATAATCTTTCCTTGAAAGTAACCAACCAGACTGCATTTGAATCTTGCATTTCTAGTTTTATCTTTGCATTCTTCAAGTTCCTTTAAAAGCTTCAAACAATTATCTTTATCAGTTCCTGTATCCGAATATCTAGCAGAATATATTCCAGGTCTTCCATCAAGGGCATCTACCTCTAGCCCAGAGTCGTCACCTATGGCTGGAATCCCTAATGTGTCTGAAACAAACTTGGCTTTGATTAATGCATTTTCATAGAAGGTCTTGCCTGTTTCGGCAGGAAGTTGGTTTATGCTGGATGGCAATTTTATGAAATCGTAAGGTGTTAAGGTGGCTAGCTCATTAAACTCTTTCAATTTACCTTCATTCTGAGTTGCTACAGCAATTTTCATTTTGATATTTTGTAAATTGCACTTGTGGCAAAGAAGTTTGGCAAAGTGTTTGTTAATAAATTTTCTTTACCTGAAGAGCTGAAAAATTTCTTTTCTTTTATATCTATGCCGCACTCTTTGCAGAGTATTTCAAAGTCTTTAATTGTGCATAAGTGAATGTTCTCTGTCTCATACCAGGTTTTGGGCAATGAACCTGTGATTGGCATTTTTCCTAGAAATAAGAGCTTCAATCTCGTTGTCCAGTAACCAAAATTGGGGATTGTCACAATACTCTCATTTCCTATTCTGGTCACTTCGAGCAGAGCTTGCTTTGGATTTTTTAGGACTTGAATAGTTTGACTCATGATAACCGTATCAAAGCTTTTATCTGAGAAGTTACCTAAACCATCATCAATATTTTGTTGAATAACATTTAAACCGGACTGAATACAAATATTAATATTGCTCTGATTAATTTCTACGCCCAAGGCATTTATTTGAAGTTCGTCTTTTAGGGTCTTGAGAATTTCTCCGTCGCCGCAACCAAGATCTAGAACTTCAGATTTTGTTGACGTCCAGTTTTTTATGACTTCAATTGTATTCATCTAATTTTCTAAGAATGAGGATAAGCCTTTTACATAAGCATCATCAGCAAATAAGAATGAATCATGGCCATGTGGACTATTCACCTCAATGTAGCTTACCTTTTTCTTGGCTTTGATTAAGGCATTAACAATTTCTTTAGATCTATCAGGAGAGAATCTCCAATCTGTTGAGAAAGACATTACAAGGATTTGCGCCTCAATAGAATTGAAGGCTGCAGCCAGATCACCTTCGTGTTCATTGGCAGGATCAAAGTAATCTAGAATCTTTGTCATTAGCAGGTAGGTATTAGCATCGAATTGATCAGAAAATACGTCTCCTTGATGTCGGAGATAGCTTTCTATCTCAAATTCAGCGTCGAAACCAAAACTTAATTTTTCTTCTTTTAACTCCCTGCCAAATTTATTCCTCATTGCTTCTTCAGAAAGGTAGGTAATATGACCTACCATCCTAGCTAACCTCAAGCCCTGTTTTGGTCTTTTATTTTTTGTAAGGTAGCTCCCTTCCTCAAAATCAGGATCATTCAAAATTGCCTGTCTTGCCACTTCGTTGAATGCAATATTTTGAGCACTTAATTTTGGAGCAGCAGCAATCACCCCAGCTTTTTTTATTCGTTTAGGGAATAGGCGCGACCACTCGAGAGCTTGCATTCCTCCTAAACTTCCGCCAACAACTGCATGCCATTTTTTAATTTTAAGATGGTCTGAAAGCATAGATTGGCATTTCACCCAATCTTTAACAGTTATCATAGGGAAATCAGGACCGTATATTTCACCAGTCTCTTGATTGATAGAAGTGGGGCCAGTTGAGCCATGACATCCACCAATATTATTTGGGCAAACGACATAAAATTTGTTTGTATCTATAGCTTTTCCAGGACCAATTAGGGCATCCCACCAACCAGCTCTTTTTTCATCTTCGTATATTCCAGCAGCATGGTGATTGCCACTTAGGGCATGGCATATAAGTATAGCGTTCGAATGGTCCTCGTTTAGGTTGCCGTAAGATTCATAAATAAGCTCAATCTTTTTAAGCTCTTTACCACTTTCTAATCTCAGACCTTTGTCTAAGGTAACCTTTTTTGGTTCTACTAGTCCTATTGAATCACTCATAAAAAAACCTGTTCGCTTAAGCTAAACAGGTTTAATTTAATGCATTAGCAGTATTTCAATTAAACGCCCGCAAGCTATCTCAAATCGGCGAATTAACGATTATATTGAATATAGCTTCAGAAACCAACTGAGAGCCATACGGGCAAGCCGGACTCAACTGCAAACTCTATGAAAGCTATCTGCAGAAAGTTTAGAAGAAGAAACGCAAAAATTGGCGAAAAATCCAGTCCACCTGTAGGAGGTAGTATGGACCTAAAGGGATGGAAAAATTTATCTGACATCTGTCTAATCAACAATACCGCAGGATGAAAAACATTTGAAGCAACGAAGCTGATTATTATTCCTCCCAATAAAATCCACCAAACCATTTTTAACATCAATAAAATCACGGAATAAGTAGACCACAGCAATATTTTGATCGGATCATAATTTATGCTTCCCGCAATAACGGCTAAATAAAATGCACCTGCTTGAATAAATACAGCCACTAAGAAACATGCCAAATCAAAACTCCATAGGGGTTTTATGACTGTTCTAATTAATTGGCTGGGAAAGTCTACAGCTCTGATAATTCCCTGAACTAGGGGGTTGTAATAATCTACTTTGAGTAGCCTAAAAAGAAAATTAAAAACAACTCCTATTGTAAAAATATCCATGAGTGTCTTAAAGAGAAAGAATGTGGCTTCAGTCATTTCCTAATTCAATAGATTTCTTCTCTGCAACTTCCATAGACCTGATGATAATCTTCTTAAGTTCATTATCTTCAAATTCTTCAATAGCTCTTTGAGTAACACCGCCAGGAGACGTGACATTTCTTCTCAAGACTTCTGGAGGTTCGTTAGAGGCTCTAGCAAGATTTGCTGCTCCTGAGATCATAGCGGCTATTAAATTAATTTTTTCTTTTTGATCAAGATCTAGGTTGGACGATGATTCGAGCATGGATTCAATTAAATAGAATACATATGCTGGCCCAGATCCGATCAAGGCTGTATATATATCTATACTTTTCTCATCGATTTTTGCAACTTCTCCAACACATGCAAAAAGACCTTTAGCGAAATTTTCGTCAATCTCATTTATATGCTCGTTGGCGCAAATAGCAGTGACGCCTTCTCTAATACTTGCGGGCGTATTTGGCATGGCTCTTATAATCCTGGAGGGTGATGATAAGTATGACTCTAAATCTTGGATTTTTATTCCAGCCGCTATTGAAATAAGAAGAGGATCAATTCTGGATACGTCTTCGGAGATCTCTCTAAGAACTGTTTCTATCATATTAGGCTTTACAGCAAGCAGAACCGCATCAGCAAAATTGACAATTTCGACATTATTATTGGTAGTTTTTATATCAAAGTTTTTGCTTAAATTATTGAGATGCTCCTGTTCAGGTGAGGAGGCCATAATGCATGAAGCGGAATGATTGTTTTGAATAAGTCCCGATATCAATGCTGAGGCCATATTTCCAGCACCAATAAAACCTATCTTTAAATCTTCTTTAATCATTTTCTTGAACCAAATATTGCGGTTCCAATTCTAATCATTGTAGCTCCTTCTTTAATGGCTGAGCCAAAATCCGATGACATCCCCATGGATAGTGTATCCAAATTCATACCTTTTTGATTTAAAGACTTATAAATTTTAGTGACTTCTTCAAATATTTTTCTTTGTTCAATTTCGGTCTCTCTAGGTCTAGGTATGACCATCAAACCTCTTACAACAAGATTCTCAAGATGGCTCAATGAAGTAATTAGATTCTCCAGTTCTTCTTTTTTTATCCCTGATTTTGTATCCTCTTCGTCTATATTTAATTGAATACAGATATTAAGAGGTGGTTTGTCAGCAGGTCTCGCACTATTTAATCGCTCAGCCACCCTTATGTTCTCTACTGTATGAACCCAATCAAATAATTCAGCTATTTTTTTTGCTTTTCTTGTCTGAATTGCGCCTATGAAGTGCCACGTAATGTCCTTATTGGTTAGAGCAATCTTATTTTCTGCTTCTTGAAGATAATTCTCTCCAAAATGATTTAAACCGGCTTCGTAAGCAACGTTAATTTTATCTACGGACTGAGATTTGCTTGCACCAATGAGTATTACATCTTCAGGATCTCTGTCAGCATCTTTACAGTATTTTTGTATACTGATTTTTATCTGTTTTAGATTCTCTTCTGACACAGCCCTACATTTCTTCAGGAGCTTTAATTCCTAGGACCCTAAGCCCATTTGCAATAACTTGCTTAACCCCCTTGAGCAGAAAGAGTCTAGACGTCATCAGCTCTTTATCTTCTATTAAAACCTTTTCGCTGTTGTAGTAGCTATGGAAAACTCCAGATAAATCTCTTAAGAAGTAACAAAGTAAGTGTGGCTCACCAGCCTTGGCTGATCTTTCAATTAGCTGAGGATACTGTCGAAGTAGCTTTAATATCTCTATTTCTTTTTCCGAACCCAATAGTGCAAGCTCTACACTATCAAAATCCTCAAATTCATTTTCAGCCTTTCTTAGAACACTACAAATTCGAGCATGCGCATACTGTATGTAATAAAGGGGATTGTCCTTGGACTGTTCTTTAGCCAGATCTAAATCAAATTCTAAGTGCTGATCAGCTTTTCTGTTTATATAAAAGAACCTTGCAGCCTCCGTCGTTACTTCATTCATCAATTCATTAAGAGTTATGAAATCTCCACTTCGAGTTGACATAGATACCTTTTTTCCGGCTTTTACAAGATTTGCAAACTGAATGAATATTACTTCGAGCTTATTTATGTCTCTGTCGCATGCATCCATTGCCGCCCTTACCCTCGGTAAATAACCGTGATGATCTGAACCCCATACATTAATGACTCTATCGTATCCACGATCGTATTTATCTAGATGGTAGGCTACATCAGATGCAAAGTAGGTATATTCGCCATTACCTCTTTTTAGAACCCTGTCTTTGTCATCACCAAGAGAAGAAGATTTAAACCATATAGCTCCACCTTCTTCATAAATAAAACCTCGGGACTTAAGCTCTTCTATTGATCCATCAACTTTGCTGTCAGTGTTTCCGTCATTTCCATACAAGGATGATTCTGAAAACCAAGCATTATGATGAACTCCACACTGTTCTAAATCTGCTTTTATCAAGTGTAGGATTTCAGACAATGCGAACTCCCTAATATATTGAAATTCTTCTTTTAAAATTACCCTTAAACTTTCCACCAATTGATCAGTAAATTCGTCATCTTGATCCTCAGAATTTAGCTTTTCTATTAAGCTCTCTTCAATTTTAAATAGACTATCTGACTTTTCGTCCTTTAATTTTTTTGCAACTGGAAGCAAGTAGTCTCCTTGATAGCCTTGCTGCATCATTTTTATTTCGCTACTAAAAAGCTGGCAATATCTAATCCATACACTGGCCGCTAAGATGTTCATTTGCCTACCAAAATCATTTACATAGTATTCTTGATCAACTTCAAAGCCAGCCTCTTCCAAAAGGCTAGATAAAACCGAACCAAAGACTGCACCTCTTCCATGTCCTACATGCAGTGGACCAGTCGGATTACTCGATACATATTCAATCAAGACTTTACTTTGCTTAGAGTCAGACTTTCCAAAATCTTTATTTTCTTTTTGAATCTGTTCTAGAATTTCTCCATGCGAGTCTTTGGATAGGAAGAAATTTAAAAAACCGGGTCCCGCAACTTCGATTTTTATTATTTTTTCATCTAGAACAAAATTTTGTTTTATTTCTTCAGCTATTTCTTTAGGATTTTTTTTAAGAGGTTTTGCAAGAACCATGGCTATATTCGTTGCCAAATCTCCATGTTCCTTCTCTTTATTATCCTGGATAGATATTTTTAGGTTTTTGATTTCCGGTTCTACTTGGGAGTATAGATCTTCTAGGATTTCTGAAAGGGTTTTCTTAATATTATCTTTCATGAGAAGATCATTTACGCCCTTGATATTCTCCATTTCGGGTGTCAATAGTGATTAGTTCACCCTCAGAAATAAAGAGAGGAACTTTAACAATAGCTCCTGTTGCAAGAGTTGCAGGCTTTGTTCCTCCGGTTGCGGTATCTCCTTTTACTCCTGGATCAGTTTCCGTTACTACCAAATCTACAAAAGTTGGAGCTACAACAGATATAGGTTTGTCATTCCATAAGAGAACTTTGCAAATATCTTCTTCGGTAACCCATTTGCCTAATTCCCCAACAGTTTCAACTGATACGGGTATTTGATCATAAGTTTCTGGATGCATAAAAAACCATGAACTGTCATCGCTATAAAGAAACTGCATATCAAGCTCTTCTACATCTGCAGATTCTAAAGATTCTCCAACTTTACAGGTTTTTTCACCAACCCTTCCTGTCAGAAAGTTTCTGAATTTAATTTTACTAAAAGCCTGTCCCTTACCGGGCTTATTAAATTCTTCTTCAATAATCACACATGGATCATTATCAATGATAATTTTAAGACCGACTTTAAAATCGCTCGTAGAGTAAGATACCAATTTATTTTTCCTTTAAGTTTTAAGTGAGATAAGTTCAGATCCAAATTTTACAAGCTTCTTTTCATTCAAGGAATCTAAATTAAATAAATTTGCTTCTTTTAGTATCAATATAATTGTTGAGCCCATTCTAAAATGTGCTAATTCCTGACCTTTAATCACTTCAGATAGACTTCCAGGCCCTTCATTCCAATTATTTATCAATTCAAGCCTTGAGCTGACATTTGTCTTGCTCCAAAAGGGAACGATACTTCCAACTATAGATGCTCCAACAGACACTAAAGCATAATCGCTTAACTCAGAGTCAACATTTAGAACGGACCTCTCATTTTTTATGTAGAGTTTAGGTATCAAATCTTGAGCTTTCTTATTTACGCTATACAAAGACTCACCTAGGTGAGATGAGTGGGTAATCTTGCCATCGTAAGGGCAGTGAATTCTATGATAATCGGTGGGAGCCAAATATATAGTGACGAAATATCCCTCTTCATACTGTTTTTCTAACTCACCTCCAACTAGCTCTTTCAGAGGATATTTATGTTTTTTGGCTTGAATAAGCTGACCCTCCTTTATAAAGCCATGATCAACAATTTCTCCATCGACAGGGGATATAAAACAGTCCTTTCTATTATTGATAGGCCTTACTTCTTTTTTTAACTTCCTAATAAAAAAATCATTATAAGTCTTGTAAGAATCAAGGTCTGAATCTAAAGCTTCATCTAGATTAGGTTTGTAGAAGATTAAGAATAAATTTATGAAAAGATTCTTTAGTAGCGAGATTTTACTGTTCGCAAGGATTCCTACTATTTTTGTAATAAATATATGTGGCAAAATCTTACTCATCTTTTTAAGAAAGGAAAAAAACTAGACAAATTTTCTCCAGCTACATAGTTTTGATATTTTGAAGCTAGTTTATTCTCGTTTTCAAAAAATACATATTTAAAAATTATAATACTCACCAGTATTAGTCCTATTAATGACCATTCAGAGCCAACAGCCCCAAACGCAAGCACTTGGATACCTAAAAAGAAAAGCCATATCCCAAACAAATTTGGATGCTTAACAAAAGACCAGAGGCCACCATCTATTAATCTATTTTTTTGAGATTTTTTGACTCTATTTTCACTGTAGATTTCTAATGCTATACCTGTGGCGGCAATTATCAGTCCACTTAAGTCTACAAAATTTAATTTTGAGTAACCTGATAGATAGTTTAAAGAGAAGATGGAAGAGAAGCATAGAAATTGAATGAATGAGACCTTTAAGACAGTTAATATTAAACTCTTATAATTTTTATCGGATATGGATTTTCTCATTGTATTCAATGTATCTATCAATAAGACCATTTTGACCGACTTGTATGAATAGAATGACTTCATGCACCATAGTGCAACAAGCAAGCTTCCTGCTAGCTGCCTCATTGAAACCTCAGATATAGCAAATGAAGCTTGCAGTAAATAACTTATAACCAAAGAGATAAGAACTGGAGCAAAAAAATACTTAATCAAGAGCCTAGGGCTTTTTTTTCTAATGCTTCTAATGACAAGGTATACCTGTAAAAGAAAAGAAGACAAAAAGATAAATAATAGAAACTCAATATTTGACATATCAATATTAAGACAATAAGACGATTTTATTTAGCATTGCATTGATTCTTGTTTGACTCTATAGTTTACCCGTTCGCAATGGGGAAGGTGAAATAATGTGTTGCAAAACCATTAAGTTTCATCTAGTTTTTGCTTACGGAATTAATTATAAGAATAAGAATTAGGAGATAGCTATGACGCGTCTTTGTAAATTTGTTTTCATGCTGGCTGGAATTTCAGTTTCTGGCTTAATGTTTAGCGACCAGATACAACCTCTTCTTGATGTTGGTGCAGCTAGGCAGATTGCCGAGAAAACATCTCAATCAAAAATAGATGAAATGGAAGAACAAACTTCAGTAATCATCAGCGAATTCAAAACAGTTAGTAAGCAGATAGAAGGGTTAAGAGTTTACAACGCTCAAATGAGACAACAAATACAGCGACAAGAGGAACGCCTAAAAGAGATTGATCGCACAATGAAAGAAGCTCAGGTCATGCAAAGACAGATACCTCCTTTCACAAGAAGGATGCTTGCGGGGGTAGAAACTTCTATAGAATTAGATCTTCCTTTCCACCTAGCTGAAAGAAAAGAAAGAATAGCCTTTGCTAAGGCTGCTCTAGACAACCCTACTGTTTCACCTGCTGAAGGCCTAAGACAGGTACTCGAGGCTTTCAATGTTGAAGCTGAGTACGGAAGAAAAATTGACGCCTATAAAGACAGCATCATGATTGATGGTGAATTAAGAGAAGGAAATATTTTAAGAGTTGGTAGGTTGGCAATGGTATTCCAGACCGCAGATGAAACTCAGACTCATGCTTGGGATAATTCTACAAGATCTTGGGTTGAGCTTGACAATAGCTACAGAAATCCGACTACGAGAGGTTTGAGAATCGCAAATAAATTGGCAACAGTAGACCTTATGGAATTACCTTTACCAGCAGCAAAGGAGGCTAACTAAAATGAGAAAACTAAAACTTTACATACTTATTCTTAGTTTAGGTCTTATTTCAACCTCTGCTATCGCAGAAGATGAAGAAGAAGTTCAACCTTCAAACCCTCAAGAACTATTAGAGATAGTTAGACAAGGGCAGTTTGCAGACACTCAGCAACAACGAGCTAGAGAGGCGCAATTTAGAAACGAAAAGAATAGACAGGCTAAGCTTCTATCTGATGCTAAAGATGAAAGAGCTAGACTTGAAAGGGAAGCAGCTAGACTTGAACAGAAGTTCGAAGCAAACGAAGCTTTACTTGTAGTTGCGGAAGAACAATTAAGAGAAAGGCTCGGCTCTTTGAATGAGATATTTGGACATCTTGCGGGAAATACTACCGAAGCCAGAAATATCATGGAACAATCCATTACCGCTGCTCAATTCGGAAAGGATAGAGAGCAATTCATGACCGATTTAGGTTCAAAAATGAATGAGGGTATTAAGTTGGCTTCCATTGAAGAATTAGAAACCCTTTGGTACGAGCTTCAAAGAGAAATAAATGCTTCTGGTGAAGTAGTGAGGTTCAATACCGAAGTTATAACAACTGACGGTAATGTTGAGAATAGGGATGTTGTTAGAGTAGGTAACTTCAATGTTGTTTCTGATGGTCAGTATTTAACATATTCCCCTTCTAGAGGAGCTTATTCTGAATTGCCTTCGCAACCAGCGGGTAGATACACTTCTCAAACTTCAGATATTTTGAGCGGAGATTCTTTCCCAGTGCAGTTTGCAGTTGATCCTACTGGCCCTCAGGGAGGTTCTCTACTTGCAAGTTTAATTTCTATGCCAAGCACATGGGGAAAAATGCAAGAAGGTGGTCCAGTTGGCTACATGCTTATGACAATAGGTGTCTTAGCTACTCTTCTCTTCTTATGGAGATTTAATGAGCTATGGAGAATCAGGGGTGGAGTAATAGCCCAAGCAGGTTCATCTACCTTAAGCAATGATAATGCTCTCGGTAGAATTTTAAAAATAGCTGAAGATGATAAAGAAGCAGATACAGAAACTTTAGAGCTTAAGATGGCTGAACAAATTCTTAAGGAAAGGCCTACAGTAGAAGGGCTAAATTGGGTATTAAAAATTGTTTCTGTAGTAGCTCCTTTAATGGGTCTTTTTGGAACCATCATCGGTATGATCGAAACTTTCACAATGATTACGCTGTTCGGTACAGGAGATCCTAAAACTATGGCAAGTGGTATTTCTACTGCGTTAGTAACAACTTGGTTGGGATTAATGGTTGCAATACCTACAACCTTTATGTATGCAACAGTCAATAATATTTCAAGAGGAATATTAGGTACTATTGAGGAGTCTAGTACTGGTATGGCAGCTAAACGCTCAGAGGGTACCAACTAAAAAAGATATAAGAAATGCAATTTTTTTATAACTTTTCAGATGCTCTTTTTGCTTTTATGCAAAGAGGCGGAGATGTTTTATATCTAATAGGCTTACTGGCATTTGTCATGTGGTTTCTAATTTTTGAAAGAATGTGGTATTTCTTTTTTACTCATAGGAACCACCTAGGCAAGTCAGTTCAAGAGTGGGATTCAAGACAAGACAAGAGCTCTTGGAACTCAAAGGCAATAAGGGATATGTTAATTGCACAGAATGAAATAAGGATTGACCAAAATCTAGGTCTTATCAAGATGTGTGTTGGCATTGCCCCACTCTTCGGTCTATTTGGTACCATCACTGGGATGATTGAAGTATTCCATCTCTTAGCTGTAACAGGCGGAGGGGATGCGAAGGCCATGGCAGGAGGAGTGTCGAGATCTACGATACCTGCAATGGCAGGCCTTGCGGTTGCTCTTACGGGAACATTAGCCAATCAATTTTTAATTAATAGAGCTCAAAAAGAGAAAGATTCACTGGTCGACCAATTGGTCGCAGAATAGGAAATTTGTTATGAGAAGATCACCAATAAGTAGCGCTGTAGCAGAAGAAGAAGATATTAATTTGACTCCAATGTTGGATGTTGTCTTTATTCTTCTTATATTTTTCATTGTCACAGCGAATTTCATTAAAGAGCCTGGTCTAGAAGTAAATAGACCAGATGCTGAAACTTCAAATATCCAGGAAAATGCCGCTATTCTTATTGCCATTGGAGCAACCAATGACATTTGGATAGATGGTCGAAGGGTTGATGTAAGACAGGTTAAGGCAAACATAACCAAGCTTTTAGCGGACAATCCTCAAGGATCTGTCGTTATCCAGGCAGATGAAAAAGCTCAGGCTGATGCTATTATCCAGGTAATGGATCAATCTAGAGAGGCGGGTGTGTATGCAATTTCTCTTGCCTCAGAACCTAAATTTTAAAATCAATGGGATTTTTTGCTGAACAAAATTTAAAAATGTTAGGGGCGACCTTAACAGGATCTCTACTTCTTACTGTTGCAATTTTTTATATTATGCAGTGGCTAATAGATGTAGGTGATGTCCAGCTGGATGATAAATCAATAAAGATTGCAGATGTGACAATGCCAGAAAGAGAGCTTGAGCTTATGATGGATATGGAGCGCCCTCAAGAAGAAGAGCCTCCACCCGAGACGATGCCTCCAGAATTTGATATGACGCCACCAGCAGACTTGGATACTTCAGCTGCTAGGCCTAACTTAGGCTTTAAGGGGAAAAAAGCAGGAGTATTTGCAGATGGCTCTTATGTACCAATATTCCAAGTCCCACCGGTATATCCTAGAAGGGCTTTAGAAAGAGGTATTGAAGGTTGCGTAATGCTCAAATTTACAGTGACTAAAGTAGGCTCAACCAAAGAGCCAGAAGTTGAGTGGGCGATACCGCCAGGAATTTTTGATCGTGCGGCAATGAGATCCGCTTTAAAGTATAAATATAAACCTCAGATTAGAGACGGTGAAGCAATTGAGGTCCCCAATGTAAGGACGATAATAGTTTTTAAAATTGAAGACCCTAGTAAACCTGCCGATTATACCCCTGAAGGTTGTGCATAAATGTTATGAATAAACTAAGCTATCCATTAAAAGTCCTCCTTATTTCAACAGCAATAAGCCTTTTACCAGTAACTTTAGGTGTTTCTCCTTTGGATTATAAAGGTTCATCTCTTGAAGCTGCTGAGGATGATGCGAAAAAGAAAAAGAAAAGAAGACGTACAAAGTTGCCCAGTAAAAAGATGCAAAGAGTTTTGCAGACTATAGTGCCATTTATTGAAGCTGAG
>Ga0208127_1000416_pt1 | contig 22000 bp, 12 predicted proteins | sample ETNtaG_6_FD_185751 | JGI IMG/M metagenome (GOLD analysis project Ga0208127, IMG submission 185751) | Marine microbial and viral communities from oxygen minimum zone, Eastern Pacific Ocean - ETNP201306SV45 (SPAdes) (version 2) | ecosystem: Environmental > Aquatic > Marine > Oceanic ... | reverse complement strand
GGACCTGTATCGCTTCAACGCCCGAGCCGGCGAGCAATGGGTGATGGAGATCAATGCCGCGCGCAGCAAGTCGCCGCTGGATTCCAAACTGGAAGTGCTGTCCGCCGACGGCGCACCCATCGAGCGCGCGCGCCTGCAGGCCATGCGAGATTCGTGGCTCACCTTCCGCGGCAAGGATTCCAACACCTCCGGCGATTTTCGGCTTTTTAAATGGGATGAAATGAACCTGAACCAGTACCTCTACGTCAACGGCGAGGTGGTGAAGCTCTGGCATTACCCGCGTGGTCCCGACAGCGGCTACATTGTCTACCCCGGCACCGGCAACCGGCACACGTTCTTTGACACCACGCCACTCGCCCATCCGCTCGGTCAGCCGGCGTACATCGTGGAACCGCGCGCGCCCGGCACACCGTCCGCCGCCAACGGGCTGCCGATGTTCCCTCTCTATTTTGAAAACGACGATGAAAGCCGTCGACGCTGGGGAAAGGATTCTCAACTCACCTTCACCACTCCAGCCGATGGCGAATACCTCGTTCGGGTGTCAGATGTACGCGGATTTAGCGGTAAGGATTTTAGTTACACGCTAACCGTGCGGCCAAGACGGCCAAACTTCACTGTAAGCCTCGGAGGCATCAGTGGTGGTGGCGTACCCAAGGGCAGCGGCCGTGAATTCAGTATCACCGCCCAACGCTTGGACGGTTACGAGGGTCCTATCCGCGTTGAACTCACAAATGCACCGGAAGGATTCAACATTACCACACCAATAATCATCCAAGCAGGCCAAACCCGTGCTTTTGGCGGTGTATACGCGGCAACAGATGCGCCAGAGCCGCCCAAAGGCAAACAGTTGGCCAAGGTGAGTGCCAGCGCGGAGATTGGGGGGCAAACAATAACCCACCTGGTCAACGACTTAACCAACCTCAAACCATTGGCACCCGCAAAACTTAAGGTAACTATCCTTACTGCTGACGGACGAGCCCCAGAGCCGGGAAAACTCCTTGAACTCGAAATTGCCCCTGGCCAAACCATCGCCGCTCTTGTGCGCATTGAACGCAATGGATTGAAAGAGCGCGTTAGCTTCGGAAGCCATGATTCGGGGCGCAACCTCCCCTACGGTGCATATGTCGACAACATCGGCCTCAATGGTCTCCTAATTGTAGAAGAAGCCAGTGAAAGAGAGTTCTATATCACAGCCGACGCAGTTACCGGCGAAACGACCCGCCGATTCCATCTCAAGGCTGCCCCAGAGGGAGGCATCCTTTCAACGCCCGTACTGCTAAAGGTACGCAAAAAATAAAGAAGCTATTCCTGAAAATCATAAACAACGACTTTTTCCACCAAGGGTAATAACACCTTCTTTTTAGCCGTTTGATGGAGGGGATGATCAAGATAATCCTGCAAGCACTTTCCATCCGGCACCACCACAAGAATGGCAACATCAAAACTGTCATCCACTATTGCCCGATCGCTCTCAATGACTTCCCCAACCCGAACCTCCAGCACACCAGGGATGTTCCGGAAGGTTTTTGAAACCTCAATAATTTGGTTGCGGTGCACCTGATTCCCAGGCTCTTTGAGCCAACACAGCACGACATGTTGTATCGCCTTTTCTCTATCGTCTTTCTCATATGACACACAGCCAAGTGAGCCAATAATTAATACCAAGATCAGGTGTTTCATCGTTTAATCCTGATTCGTTTTTATAGCGTCGGCCATATCATCTCGTAACCGATGCGTAACTCGCTCTTCAATAGCGGTGAACCCTCCAACACTACTGGCCATAAGAGTGTCTTTCTTGAGCAAGGCCGTTTCTTGTTGGTGAAGCCAAGGAATTCCAAGGCCGCCGATGAATAATATAACGCATGCCCAAATCGGCATCAGTGATCGAGCTAATGACCCGTAATAGGAGCCAAATTCTTTTCGTAATATCACTCCCTTAAAGAATACAATAATGCAGATTACTAGGAAGATAAGTCCAAGGCCTGACATTAGGCCCAACAAAACATCATCCATAAGCCTAATATGGCCAAAGAGCGGGCGAACCAGGATACATAAAATCCAACTAACCAATAATGCCCCAAAAAATAATCCCCCCCACAAAGGGCGAACGGATTGAGGCACAGAGATTCCTAATTTCTCGCAACGCTGACGTATAAAGCCCATCCCTAACCAAGTTAAACCTGCAAAGCAGGTAACCACGAATAAACCTACCTCCAAAAAACTACGATAATCGCGCAAAGAATTTTCGAAACTGCTAAGCCCGGAATGACGCGTGTAAACGTAGTAAAAAGCGACCGGCAGCAAAACTCCCAACCCGAAAATCCTAAGAAATTCCTTCAATGAAGGGATAAAGAGATTGGGGGCTCTTCCGTCAGTAGCGGTCACCTGACAGATAGACCTCAGAATGAAAGCAAAGATAATTAGAATGACAAGCAGCGCCAACATGGAATGAGCTATCATTTGCTCCAGAAAAGCAACCCGCTCAACCTGATTACCCGGTGCCAACATCTCCTCAGTAATAGGTTCCCCGAGGGAAGGTAGGAGCATGCTGGCTAAAATTCCGAGTTTCGTAGAATCGATAGAATCGCCCCCAAACGGCATATCAGCCCTATTGTCTTTCCACTGAGTAATAATCGGCTGACTCAGTTTCCCGGCGTACTCTCGAGTATTATCCGCGGACTCCAGGTCTTCCATTGATTCATACACTTCAGCCACCTTTTCCCCGGAAAGCTTGGCAACAGCATTTAGAACTAATACATCAATCAAACAATAAGCATCCGGTATGGATTGCGTCAAAAAACTCTGCCAAGTATCAAGTAATTGGGAGGCCTCAGATTCAGACAATTCATTGCTTTCAACATATTGAGGGATCGCCTTGAACAAATCTCGGACTAAACCGAGTTCAGGCAGTCGAAGGCTGGCCAAAAATGTCAGCTTTACAAGTCGATGCTCAATCCGACGGGTTTCAGGGAAAAACCCAAGACGCTCTTCATTAAGTTCATCATGATACCGACGGTAGTATGGCTTTGCCGTGGCCTTGCGCAACTCGACAATAGCTGAATCCAAAAGAGTCGGATCATTGATAACCCATTCATCACGGTCTTCATCTGGATTACTTTCCCATTCGGCCCCACGTCTGAAAAGAATCGCCGCCCAAATATAATTATAAAAAGCATTGTCCGGATCAATTTTCTCACCCTGCCGAATCTCCTTCTCCAGTTCATCAATCGAGACAGCCGGAGGCACACCGTACTCTTCATCCATATAATCACCAACCAGCTCGCGAATGTAATTAGCATAGTAAACTTTGTTATCAGGGTTCTTTTCCCAAATGGCCCTTTGCTGTGCAGATTTAGTAGGCCGAGTGGTATCTCCGAAAAATAGGAACTGATGTTCTGCAGGCAAAAAAGATTTCTCGTAGCTCCCACTTTGAAGTTCCTCTGAAACACCTTCTCCTCCGAGCTGATCGATCATTCTTACCACCGCCACTCGCTCTGAGTAGTGTCTTCCTATCCAAATTGTCAGCAGGAAGCTCAAACACACCAAAACCGGCCCATAGAGGATACGCGCAATGGTCGAGTGAGAGTTCGAATTCATGTTTTATTTCATACTGAAAAAGGAGCCTTTAGCGCCACAAGGCCACCTTAAAGTACACCTTTTTGGACGGAAGAAAAGGGCTTCACCCTCCTTCCTTTTATTCGAAAGCCGGTTTATTGCAACATCAGGGCGATTTTTGGGCGGGTGTCTTGGATACGATTGTAATCCAGCGGTTTACCCAATGGCTTGAAAAGAACACCATCCAATAATTCATAGATACCTTTGACCTCTTCAAAACTACCAGCCACGGTATCATATGCGGATGCACCCGTTTTATTTCTTATGCTTTTGTCCGCTCCAGCCTTTAACAGTGCTTGAACCACTTCGGTATGGCAAAGGAATGCAGCTACTAATAAGGCCGTATCACCTTGTTGAGCGTTCACAAGATTTAGATCTGCCTTGGCATCAATTAGGGCAGACGCAATCTCAGTATGACCAAATGTGGCCGCAATCATTAAAGGCGTGGATTTCCCTGCATCATCTGGGGCACGTTGATTGAGATCAGTACCCGCAGCAATATGATCTTGAACCGCTTCAAGATTACCTTCGGTAACCGCAGTGAATAAATCCATTTTTGGAGGATTGGGTTTAGAAACTTCAGTTTGTGAGACCTCTTCTTCCTTTGCCTTACCGCATCCTATCAAAAGTACAGCACTGAGAATCATTACAATGAGTTGTTTCATATTAATCATTTCAACAGGTTGAAGTTGATTCTTGTTACATAGAATATCGGCAATCGGTCAACGCTTATTCACTGAATAGGAAAGCACCTTTCCGTTGAAGGAGTTGGGCACGTTGTAATTCCCGGCTGCGGTTTGATCATCGAACCCAATCGATAAATCATCCTTGGGCTGCACAGGGATCAGGCCGGGTGAATTCATCTTCGCACGAGCACCTTCTACTTCAAGGGATATTACCTGTTGGTCCAATACCGCAACCACCTTCAACTTGCCTTTTGTTGGGGCATTAATCTGCACACGGGTCACCTTGCCATCTACTCGCACATCAAACGCCAACTTTCCTTTCAACCAATGAATCGCGTAACCATGTTCCTTGCCGCCCTGAGCCAGCAAAACACCCTGTGGTGTGGTCTGTGCCTTCAACTGGATCTCCGCTTCAATACGCAGCGATTTACCAGCGATTTTGGGCGAAGGCGAAATCACCTTGCCAGGGCGGCGACCGGAACGCGATACCGGTTCCGGGTACGTTGCCAGCTTGGCTGCCAGTTCCTTCACCAACTGCGGTTGCTGCTGAGCAAGGTTCTGTGTTTCCACCGAGCCTTTCGAGTAATCGTATAATTCATACTCGGCAGTCGCCAGCGGTTCGCCGGCATTGCGCCATTCAACGAGGCGATAACGTTCGGTGCGGATAGCACGGCCGAGGCGGCGGCGAGGGTAGCAGTGAAAAGCATGATCGCGCACGCGGGCCTTTGGATTTTTCAAAACCGGCACGAGGTTCTGCCCGTCGATGGATTGTGGTCCGACCGGAGCGGGCAGTCCGGCCAGTGCAGCAAGCGTGGGATACAGGTCCACCGTCTCGGTGGGTTGACGAGTCACGCTGCCGGGCCGGGCGACACCGGGTGCCACGACGAGGATGGGGATGCGGTTGGCCTGTTCGTAGTTCGTGTGTTTGGTCCAGATGCTGAGATCGCCAAGGTGCCATCCGTGATCGCCCCACAGGACGACGATGGTGTTTTGCTCGAGGCCCAATCGCTTCAGCGCGGCGGTCACGCGACCGATCTGCGCATCGACGTAAGCCGTGCTGGCGTAGTAGCCGTGGATCAACTCCCGCGTCAGCGCCTCGCCCACCTGCCCGTCCACCGGCACGGGTGTGTACGCGGAAATTTCCCCCGCCCGTTTCAGGGCCACCGCCGGGGCGTCCTTGGGAAAGGTCTTGATGGTGGGCATCGGCAGCTTGGCGGGATCAAACAGATCCCAGTATTTTTTCGGCGCAGAAAACGGCAGATGCGGCCGCACGAAACCGGCCGTGATAAAGAACGGCGTCCCATCCTTGACCCGCCGCGCCTTGGCGGCTTCCAGCCGGCGAATGGTCTCGGCGGCCACCCGGCCATCGGCGTAATCGTCATCCTTGGCCTCCGGCGCCTCAAACGCCGCCCCGCGGGGCAGAGACCGGATGGCGCCCAGTTTTTGATTGGTAAACAGCGCTTCCTCGCGCGTGAGCTGGCCGCCCGCCGTGCTCTTGGGATCCAAATACTCAATCACCTTGTCGTGAAAATGCGGAATGCTGAACGACTTCGGATCGCCCAGGTTGCCGTGCCCGATGTGAAACACCTTGCCCAGCGATTCTGTGCGGTAACCGTGTCGGGCAAAATACTGCGGCATCGTCACCGCGTTCGGCAGCACCTGCCGCAGTTGACTGCCCAGACCGTACAGGCCGGTGGAAGTCGAATGCGCCCCGAGCATCAGCGTGAATCGCGACGGCGCGCACACGGCCTGGTTGCAGTACGCCAAGTCAAACCGCATCCCGCGCGCCGCCAGCGCATCCATTGCCGGCGTGATCGCGTGCCGGTCGCCGTAGCACCCCATCACCGGCTTCAGGTCATCCACCAGCAGCAACAGCACATTCGGTTTCTCCGCGCGCGCCAGCGGCATCAACCACAGCAACAACGCCGCCATCCAAATCCGTTTCAAAAATAAATCCGTGCTCATCCGAGTTTTTCCTGTCCCTTATTTCAAAATCCGTACCGTGATCGCGCCCAACCGCCATTGGCCCGCGGCTTCCACGCCGTGATGCGGCTTGCTATCCAACCGCAGCACCTGTCCGGCGCGCAACACGCCCAGATCACTGATCAGGCCGTGCTGGGTTTTCTCATCGTTATCGGCGTCCACACAATAAATCGCCAGCGGCGCCGCCTTGCCCATCTGATAAAACCCGCCGCAAACGCCATTGCCGGCGACGATGGCGACCGATTCCACGATCACATCGCGATCAAACTGAATCCGCAACGCCTGCCCGTCATCCACCTGCAAGACCTGGCCACCGCCCAGACCGAGCCCGCGGAAGTTGGTGGAAAATTTCCCGCCATGTTCCCCGGTCAACGTCAGGCGCAGGCCCGTGCCCTGATCGACCGCCGTTTTTCCGCGTGCCGACGCCAGATGAAACGCCTTGGCCAAGGCCCCGGCTTCCCCGCCCTCTTTCGAGCGCCAATCAAACGTCGCTCGCACCGGCGCCACGTCCGCCAGCCGCGTGGCCACACGCCGATAGCGTAGGGCAGTCTGAGTCAGTTTGCGAATCAGGTGCTGATGCTTGGGATCGTCGATGAGGTTGCGTTCCTCTTTCGGATCCGCCGCCAAATCGAAGAGTTCCACCGGCTGCGCTATGCCTTCGCGCAACAGGCTGGCGTCGAAAAACAGTTTCCAATTTTCCACGCGCATAGCCGCCGCTGCGGGATCGGCCTTCGCTTCCTTGTGATCATTGAAAAACAGCGGCGGCCGATTTCGAAGAGTCTTACCTCGCAAGGCCGGCAGCACGCTCACACTATCCTCCGCTCCCTTGGCGCCGGAGGCTAGATCCGGCAGAGCGGCCCCGGCCATTTCCGCGAACGTGGCGTACATATCCGTGAGGCCGATAATCGAATCATTGGATTGCCCCGGCGTATCGGCCCGACCATCGCCCACGCCGCCAGCCGGCCACGCCGCAATGAACGGCACCCGATGCCCGCCCTCATAGCAGCTGCCTTTGTGACTGCGAAACGGCCCGGTGGCGATGTTGCTGTTTTTCTCCGCGCCATTGTCGCTGGTGAAAATTACGAGCGTGTTCTCGATGAGTTTCCGACCGGCGCGCCGTGGGTCCGGCGTGGCTTCCAGCCAATCGATCAAGCGCCCCAGCGCGACGTCGTTTTCGTAAATGTAATCATGCCGCGCATCCATCGGCGCGCCACTCTTGGTCCGCGCGGCGCCGGCAACCGGTCGACCACCAATCGCCTTGTCCGGCGTGTAAGGGCCGTGATTAGAGTTGGCCGGGTAATAGACGAAAAACGGCCGCTCCTTGGTCTGCGCCCCGCCGACATGCGCATTCAGAAATTCCAGTGCATGATCGGAATGGCGGCTGCCCAACCGTGTGAGCACGTAGGCGCCGTCGCCTTCGGTCACTAGTTGCTTGCCCTCCTTGGTGGCGCCCACGGCCGTGCGACCGTGCAGGTGCCCCGGGCCAACGGTCTGGTTGGGGCGATTGCGCTTGGCGGCATTACGATGGTTAGCATCCGGTCCTGACGTGCCGTGCGAGCGTGAGGTGTACCGGGCAAAATCAAACCCGTGATCCAACGGCGTGGTGTGCAGCAGCTGCGTGAGATCGGCATCGGCCCAGGCCGCGGCCGGTTGCCCGTTGGACTGTCGATACCGCAGGCCCACATGCCATTTACCCACCATACCCGTGCCGTACCCGGCCCCGCGCAGCATGCTCGCCAGCGTCGGCCGGTCGGCTTCAATCAAAGGATCACCCTGCGCGCCGAAGAGCACCCACCATTTCATCCGGCTGCGCCACGGATAACGGCCGGTAAGTAGACCGTAGCGGGTGGGAGTGCACCGCGATGACGGCGTGTGCGCGTCGGTAAAGCGCACACCCAAACGCGCGAGTCGTTCCATCTGCGGCGTGTGCAGCTGCACCTCGGCGGCATTGCCGGTGAAATCCTGATACGCACTCGTGTCTCCCATGCCCATGTCATCGGCCATGAAAAAAATGATGTTGGGCTTCTCCGCCGCGGATAACGACAACACCCCCAGACACAGGCTTAACAGGAAACGGGTCACGCGCCGAGATTGCCTGAAACTTAAAGCGGAGGCAACTCCACTCCGATTTGCTTGAAGATTCCGCGCGGCGCGCCTCCTGGAATTGGATCAGGCCGTATCTCCGTCAGTCCTGCCGAGCCTAAACGGTAAAAGAAATGGTGGGGTGGAATCTTTACCGATTTACCTGTTGCATCGATTGGCTCAAACCCCGGAAAAGACAACGTACCGGTGTGTGTACCTCCCTGTCTCCAAAATACTGCAAAAGAACCATCCTCTAGCAGTTCAGCCTGATCGTGATCGTAATTCCAATCCGGAAAACCAAGATAGAGCGCAGATAGAAAATCGAGAATCATAGGCTTACCCATCGTTCTAAAAGGGGTGACAAACTGAACACTTTCAGAAAGAGATGATCCAATCATTTCTAGATCACGGGCCTTAAGCCCATCCATATACCGAAGCAAGGCAGCGGGAACAGACGCGTTCATTTCACATCTGAATCAGAGTAGACGAATTCAATCTGACTCCAGTAAGCAGCTTCGTTGAACCACCCGGTCGCCCGGTTATGCAACTCGATGGCTACCAATTTGCCGGCGTATTTCGTTAGATCAATTCGTATATGCTGCCACTTCGTTTCCTCTATATCTTTATTGAGCGCTTGGTTCCCATTGATCATAACCACAAGCTTCCAGTTGCCTTTCGAATGATTGGTCACCTCTAAATCAAGCATGGTTTTCTTTCCTACCGGCACCTCGACCTTTCGTGAAAGCACGCAGGGGACGGTTTTGCTGAGCGGATGGGTAAGCAGTACTTTCTTGCGTCCATCCCATTGGGCACGCAATCCCGGCTTCATAGCCGGACCGCCCCAGTCGCGGACCTTCCAACCGGGAGCGAAAGTCGCGACATCGGCAGCTAAATTCGTTCCTGCCCTAGGGGCGTTTTGGGGCTTTGCATTAGTAACTCGCGCCCCCTTTGCCGGCTTCGAGGTTTCGGTTTTCGGATAAGGCATTTTGGCATCCACTTCATCACGCCAGTCATGAAACATCTTCAGGAGCTTCGCAGTGATATCCGGTTTGGACTTGGAGAGATCGTTCTGCTCGCCAATGTCCTTTTCCAGATCGAAGAGCTGTACGCTCCCGTTTTCGTAGTATTCGAGCAACTTGTACTTCCCCAACCGTATCGCCCCCCCGGGGCTTTGGTACCCGTGGTTGCTGTAATGGGGAAAGTGCCAGTAGATGGCACCCCGGTCATGGGTCTTGCCCCGGAGGGCGGGCAGGAAGCTGACTCCGTCGACGTGCTGCTTGGGCAAGGTGGGCAAGCCCATCATCTCGAGCAAAGTCGGGTAGTAATCGGTTCCCGTGACCAAGGCGCGCGAAGTGGTATTGGGCTTAATATGGCCAGGCCAATGAACGACCAAAGGCACGCGTATTCCACCCTCGTAGTTCCAGCCCTTGGCTCCCCGCAAGGGAAGGTTGGAGGAAGCAAAGCGGCTGTCCAGAGAGTTCCTCGGATGATTGATTCCGCGGTACTGGTTCGATGCGGACATGCCTCCGTTATCTGCCGTGAAGATCACGATGGTGTTCTTTTCCAGCCCAAGTTCCTTCAACTTCGCTCGGATGCGGGCCAGGCTTTCATCCGTTGCCTCAAGCATGCCGGCAAACTCAACGTTGTCCTGCTTTTGTTTCACCCACCAGACGCGCGCATCCTGATGTGCCTGTAGATCGTCATTCTCCGCTAGTTCTTTAAGTTCTTCCTTCGTGAGTGAAGATCCGTCCGGATTGGATTCAAGAATGAAGTCCGGTCCTTCCCGTACCGGCATCGCCGCGAGCTTCTTTCGATATTTTTCCACCAAATCCGGCCGTCCCTGGATCGGGTCGTGCACTGCGAAGTGTTCGAGATGCACGAAGAAGGGCTTGTCCTTGTTGCGCTCAATGAAATCCAACGCCGCGTCGGTCAGTTTGTCCGTGTAGTAGTCGCCTTTTTTTGCCGGGAGCTTCTCATTGTAAGCACCGCCAAAAGGATAGTGATAGGAACGCACCCACCCCGTGATCTCCTCGTCGAAACCATAAGCCTTCGGATCCACCCTCAGGTGTGCCTTACCGTAGTTCGCGGTGGCGTAGCCATGGCGCTTGAGTGTCTCGGCTAAAGTGACCTCCTCGTCCGGCAAAGCGGTGAGCTTCTCCCCGTGATGCAGTAGCTCGTAATCCCGCTCGGGGCGTCCTCCCAACCACTCCGTCAAATTGATACGGGCCGGGTACTTGCCCGTCAGGATACTGGCCCGACTGGGCGAGCAGACATGACAGGTCGAGTAGGCGTTGTCGAATAGGATGCCTTCCTTCGCCAACTGATCGATGGCGGGAGTTTCATGGAACTGACTGCCATAGCAACCAACGTCCCGCTGCCCCAGATCATCGACGAGAAAGAATACGACGTTGGGTTTCCGTTTTTTCTCCGCGCCGAAGGTGAAGTTTCCCGGCAGTAAGGTTATAAGAATGGATGCAACTATCAGCGCTGAATATTTCATATTTATCTTATCTAATTTTTGGGTTCGCCATTTGTTGATGGCAACCATTTGGAAAGTTTAGTTTTTTGCGGCGAGTACTTAGGGATGAAGGCGAGATTTGTCCATTCATTCGGATCGCGTTCGTGATCATAGAGTTCCTGACCTCCGTCGCGATACCGGATATAGCGCCAGCGTTCGGTTTGTACGGCATGATTGTTCAATCCGTAGGTAATCACTGCCGGACGCTCCCATTTCACTTCTGGATTCTGCAAGAGGGGTTTAAGGCTTTGACCATCCAAACCTTCTCGTTTGGGTAGCCCGCAAAGGTCGACAAGCGTGGGATAAATATCGATCAGGCTGACCGGCCGATGGCATAGTTTATCTTTCGCCACGCCTTCAGGGTTGCGAGCGACCTTAAAGGGAGCTGAAAAAATAAGGGGCGTCCGCGTGGAAACGTCCCACAAGGCATGCTTACGCCAATGTTCCTTTTCACCCAAATGCCAACCGTGATCTCCCCACAAGACGACAATCGTATTGTCGGCATGCCCACTGCGATCCAGGGCATCGAGCACCCGGCCTATCTGGGCATCAGCAAAGCTGATGGTGGCGAGATAGGCTTGAACCGCTTTGCCCCATTGCTTGTTCGCGGTCACATTTGCATGATCCCCGGCCGGCTTTACAGCAAAGTTCCTCTCACCAGAAGGATCGTAGACTTCCTTGGCCAGCTTTTTGCCGAAGGCGGGAATGTCGTCCAGATCCCCGTTCTTTATTGGAGGCAGCTTAATCTCACCAAGCGGATGCATGTCGAAATATTTCTGAGGAACGCTCCATGCCAAATGTGGCTTTGTCAGTCCGTAAGCTAGAAAAAAAGGTTTTTCCTGAGGCTTCTTCAGCTCAGTAATTATCCATTTGGCATTTATGCCATCTAACATCTCATCATCACTGCAGGCAAGAGCACCCCAAGGAACCCACGCAGAATTTGGCAAACTGCTATCGCGTTTGACGCGGTGTTTATTCGAGCCAGAAGATTTAAAAAAGATATCCCAAGAGTCCATGTCATAAGCAGAAGTTCCATGGAAAATCTTTCCAGCGCCTCGAACCGAATATCCTGATGCCCGAAAGTGCTGCATCAGGGTAACGGCATCCGGGAGCTTCTGCCGCAGCTTCTCTCCATTACCGTATACGCCTGAATTATACGGGGCCACTCCTGTCAAAAGACTAATTCGAGAAGGATTGCAGAGTGGTGCTGAGCAGTGCGCACGGGTAAAGGAAATCCCGTTCTTTGCCAGACGATCGATGTTAGGAGTCTTAGCATTCGGGTGACCACTTAAGTGCCCGACCCAGTCGCGCAAATCATCAACCGCGATGAACAATACGTTGGGGGATTGAGCCGTACCCCAGGAAACCAACAGGAAAAAGCTTATTAAAATTGGATTCAAATGACGGTTCACTTGGACTCTTATTTTCGTGTTACGTAGACATAGTAGGCACTAAGCATGATTCCATCCCTTCCCTTGAACCAGGTGTGCAGAGCGGTTGGGCCTTTCTTCAGGGTCATGGTGAAGGTTACACCTTTGTCTTTTGGATTTACTGTCTTGGTCAGTCCCTCGAACTGGTAGGACTTCTTTTCGGAAATCTTCAAGTGGTTGTGTCCACTCATAAAGAGCATAGCTTGATTTATAGGCAAAGCCGTTCCGCTACCGTCAGGCAAAGTCCCGCTGATCGTTCCGTCGGCTTCCTTGGGCCAGCGCCTTAGTTCGATCTCGTACTCCCCTGCTCTCGCAACGTCGATCAACCAATAGCCGTTCTTCAATACGCCCCGACGGATTTGCCCCTGCTGATCGACGAATACGTCAAGCCACTCGGTGGCGGACAGTTTGGTCGGGTTCTCATGCTCCGTTCCGATGATGGCTGCCCGCTGTTCCTCGTTCGCCAAGTGCTTGACCCCGTCCCACCACGAATAGAGGCGCTTGCGCATTTTGGCCACCACTTCGGGATGCTTCCCGATAACGTTCTTCTTTTGCAGGGGATCGGAAGCCAGATCGTACAGTTCGCGGTCCTCGAGCAGCCGCCAGCGTTTCCACAAAACAGCAGCTTGATCGGCCCGCATTTGGGTCTGTGAGTGCGGGGAAGGGTAATTCGAGAACCCGGGCATCCGACTGTAATTGATGACGAGAATCCGATCTTCGGAAACCTTCGTTTTCCCCTTAAGAATTGGAGCCAGGCTCATGCCGTCGAAGGCGGTCTTTTTCCTGGGCTTGATTTGGCAAAGATCCAGCAAGGTGGGAAGGACGTCCTGAACCTGGGTCAGGCCACCGACGGCGCGAGGCTTTCCAAGCCCGCCTTTGGGCCAACGGATAAAGCAGGGCACGCGGTGTCCGCCCTCCCAGATCTCGGTTTTCTTGCCCCGCATCCCGGCATTGAAATACTGGGGCCCAAGCAGGCTTCCGTTGTCCGTCTTAAAGATCAGTATGGTGTCGTCCGCCAAACCCTCGTCGTCGAGGAACTTCATGAGCTTACCCATATTCCAATCGATGTTACGGATCATCCCCAGGTAAAGGCTGAGCCGATTTTTCAGGCCACCGTTCAAATGGTCGAACTTGGGATCGGCGAGAACTTCAACAATCGCCTTGCGGTCCTCATCCTTGGGCCAGAAGGGACCATGTGGAGTATTGGTGGCAAGATAGCACAAGAAAGGTTTTTTCTTTTGAACCGATTCGCGAATGAAGCGCTTCGCCTCGTTGAAAAAGACATCGGCGCAATAGCCCTTGAATTGTTTTTCCTTCCCGTTATGCATGTAAACATCATCAAAGTAATCGTTCCCCCAATAAGCGGGAACGGAAGGGATGGATGAGGATGGATACCAGACGCTCTCCTGAAACCCACGATCCTGCGGACGGTAGGGATAGTTGGCCCCCAGATGCCATTTACCAAATACTCCGGTCGAATAACCCGCGTCTCCAAAATAATTAGCTATTGTTGGGTTTTCAGGCCGCAACAAAGCGCGACCGCTACTGACATTTACGGCCCCGTTGCGGGCGGCATCCATACCCGTTAACAATTGCCCACGCGTCGGCGTACACATTGGCGAAACGTGATAATCTACCAACCGCAGACTTTGGCCATGTAGCCGGTCAAGGTTCGGCGTTTCCAGAATTGGATTTCCGTGGGCGGACAACTCCGGATAACCCTGATCATCGGTCATCACAATGATCACGTTGGGCGGTTGCGCTGTGACAACTATGCCCGCCATTAGGGTCACTAAAATACTACAAGATAGAAAAAAACGTTTCATAAGACGTTAAGGTTTTGGATCGACCTGCCAGTTTTTATTTCGACGCAAACCATAATATGGATAGTAATCCCACGGGGCATCCAAGCCTAATGCACGAGGGTCCTTGGTGCGCACAAGATGCTCCTGCAATTGTGAAGCTAATTTCTTTTGGATAGCTGCGTACTTTGGATTTTCAGAGAGATTGACCAACTGCCCTGGATCCTCGGTCACATGATACAGTTCTTCAGCCGGTCTTTTGGAGAAGGCTAAATCATAGAAGCGCTTGAAACCGGCCTTATTTGCATTGTCCATGAGCAAGGTTTTAGTCGGCGAGGTGTCCACCTCACCAAAGGGAATGTACCGGGCACAAAACTCGCGATCGGGATTGCCCGCTGGCCAGCGCGTGGGCTCAAGGTTGCGGATGTATAGATAGTCCTGCGTGCGAATGGCTCGAGAGGGATATCCCTTCCCGCCCTTGCGACAACCGTCGTGGCGTTCCATCGCGATATAGGCGCTATCGCGTTTGGTCGTGGCTTTGTTTTTTAGCACACCCATCAAACTGTTGGCGGTCATCATCGTTGGCACCTTCACATCTGCAGCCTGCAAAAATGTCGGTGCCACATCGCTCAAGTTGATCAGTCCCTCAAATACCCGGCCCGCGTTTACAATCCCGTTCGGCCATCGGATTGCCAAGGGCACGTGGGCGCCAGCATCGTACAGGCTTGCCTTTGCTCGAGGAAACGGCATGCCGTGATCGCTGGTGATAACCACGATGGTGTTATCCAGCTGCCCTGCCTTTTCCAAAGTCGCCATGGCCCGGACGATCATCTGATCGAAGTGCTCAATCTCCACATAGTAATCGAGCAAATCACTCCGCACCACCGGGTGATCCGGAAACATTGGCGGCACATTGACTTTGGCGGGATCCTTGCCAGATTTCTCTCCAGCACCAGCTTCAAAGCCCCGATGCGGTTCATGTGTACCCAGCCAAAAACAAAACGGCTGACCCTCGTTCACCTGATCTAAAAACTCCTCAAAGTTGGTGGCGTAATCCCGGTTGGACATGCTCCGGTAAGGCGGCTTGAGGTGGCGCTTATTGAATTCCTGCCCCGCCGGATTCTCCTCACGACCGCCAGCCGCGAGCCGCCCCGGACTCCATCCCTTACCAGTAAATCCAGTGGCGTACCCCGCACCCTTCAGCAACTCGGCGTAGGTCAGAAATTTTTTTGGCAACGTGCTATGAATATTCCCCGCCTCTTCCAGCCGCCAAATCGGTTGTCCGGTGAGGATAGCGCTACGGGAGGGCCCGCAGGTTGGGGCATCACAAAAGGCACGGGTGAAACGAATGCCCTCACGCGCCACTCGGTCAAAGGCCGGAGTTTGGATCACAGGATCCCCGTTAGCTCCAGTATGAGCATAGGACTGATCATCTGAAATGCAAAAAAGTATATTGGGCACCTCGGCATAAAGAGCCGGTATCGCAAATATTAAAAAAAGAATATTCCGAAATATGTTCATGTTTTACTAATCTAAGTTGGAAAGCATTTCTTCTTTGGTTGGAGTCTTTGAGGAAACCCCGTCCTTAGGAATCTTGACCTTAGCGGTCCAAAGGATGGCATTAAGCATCAACTTTCGGTTGTCATCATGCTGCCAATTCATGTGGACGTGCCCTCCGGTAAAACCGAAGCCACGACCGCCGTTGGAACGCTCGTAGGCCCAAGCGACGTGTTGGCTTTCTCCGGCGGCGACCGCTTTACGAACTGCAGGATTACCACTACGCGCACCATCAGAGCGCTTGAGCGTCGAGGCCGGCGGGACATCGGTAAGGATCGGCGTCACACCCTTGAGATCTTTCACAAAACGCATGTGATAATACCATTCGTCATTGGCACTATACGGTTTAACTCCGTTCCAGATCTCGTGCTTCTGCGCTTTAAACTTCGGCACCCAGTGCGGGTTTACGCTCCAGTTCAAATCACAAAACCCGCCCATCCATTCGAGGAACTTGTCGCCCGGGTCACCCTTGATCGCCTCGGTCGCCCAATGAATCATCACCACGCCCTGACCCTTTTTCATCAGCGCATCGAATTCCTTGAGCTTTGGATTCAGCACATGCCCACCGTGGCCCGTGCAAAAAATCACAATGGTCGCCGCATCCTCCAGTACGGATTCATCCTTCGGATAACCCACATCCTTGAGCACCACCGCCTCCACCGGCAGTCCGGATTCGTTCAACGCCTTGGCCAGCAGCATGTTCCCCGCCCGATGTTCATGCGACAACCGTCCATGACTCGGCTTGCCCGAGATAAACACCACCTTGGCCTTATCGGCCGCTTCCATTGCTACCTCGGACATTAAGCCGACCAGCACACATAGATTCAGAATTAGTTTTTTCATTGGTAAATTAGTCCACCTTCCATGGCCAAGGTTTCACGCGGGCGCGCACAGCCCACTGCTCCCACTTCTCGGCGAGGGCTTTGACGCGGCCAGGATGTTGCTTGGCTAGATCGTTTTGTTCGCTACGATCCATCTCCATGTCGTAGAGCTGCCATGGATGCAGCTTGGCGTCGCGACCGGAATCACCGTAGCGCACGAGCTTCCATTTGCCATCGCGCACCGCGCCGTTCAGGTGATGATCAAAATAGAGCGCGTCTTTGCGCACCAAGTCGCCGCCGCGGAAGGCCGGCAGAAGGCTAACGCCTTCGAGCGGCTGGATGTCGTGTTCGCCAAAATTGCGCGGATGCTTCACGCCGGCGGCATCCAGACAGGTGGACATCAGATCAATGAGATGCCCCGGCTGACGTTCGATGCGCCCATTGTTCTTGGGATCGATACCTTTAGGCCAGGAGACGATGAATGGTGAGGAAATGCCGCCCTCGTGCGCGAAGTGTTTGTACTCGCGAAATGGCGTGTTCGAAACATTCGCCCAGCCGCGGCCCACGCCGGTAAAGGTATCCTCCGGCCCGGCCATCGCGTCGGGACCGTTCTTCACCGGCCGCCCATCGCGCGTCTGCATCGGCGGCCAAATCTTGGTTTGGAAACCGTCTTTGCCCAGTGGTTTGTAATCAGTGCGGTACGGCTTATTCGGTTTGTACCGGCCAAAGCCCTCAGCACAGGCACCGTTATCCTGCAGGTACATAATCAGCGTGTTGTCCAGCGTGCCCTGCCGTTCGAACTCCGCCACGATCCGGCCAATGCCTCGGTCCATGTTGTCGACCATCGCCGCGTACACTTCCATGTTGCGAATATCCCATTCCTTGTGGGGTGCCTTTTCCCAGTCGTCGGACTGCCGTGAAAGCTTGAGGTCTTTGCGGATCAAACCCAGCTCCTTCAAGCGCGCAAAACGCTTTGCACGAATTTCCTGAAAACCGCCATCGTACACGCCCTTGTACCGCGCGATATCCTCTGGCAGCGCATGCATCGGCCAGTGCGCCGTGGTGTATGACACATAGAGAAACACCGGCTTGTTCGGCGTCTCCTTCGCATGCTCCTTTAGAAAGGTCACCGCGTTGTCACTAATCGCGTCGGTGTAATAGTAAGTCTTCGGCTGATACTCCGTATCGTTCTCCGGAGTGATGAACTGGTTACCGCGGCACAACGTCGCCGGATCAAAGAAACTGCCCGCGCCAATGATCGTTCCATAAAATTTTTCAAAGCCACGCTGCAACGGCCAATTCTCCTTCGGCCCCTGCGGCCGCGTGTGCTTGGTCACGTGCCATTTGCCGCTCATGTATCGGCGATACCCACCCGTGCCCAGTGCCTCAGCAATCGTAACCACATCGCGACCCAATTCGCCGCGATATCCCGGCAGCTTGTTGTCGCCGGTCATCAACCCAATGCCCGCCTGGTGCTGATACATCCCCGTGAGCAAAGACGCCCGCGTCGGGCAGCAGCGCGAGGTGTTGTAAAACTGCGTGAACCGAAGCCCTTTCGCCGCCAGCTTGTCCAGCACCGGCGTCTTGATCTCACTGCCGTAACAGCCGATATCCGAGAACCCCATGTCATCAGCCATGATGATCACGATATTAGGCTGTTTTGGCTTGGCTGCTGAAAGTGTTTCGGCGAACCCCCACGCCACCGTGAGGCAAAGAAATAGGTAACGCATTTCCCAAGTCTCTCGCCGCAGCAAGCTCAGGTCAAGCCGTCCTGCATCCGCGCCGGACTAGGCGATGATCTCTCGGATCACGTGCCCGAAATCCATCTCCAGACGTTTGTGCGCCGGGATTTCCATGCGCTCGGATTCGAGGCCGAGCTGATACAGGAGCGTGGCGTGGATGTCGGTGACATAGTGGGGGTGTTCCTCGGTGTGAAATCCAATCTCGTCCGTGGTGCCATGGGCAATGCCGCCGCGGATGCCGCCGCCGGCCATCCAGACGCTGAACCCATAGGGATGATGGTCGCGGCCGTTGTTGCTCTGCGAACCGGGCGTACGGCCGAATTCGGTGGCAAAGACCACAAGCGTTTCGTCGAGCAAGCCGCGGGACTTGAGGTCTTTCAACAAACCAGCCACGGGTCGATCCACTTGCATGGCGAGCTGGGAATGCTTGGCCTTGAGATTGGAGTGCTGATCCCACGCGCCCGCGGCCCCGGCGCCGTGCATGATCTGGATGAATCGTACGCCGCGTTCCACAAACCGCCGCGCCGCCAGCAGTTGCTGACCGAAGGGACGCGTTTCGTTTTGATCAAAGCCGTACAGCTTCTTAGTGGCCTCGGTTTCGGCGTCAAAATTCACCACACCAGGCACGGAAGTCTGCATACGATACGCCAGTTCGTAGGCCTTGATGCGCGCCTCGAGCTTGGCGTCATTCGGATAGCGTGTGCGGCTCAGGCGGTTCAGGCGATTGACCAAGCCGAAGCCGAGCCGTTGCTCCTCGCCGGTGAGATCGCCCTCAGGTTTGGCGTAGTCCAGCGGATTGCGCGGATCGATCTTCAGCTTCACCTCATCATACGCCGGCCCAAGGTAATGGCCGTCGCTCCGGTCAAAATGCCGCGGGCCCATCCCGATGAATTGCGGGAGGTTTTCGTTCAACGTGCCGAGGCCCCAGTTCACCCACGCGCCGATGGTCGGCACACGCGGATCGAGCATGTGGCGTCCGGAATGAAACTGCACCTGCGCGCCGTGGTTGTCATCGGTGGTCCACATCGAGCGGATAACCGCAATGTCATCGATACAGCTGCCTATGTGTGGGAACCAATCACTCACCTCGATGCCGCTTTGGCCGTGCTTTTTGTAGCCGACCTGCAGCGGATACAGCTTGTTGCGTTGCTGGCCGTTGGCATCGTTCACCACCACCACGCGCACCTTCTTCAATCGATCACGATCCTGCACATACTTGAACTGCGTCTCGTCGATCGATTTTCCGGCCAGCTGATTGAGCATCGGCTTCGGATCAAAACTCTCCATGTGGCTCACGCCACCGCGCATGAAGAGCCAAATCACACTCTTCGCCTTGGGCGCAAAATGCGGCAGGCCATTCACACCACTATCCCCACCGCGCAACATCGAGCCCAGCGCCAGACTACCAAAGCCCAGTCCGGTGCGGCCCAGAAACATTCTGCGGTTGAGATCCATCATTTAGCGGATTGAAACAAAATCGTTGTGATTCAGCAACGCATGAACAAGTCCGCGGTGGGCGCGTTGCACGGGGTTTGCTTTGTTTGCCGCGCGGGCAGCCTCTTCCAATTCGGCGAGCGAAGCCACACAGGCTTCCCGCTCGGCAGCATCCGGCCGGCGGCCCAAGAGCCATTCGAAGGCGATATCGACAAACTCAGCATCCTCAATCTTCCCGGCAATCGCCCCGGCCATTTCGATGGCGAGTTTGCTGTTGGAGAGCGCGAGCGCCTGTTGAGGCACGATGCTCTCGGTGCGGCGATAACAGTTCAGGTGATCGGCGTCGTTAAACATTTTCAGCAGCTTATCCTGCTGATCGCGCGAGTGCTTGAAGTACAAACTGCGGCGGCGCACGGCATCGCCGGGATTGAGCGACGGCCCACCGCGCTGGAGATCGAGCACGCCGGCGAGATGCAGCAGGCTGTCACGCACCACCTGCGCCTCCATGCGGCGGGCGTTCATGCGCCAGTAAAAATGATTGTTCGGATCGGCGGCCAAAGTGTTCGCATCCGCGCCCGCGGTGCTGCTGCTCAGGCGGTAGGTGCGCGAGGTTGTGATCTGGCGATGCAACCGACGGAAGCTCCAGCCGTGCTCCATGAAATCCGCGGCGAGATGATCGAGCAGTTGCTGCTGCACCGGCGGCTTAGCGCGTAGGCCGAAGTCATCCATCGTCTCCACCAGCGGCTCGCCGAAATGCCGCAACCACACGTGGTTTACCGCCACGCGCGCGGTGAGCGGGTTCTTGGGCGAAGTGATCCATTGCGCCAAGGCCGTGCGGCGGCCCGTGCTGGTGGCGGGATAGACGGCGGGATATTGGCTCTCCTTATGCGCGGGCGTTTCCAACGCTTTCTTGGCGGCGCGCAACGGCGTGAAGGCACCCTTCCCTTGCGCCACCGCCGCCAGTTGTTTTTCGGCATTGGAAATTTTCGTACGGGCGGCGCTCACCTTTTTGCCGTCCTTGGCAAAGGCTTTCAGTTCATACTCGCCCGCCGCCTTGGCGGATTCGGCGGCGCGTTGAGCGGCCAGTTGGCTGGCTTTTTGAAAGGCATCTTCATCGCCGCGGGCGCGTTCGGCGGCGAACATCGCCTCCAAGGATGCCACCTTAGCCTCGGCGGCAGCGAGCTTGGCGGCAACAATCTCCACCGAGCTGGCGGGTTTCACATCCGGCGTGCTATTCTTGGACTCGGCCAGTTTCACCTCCACCGGCAGTGAACGGATTTGGATATCATCAAACGCCACCGTCGCGTCGAAGCCGGACAACTCCAGTCGGCCATCCGGACGGCGATCGGGCAGCGTGTAAGCGATCTGAAATTTGTCATTCAGCCAGACATTCACCAGCCGATCGCGCACCGCTAGGCGCAGCGTGTAGGATTTGCCGACCGTGATGGGCTGAGCCACGAGGCCGTCGGGCGGGTAAGTGCTCGCACCGCCGCGCGTGTAGGCGACGTGCAGCTTGGGCCCGGGCGCGTGGGCACTGGTGTACACATAGTTCGCGTACTTGCGATCGGCGGAGACATCGAAGCGGAAGGTCACCGACTTGTACAGCGCCCCGCCGGTGTGCGTGTAGCGGCAGATTAGTTCAAAATCGCGCGGCAGCTTTGGCCGCAAGACCAGTCGCTCGGTCTCGCGCGTGGCGGTGGTTTGATGCGCGGCGCCGTCCTTGAATGTCCAGCCCTTGCCGATCACCTCCCAGAGTTTGGCGTTCAGTTTGCTGAAATCATCTTTCACCGCGAACTCCGGTGTGGGCGCAGGCGGCTTGGGTTTTGGCTTCGGCTGTTCCTTCGGTTGGTTTGCGGCTTGCGCGCGAGTCTCGGCCAATTCCTGTTGTGCGGCCGCCACCGCGGACCGGGCGGCGGCGAGGTGATCGCTGCGCACATGTTCGCGCGCGGCGGGGGCGTAGGCGTACACCGGCAAATTCACCGGTTTGATCTCCGGCGCGAAACTGGCCAACACCGCGGGCACGCCGGCGTGCATCACGCGTGTGGTGTCGGGGCTCTTGGGATCACCGCGCAAATGGAGGTGCGTTTTGATCTCGAGATGATTATCGAATACGCGCGGTAACCCATCCTTTTCAAAATCGGTCACGCCGGGCACGGGATCGAGTCGCACCTGATGCGGCTCGAAGATGGCGCGGAAGCGATAGTAATCCTCGTGCGTGATGGGATCGTACTTGTGATCGTGACACTTGGCGCAGTTGAGCGTGAGACCAACGAATGCCTTGCCGGTATGCTCGATGGTGGCGTCGAGCCAGGTGGTGCGGTTGAAGAGAT
>Ga0208127_1000414_pt1 | contig 22058 bp, 19 predicted proteins | sample ETNtaG_6_FD_185751 | JGI IMG/M metagenome (GOLD analysis project Ga0208127, IMG submission 185751) | Marine microbial and viral communities from oxygen minimum zone, Eastern Pacific Ocean - ETNP201306SV45 (SPAdes) (version 2) | ecosystem: Environmental > Aquatic > Marine > Oceanic ... | reverse complement strand
GGTAGACACGAGTGGACTCGAACCACCGACCCCCACCATGTCAAGGTGGTGCTCTAACCAGACTGAGCTACGTGTCTATCGCTAATGCGGAGCATTATATAGAGAAATTTATAAGTATGATGACAAATTTCAGAAGCCCAAACCTAGAATTTATTTTTCCTTTTGAAGTGTGTTTTGCTAAGCTGTAAAAGGAGTAAAATTTATGGATTACGGAAAAATTTTTACAGTGGTCTTGTGGGTAGTCCTTGGAATAAATTACGGATTAAATTTTTCTACTTGGCTCAACTATCTCGCAGTACTTCTTTTAGCAATTCATATACTAGAATTTATATTCTTTTTTAAGACTATAAAAGGTTCAGAAGACAATTTAATCAAAGGCTTTTTTCAAACTTTGATATTTGGAATACTCTACATAGGACCTCTTAAGAAAGAAGAAAACAAATGAAATTTGTTTGCTTCATCTTTTTAAGCATACTTGTCCTTAATGGTTGTGCCTTTAATAGTCCTGAAATAGGAAAAGATCAGGAAAATTTTTCTAACTTTTTTCTATGCTTTCCTGAAATCGATGAAGGGTTTAGTCAATTAAATATAAAAGAGCAGCTTCAGCTTAGAAAAGAAATTGCTGAAGAAAAAATAAAAAGAAATTTTGATTGTTCACAATTCTCTAATTTCGTCAGCATCAAAGAAAATGTAGATAAGATAAATGAAGAAATATTTAGAGAAAAATCAGGCCCCTGCAGAAAGGTTGACCATAGAGGATGTATAGCTCGATAAAATCTTAACTTAAATTAAATCTATTCCCTGTCCGACCAAACCAGAGGGATTTGTTGCTGCGGGTTGAATACTTGAGGACCAAATAAAGGATAAGCTTCAGCCGCCAAAGATATCTCTTCAGAACTGAGGTATTCACTAGGGAGCAATTTAAATACATCTAGACCTCTGGTAATTTCTGTCCCGTATATGAAGCCGTTGTAGTAGTATGCAGACCAATAGCCTCCAGTAATTAAAATCTTTTCATCAATCGGTCCTCTATCAAAATAAGCTATCTCAATAGGATTGGAGGAATCTGTAAAATCTAGAACAGAGATTCCGCCTTGATACCAGGCCTGAACAAATATATCTTTTCCTGCAACTGGAATAAGAGATCCATTGTGAGCAACACAATTTTCAGTTTCAAGTTGAGGTGCGGGCATTTTGTAATGACTTCTGAACTCTAATTTATTTTCAACTACGTCATAAATAGCATTAGCACCCCAATCTAACGGATCCCAAGCCCTACAACGAGCCCTTCCTCCACCTCCCCACTCATCAGTAAAGATAACTTTTGTACCATCATTATTAAAAGTAGCTGAATGCCAATAAGCAAAACCTGTGTCGGTTACAACATCCAGTCTTTGAGGGTCATATGGATCTGTAATGTCGAAAAGTATTCCATTTCCTGAACAAGCTCCTGCAGCAATATTGCCTGAAGGAAAAACAGTAATATCATGACACTGATCAGTTCTTCTGGTGTCTTGGGTTTCATCTCCGTGATCTCCTCCCGCCCATAAGCCACCCAAAGCACCTGTTTCAGGGTCTGCAAACACTGTAGGACTGCTAACAATGCGTGACGAGGATGGATCAGATATAGGTATTTCTATGACGTCTATCCTAAAAAGAGCTGTACGATTATCTCCAGGCACATTCCCAATGCAACTTTCCATCTCTTCTTCATCCCTTACACTTGCAGTCCCTGAGTTATAAACAATTATTTTTCCTTCTTTTCCTGGTCCGGATACAACTGAATGGGTATGTGAACCCCTACAAGTTTGAACAGCACCAACTTGCTTAGGTTGGTATAAGTCTGAAATATCAAATATTCTCAAGCCTCTAAACCTCTCAGGACTGGCTTCTTTTGAAACTCCCTCTAAACCGCAGTCCAACCTACTTCTTGTTTGCTCGACCGACATGATCAGTAAATCACCCACTATCGATACGTCTCCTTGACCTCCAGGACAGACAACCGAGGACTGAAGTTCAGGAATTCCATCATTTTTAAGCTTGTAGATATTGAACCCGTGATAACTGCCAGCAACCAAAATATCATCTCTAAATGCCATATCAGTATTGGCAAAACTCAAGATTGGAGAGCGAAGAGATCTAGACATATTTTCTGTTGTCTTTACCTTATTTTTTTTCTCTTCTTCTGTGGGGTCTTTAATTCCTTTAGCTTTTGGATTTGTTGGGTCAAAAAAACCAACTGGTTTTTTTAGTGAAGCCACTAATTCCAAATTCAAAATAGCTTGGCCTGCATCATAGAGACCTGAGGTTAAGTTAGACCTGGGATCATCAGATAGATTAACAGCTATACCATTCATCCTTTCAATTTCGACACCTTGATCATTTACTAGGTCAGCTATAAATTCACTGAGTACTGGATCATAGGCAGTTCCTGGATACTGCTTCAAGTCTTTGACCATCTCTAACGCCCCATCGTGATGATTAATCATTAATTTTAGAAACAACCTATCAAAATCAGTACTTTCAGAGTCTTTTAATTCCTGCAACTCTTCTTCGGATGCCATTCCTACCATGTTCATATGTTGATGGTGTGAATGACTCATTTCAGATAACTCTTCACGAGATTCTAACCAACTCCTCATGAAATCTATTTCATCTTCTTGTGATGAATCGATTCTATCTGCTAAATCAATTATGGTTTTATTGTTTGTTCTTTTCTCAGCCATTTGGGACATGACAATAGCTTGTTGGTGATGAACAATCATTCCTTGAAGAAAATCTACATCTGCTTTCACGTATTTTGTACTTGCTATGTTTGACGCTTCTTTTGGAGTTATAAGTTTTGAATTTTCACCTGGAGCACCAGGAAGGATTATTGGATATTGAGGTTGTGGTTCATCAGCTTTAGATGATGTTTTTTCGCAATTAGTTTCGTCAACACACTCTGCATTACCAATGTTGTTTTTATGTTCAGCGCTCTCACTGCAACTGATTAAGGCAATTAAAATAGTAAAAATTAGTAGATATCTGCGCATATTCTTTCTCTTCCCCTTCCGTAACAATAAGAATAACAAAGAATAGAATAGATTGGTCGAATTGATAATTTCTTTTCTAAAATGTAATATCAAATCATCTTTATGAAAATGTCTAGCGGAGGTTTTATGTACAAGTCGTTTTTTTTATTTTTTCTTCTCATGTCATTAAATTCAAGTTTTGCTGACGATTGCGCTCCTTCAAAATGGGGTAAGAATGATGAAATAGGCAGTGCAAACCTTATAACTCCTGAGTCAGTCCTGAAAGCATCTAAATTAATCAAGTACGGTAAGACTTATAGCCTGGGCTTAACTATCGATGCAAATACTCCTGCTTATCCACCGAGATCGTTATCCCTACAAGTTGTTCAGCCAACCCAGCAGTTTGGAACTCTAGGTTTACCAAACTCAACATATAATGATGATGTTTTTCAAGGATGGTTTGGTATTGGCTCTCAAATAGATGGGCTTGGTCACATTGGCACAACTGAAGCTATTTTCTATAACTGCAATGATGGAAAGGAGTTTGCTCAGATAACAGGCTTGACCAAATTAGGAATAGAAAAAATTCCACCTCTTGTAGCAAGAGGGCTAGTTATTGATATAGCGGATTACCTAGGTCGCACTCATTTAAATGCTGGAGAAACCTTTAGCCTTGAGGACTTAAAAGGAGCTATTAACGCTCAGAATATTGTTGTTGAGAAAGGCGATGTAGTCTTAATGCACACAGGGTGGACCGATGCTAAGTTTGAATCCGACCCTGCCTCTTGGGGTTCAGGAGCACCGGGTATAACTCCAGAAATAGCTGAGTATCTTGCCAGTAAAGAAGTTTTAGCAGTAGGTGCTGACACTTGGTCTTTGGATGTTGTTCCTCCAATGGTGGCAGATGAACCCTATCCAGGCCATGGAATATTACTTCAAGAAAATGGTATTTATATTCTTGAAGCTATGAATACAGGGCCCTTAGTGAAAGATGGTGTAAGCGAGTTCTTATTTGTACTTGGCCAAGCTAAAGTCCGCGGAGCTGTGCAAATGATTATCAACCCCGTTGGAATTAGATAAATAAACTAAATTAACTTTTTATTATCTCAAAGAGTTTCGCTGTGATTGCGTTACTTGTCTTATAAAGCTCTTGTGGCTGGTGCATACGATTGCACAAAAAAGCATATCCCAGTTGGTTTTCGACATCTCCGAAAGCTACGCTTCCTCCTACGCCACAATGACCAAAAATACTTTTGGGATGGCTTGGTTGCCCAATTGTTGTCATACCAAGTCCTAAATCAAATCCTACTCCAATATTAATTTCAGCACCAAATAAAACTGTATCCGGTCCTTTAGAAAGCGGTTGAAGACACATATCAAGAGTTTCTTTAGAAAAAATCTCATAACCATCTCTAGAACAACCTGTGCTTAAAATACCAAATAATTTAGCTAAAGATTCTGCGGTACCATGGCCATTGGCTGAGGGTATTTCAGCTTTTCGCCACTCTTCAGTATTTGTCATATCTCGATCCCCTTCGAAAGTCTCAAAAGCAACTTGATAATCTCCGCCTTTTAGGATTTCTTTCACAATCTTTAACTGATCTGGAAGAATAAAATCTGGAACATAGGGTAGGATTTTTAAAACTATAGACTCTGATCTAGGATCTGGCAGGATATCAGAACATCTTAGAAGATCTTCATCATCAAGACCTATCTTAAAATCCAAACTAAATGGGGTAGCAATTTCCTGTTGAAAGTATTCTCCTACCGAACGTCCATCTACTCTTCTTAATATCTCTCCCACTAACCAGCCATAAGTTAAAGCATGATAGCCCTGAGATGAACCAGGCTCTCTAAATGGTGCCTGTTTAGCAAGAGCATTTGTCCAACCTTCCCAGTCTGAAAGAGCTAAATCAGGCATACCACCCTGAAATCCAAAATTACCCGCTCTATGGCATAGGAAATCGCTTACCTTTGTATTTTCCTTACCTTCACACCCATACTCAGGCCAATAATCGGTTACGTTTTTATTTAAATCCAGCTTTCCTTGATCTACCAATCTGGCAATACAAATTGCTGTAACCGCTTTGGTGGTTGAATAAACGTTTAGAATTGTTTTATCTGTCCAAGGGTTAGTTTTTTCTAGATCTTTGTAACCACCTATGAGATTTACAACCATTTCACCTTGATGCTCGATAGCAATATTTGCCCCAGTATCAAAACCACTTTCAATTGCCTCTTCAAATATTTCTTTTATCTCTGAAAATTTAGGATGACATACACCAGCAACATTTGATTCACTCATAATTCTCCCCAATTATTTACCAATTAAAACTTTAGATTTTGCTCATCTAAAAGATGCACTTCCCCTCTCGAGTTTTCAAGACGTATAGGTTTAATTTTTTGATATTCGGGACTGTCGTACCAATTATAAAAAGCCTCTTCATCTTCAAATTTAATGACAACCATTCTTTGATCTCTGGTGTTTCCCTCGATGGCCTTCGGTGTATCGTCTACAGCTAAAACCTCAATACCCATCTCAACAAACATTGGAAGAACAGAATTCTGATATTCGAGATATCCTTCTTCATTTTCGATATCTATTATCGCAACCATAATCTTACTCATTAACTATCTCCTTCTCTGTAGTAAAACTTCATCTAGAATTAGAACTTCTAGAGATGTCTTTGTAAAGCTCTGGTAAGAAAATAGACAAATGATTCATTTCCTCACAACAATGCTTCAAAAGACTTTTGGCTAAAGTGTCATTAATAAAGTATCTTTTAACCGTTGAGAAATTAAAGAAAAAATTCGCGCATAGGTTCATGATTCTATTCTCATGACTAATTTTATTTCCTAACCAAAAATAACTTTGCATTGAACACCCGATCGCACTATCCGAAACATAATGAACCAATTGTGCAATGGTCATACTTGTTTCAAGGTCTTTAACTTCAGCACATATGGCTGTAGTCAAATCTGAATCTAAATCGGTTAATCCGAATCTATCTGGGCTTTTGAAAGATATGCACAATCTGGAATACTTGTTACCAATATATTCTTCAACATAAGAATCTATACCTATGTATCTTTTCTTGTGAGGTTTATTCTTGTCTAAAGCTTGCTTGATTTCAGCAGAAATATGATCCTCAGGGTGCCACAACTTATAACGTTGTGTTTCAGGCAGATGCCATGCGAACCACCAATCAATCATTGTTGAATTTACATTACGCATCTGGGTAGTGCACTTAATAAGATAAGAAGAATCCTTGGAAATGTATATACCATCCTCCATACCAGACGTGATTATTTCATTGGATGACTCGTAATCTTTAAACTCAGAAATTTTAATTTCTTTGTCTAGAGTTTTTTTTGTTTGTTCAGGCAGTTCAGATAAAGGGATGCTGTACTTCGATAAATCCATGGATTGAATTTATTTCTTTTTCCTATTGAGTATGTGTATGGCTTTTGAATTCATAGACAGAGTAGCTTCTTTGATGGTTTCAGATACAGTAGGATGACTCACAACTACTGAGCCAAACTCTTCTGAAGTCATACCTGAGCTCATTGCTACCAACCCTTGCTGCAGAATCTCTGATGCTGAATTTCCAAATACATGCACGCTAAGCAAGCGATCTGTTTCCTTATCAGCAATGACAGTTACAGATCCAACTTCCTCAGCAGATGCCAAAGCTCGACCACTTGCTACGAAGGGAAAAGAACCAGATTTATAATTTGCATTTTCTTCTTTCAGTTGAGTTTCAGATTTTCCGACCCAGGCGATCTCAGGATGAGTATATATAACATTAGGGATTAGATCGTAATCCATAGAAGTGTTTTGCCCATTAATTCTTTCAGCAACCATGATACCTTCCTCGGATGCCTTATGCGCGAGCATAGGTCCCCTCACAACATCTCCTACCGCCCAAAGGTTTTTTATGGATGTTTCACAATTTTCATTAACTTCTATGAATCCCAGATCATCAATAGCTGGAGAAGGATCAAATTGAATATCGCCAGTATTAGGTTTTCTTCCTACTGCCAAGATGATCTTTTCAGCAGTTACTTCTTGCTTTTCTTCATCAACTAAAAATTTAACTAGAGAGTCATTTTTCATTTCTTCAATTTCCGAAACCTTAGCGCCTAGAATAATTTTTATATTTTGGTTAGAAAATTCTTTGAATATCTGTCTGGATAACCTTTTATCTAGCATTGGAAGAAATTCCTTTTGAGCTTCTAAAAGAGTTACTTGCGATCCCAATCTGGACCAGATACTTCCCAGCTCCAGACCTATAACTCCGGCACCAATTATCACAAGTTTCTCTGGTATAGACGAAAATTCTAAAGCGCCTTCGCTATCAAAAATGGTTTGATTATTGATTTCAATTCCAGGAAGCGTTTGAGGAGAAGAACCAGAAGCAATAACAATATTGTTTGACTCTAGGGTTTCAATATTATTATCTTTCTCGATAGTTACCGTACCTTGACTAACTTTGGTAGCCTTGCCTTGAATTAAATCAACTTTATTTGCTTTCAATAAATCCCGTACACCATTTGTAAGTTTCTGAACTACTTCAGCCTTCCTGGACATCATCCTATCCAGATCTATAACAACTTTATCTATGTTTATGCCATGATCAGAGTAGTGATGATTAATTTGATAGCTCTTAAGGGTAGAGTCTAGAAGGGTTTTAGAAGGAATACAGCCAACATTCAAGCAAGTTCCTCCAACATAGTTTTTTTCAACGCATGCTACTTTCAGTCCTAATTGCGCACCTCGTATCGCCGCCACATAACCTGCGGGTCCACTTCCAACAATTAAAACGTCATACATAAGTTTGTGGAGTAATCATATCATTGGATGTGCATATGATTCTTTAAAAGATTATTCTTTCATAATTGTGATTATGAATAAGAGAAAAAAGACCAATTTTAAGTAGTGATAAGATAAAAACTATAAAGGACCCAAATGGGCCCTTTATAGGAACACAGATAATTAGTCTCTGGTAACAACTACTTCATCTGTTTGATCTGCATATTTAGCAAGCTCTTCTCTTGCAATCACTCTTCTATGGACTTCGTCGGGACCATCGGCCAGTCTCAAAGTTCTCATGTGAGCATACATACTTGCTAGAGGGAAGTCTTGACTTACTCCTCCACCTCCATGCATCTGAATAGCTCTATCTATTAACCTGCAAGCAACAATAGGTACATGTACCTTTATTTGAGCAATTTCACTTCTAGCTATTTTATTTCCTACAGTATCCATCATATGGGCTGCATTAAGTGTCAACAACCTTGAGGTATCTATATCTATTCTGCTCTCGGCAATATAGTCATAGTTAGCACCAAGAGTAGATATCTTCTTTCCAAAAGCTTCTCTAGACTCAGCTCTTTTGATCATGAGTTCTAGTGCCCTTTCCATTACTCCAATGGTTCTCATGCAGTGATGAATTCTGCCAGGGCCTAATCTCCCTTGAGATATTTCAAACCCCCTTCCTTCTCCTAAAAGTAAGTTCTCCTTAGGAACTCTGACATCTTTGAAAGATACTCTTCCATGCCCGTGAGGTGCATCATCATAGCCAAAAACATGCATCATTTTCTCAATCTTAATACCTGGAGTATCCATAGGAACTATGATTTGAGATTGTCTTTGGTGTTTAGGATTATCAGGGTTCGTCATACACATAAATATAAGAACCTTACACCTGGGGTCTCCTGCACCGGATGTCCACCACTTTTCCCCATTGATAACATACTCGTCCCCATCTAAAACAGCTGAAGAACAAATATTCGTGGCATCCGAAGAAGCTACTGCTGGCTCAGTCATAGCAAAAGCAGATCTTATGTCTCCATTTAGTAGAGGTTTTAACCATCTTTCCTGCTGTTCTTCATTTGCATATCTTGCTAGAACTTCCATATTCCCTGTATCAGGGGCAGAGCAGTTAAAAATTTCTGAAGCTATGCCTGATCTCCCCATTATTTCTGCCAAAGGTGCGTAATCAAGATTACTCATACTTTCACCCATGGGGTTTTCGGGAAGAAATAAGTTCCACAATCCTTCAGATTTAGCTACTTCTTTTTTGTCCTCAATAATTTGAGGTATCTGCCACCTATCGCCTTGCTGAGTAAATTCTTCCATCTGTTGAGCATAGATTTCCTCAGCAGGATAAATATGATCATCCATGAATTTTGAAATTCTTAGTTGTAAGTCTTTTGACCTATCGGAAAATTGAAAGCTCATTTATTTTCTCCTTATAATTTAAATTAATACCTAAATAATGTATTATAAATCTTGGTTATATCGTTATTTTTAGCCCTTAAATAATAGTTCCATCTGCGCTCTTAGTCCATAACTGAAATTATAGAATTTAAAAAAGGATTAATTTATGAATCTCAAAGAAACAGATTTAAATCTTTTCATAGCTTTTGACGTAATTTATACGGAAAAAAACTTAACTAAAGCAGGTCAAGTATTAGGAATTACACAGCCGGCTGTTAGTAATGCGCTTTCCAGACTTAGAGAACTATTCGATGATGAACTATTCATAAGAACTTCCAAGGGCATGATTCCTACGCCAGTAGCAAATCAAATTATAAAAGATGTTAGAAGCGCCTTGTCTTTAATCCAAAACACTATCTCGGAAGCAGAAAAATTTGATCCTTACACTGCAGAAATGACATTTAAAATTTCTATAGGCGATAGCTCTGAGTACAGACTATTACCTCTATTAATAAAAGAATTAGCTGAAGTAGCCCCAAAAATAAAAGTTGAGACTTACCTTACCCCCAGAAAAGATGCTCCAAGGGAGCTTGCTTCTGGAACCATTGACTTTAGCATCGACCCTCCAGTGCATAGCGATCCCCATCTCAAACATGAAAAAATCTATCAAGAAGATTATGTGATGATCGTTAGGAAAGATCACCCAATTCTTGAAAAGAAAGATTTCTCCATTGATGATTATCTAAAACTATCCCATATTCACATATCCAATAGAAAAACTGGTCTAGGACATGTGGACATGACTCTTTACAGGTTGGGTTTTGCAAGAGATATAGCACTAAGAGCGCAACATTTTCTCGTGGCTCCTTACATTGTGGAACAATCTGACCTTGCCATTACGACGACTAAGGGATTTGCGGTTGATAGAGATCTGGCGTGGAAAGAATTACCATTTGAAATAGATCCTCTCGTGCTGCATTTGTATTGGCATGAAGCGAATGACTCCGATCCTTCATCAAAATGGATGAAGGACTTAATGCTCAAAACCTACGGTAAACTTCAGAAAGTAATCTAAAGTTGGTGCGGATGAGAGGACTCGAACCTCCACACCTTGCGGCACCAGAACCTAAATCTGGCGTGTCTACCAATTCCACCACATCCGCGAGAGCGTGTATTATAGGCATAGAGCCATACAAAGTAACCTATTCGTTGTTTGTATCTTCTATTCTTAAAGCCAGGTCATTAATTTTCTGCCTTAATTCAATTAAGGACTGATTGACTTGAACTCTATAAGCATTAAAAGATTCAAGTGATTCTTCAATTTCTTTTATTTGATCTGAACCATTACCTGAGCCTGATTGGTCGCTTAAACTCGCCAAATTTTCATTGGCCTTTTCTTGAAGCTTAATGACCTTAGCTAATTCAACAGACATAGCTCTTTGTTTTGCAGCAAAAGCCTCATCCTTTTTAGAAATGTCTTCTAGACTTTCGTTTAATTTTTCTATGCTATTTAGATTAGCTGAAATATTTTTTCTATTTCTTTTGTTACTTAAATCCCATAACTTTCTTATCTCTTTATTTACAAATTTAAGATCATCATCAAGTTCACCCCTAAATTCATCGAGTTTATTTTGAGTAATTTCAGAGGTCTCTTCAAGTAAACTTATCCTTTCTACAAAATTCTGACCAGCTTGTTGCTGATTACCTGAGGTATTGAAAAACCATAGAAATAGAACAATCAAACCTATGGAATTTATGACCGTAAGGGTAGAAGAAAATAGAACACCGCCACCTCTAGTTTTGCGCTGTCCTCTATTTGAAGCTGGTTCAGGACGAACTGGCTTTATATCCTTTTTCGAGTTATCGAGATTTTCATTCATAGTTATAATTTTGCTCTTTCTTTCTATTTGATCGTAGATACAATAGATTCTAAAATTAAGTTTAACAATTAATCTAAACTTGGATTAGAAATAAATATTAGAGGATTATTATGAATTTTGAATTTTCTGCTGATCAAATGCAATTAAAAGATATTGCTAGAAAATTTTTAGAGAAAGAGGAAGCAGTTAAAAGAGCAAGAAATGTTCTAGAGGGAGAGGATTCCTATGATGAGAACCTATGGTCTCAAATCATCGAAATGGGATTTACTGCTACAGCAATACCTGAAGAGTATGGTGGTTTAGGGCTTGGATACCTTGAATTATGTGTAATCGCTGAAGAGCTCGGAAGAAGCTTGGCTCCTACCCCATTTTCATCAAGTGTATATTTGGCCACTGAAGCTATCCTAAATGGCAATGATGAGTCAGCTAAGGAAACTTTTCTTCCTGGACTCGCATCTGGGGAAAAAATAGGATCTTTTGCTCATAGTGAATCAAACACTTCTCCAACTGAAGCAAATATTACTTGCTCATACCAAGATGGAAAATTGTCAGGGACAAAAATTGCTGTAGTTGATGGAGATATCGCTAATTTCTTCGTTGTTAGCGCCAAGAATGGTTCCAGTGTTGGCTTATATCTTGTTGATGCATCCTCTGAAGGTGTTGCAGTGACAGAACAGTCCACACTCGATCCGTCCAGATCTCATGCTTCAATAACTTTCAATAACACACCTTGTGCGGAACTTAAGTCAGATTGGTCTGACGTGCTTAATCTTTTAGATAGAGCTGCAGTGCTATTTTCATTTGAGCAATTAGGAGGTGCGGAAGCTTGCATGGATATGGCAAAAGAATACGCAATGGGTAGATATGCATTTGGAAGATCTATTGCTTCTTTTCAAGCCATAAAACACAAACTAGCAGATATGTTCATTGCTGTAGAGCTTGCTAGATCGAATTGTTACTACGGTGCTTGGGCACTTAGTACTGATGCGCCTGAATTACCAACAGCTGCTGCAACTGCACGAGTCAGTGCAAGCCAAGCTTACCATGAGTGTTCTAAGGAAAATATTCAAACACATGGTGGGATGGGCTTCACGTGGGAGTTCGATTGTCATCTTTATTATAGAAGATGTAGACAACTCGCTGCTAATATAGGCAGTCAAGCAGTCTGGAAAGATAAACTTATAAGCTCTTTAGAAAGAGCAAATCAAATATAGGAGAAAAATATGGATTTTAACGATACTCCCGAAGAAGCTAAATTTAGAAAAGAAGCTTACGACTGGTTAAAAGATAATGCGCCTTTAAAAGAAGGACCAAAGGATAGCTGGCGAGCATCATCTGAAGAAGAAGGTCTCAAAGAAGTTAAAAAGTGGCAAAAAAAGCTTCACGAAGGCGGTTGGGCTTGTTTGCATTGGCCAAAAGAATATGGAGGCAGAGAATCAACTCCTATAGAGAGAGTAATATGGGGTCAAGAAGTCTCAAAATTTAAAGTACCTGGTGGCTACCTTGAAATTGGACAAGGAATGGCAGGACCAGTCATGATGATGTACGCAACTGATGAACAAAAGGAAAGATATCTTCCACCTTTAGCTACTGGTGAAGAGATCTGGTGTCAGCTCTTTAGCGAACCGGCTGCTGGTTCAGATGTCGCAGGAATTAAAACTAAAGCTGAACTTGATGGAGATACTTGGACAATAAATGGCCAGAAAGTTTGGACTTCAGGCGCTCATTTCAGTGATTACGGAATCTTAGTAACTAGAAGTGACCCAACTGTAGCTAAACACAAAGGTCTTACATTCTTTTTTGTAGACATGAAGTCTCCTGGCATTGAAGTAAAACCTATTAAGCAAATATCTGGAGGAGCAAATTTCAATGAAGTTTATTTTACCGACGTCAAAATACCAGATTCACAAAGATTAGGTGCAGTTGGAGATGGTTGGAAAGTTTCTCTGACTACACTCATGAATGAGAGGTTAGCTGTAGGTGATGCCTCTGGTCCAGACTTTGAAGAAGCTTTCTCACTCGCAAGAGGACAAGATCTAAATGGAAAACTTGCTATTGAGAATGATGCTGTTAGAGAAAAGCTTGCAGATTGGTATTGCCAGCAAAGTGGTCTTAAATATGCTAAGTACAGAAATATATCAGCTCTTTCTAGGGGCGAAACTCCGGGTCCGCAGTCGTCTATTACTAAAATAGTCAGTGGAAACAAGCTTCAGGAGATAGCTAATTTTGGTCTGGATATGCTTGATTCTGCAGGAATCTTAAGATCTGACGAAGAAGGTGCTGAGCAATCCATGTATCAATATGGATTTTATGGAGCTGCCGGTATAAGGATTGCAGGTGGAACTGATGAAATTCTAAAAAATATTATTTCTGAACAGGTTCTTGGTATGCCTCAAGATATGAGAGCAGATAAGGGTCTACCCTTTAACGAAATACCTACAGGAAATAAATAAAGAAAATCTTCAAAAAGGCGCATACTCTTTTTTAAACTCTGAGTATGCGCCTTTTTCTTTGAGAGAAGAAAATCTCTTCTCGGAGGAGTACGATGATTTTTACTCTTCTTCAAAAGGCGCTTTAGAGGAGTGCAAACACGTTTTTATTGACGCTAATGATTTAACAAAAAGGTTCAAAGCGCTTAAACAAAACTCTACATTTATAATCGGTGAATTAGGTTTTGGAGTAGGTATAAATTTTGTTGCGACTTGCTCTGAATGGCTTAAACATAGTTCTGACAATCAAAACTTAGAGTTCTATTCTTTTGATAAATATCTTTTTAAGGTGGAGGATTTCAAAAGTTTAGTTGGTGTATATCCTGAACTAGCTGACTTTAGTCTTGAATATATAAATAGCTATCCAAAAAATATAGAGGGCATTCAAAGAATAAGTCTGTTCAAAGGAAGAATTAAACTGAATTTAATTCTTGGCGATATCTCAGCCACGAAGACATACCTTGAGCAAATCAGCGACGTAGATGCGTGGTTCTTTGATGGATTTTCACCCACTAAAAATCCTGAACTTTGGACTAAAGAGTTGCTTTCTAAAATTAATGATTGCTGCCATAAAGAATCAACCTTCTCTACTTATACGTCTTCAGGTTTTGTTAAAAAAAATTTGAATGAAGCGGGTTTTACTTATGAAAAGGTAAAAGGATTTTCACATAAGAGACATATGCTTAAGGGAATTTCCAACTCAAATAAAGAAAGAGTATCTCTAGAAAATTTAAAAGTTGCCGTTATAGGGTCAGGAATTGTAGGTTGTACAGTAAGTCATTTACTTTCCGATCAAGGTATTTCAGTAGACCTTTATGAGCAAGAGGAAGATATTTGTTCTGGAGCATCATCTCATGAACTGTTGGTTACTTATCCAAGATTATCTGCACATGATACGCCCTACGGAAGGTTCAATTTACATGCCTACGTTTATGCAACAAATTTTTATAAAAACCTCAAAAGTTCAGCATGGAAACAAACTGGTGTTTTAGTTTTAAACCATGACTTGGAATCTAATAAAAGACAAAATTCGCTGACTCAAGTTAGAAGTGACAACTTAATCTTTAGTGAATTAAACTCTAAAGAAGCTACTGACATTGCAGGAATAGAAATAACCTCATCGGCAATGTTTTATAAAGATGCAGGGTATATTCTGCCTAAGCAAATTTGTGAAGAGCTAATTGAAAATCCAAAAATAAATTTACTACTATCTACGCCAATCCAAAAGGTCATTGAGACAGAGAATAAGGTCTATTTATTAATAGACAATGAAAAAGAAGAATACGATTTTGTGTGTTTATGTACCGGAAGCGATACCGAAAAAATCCTCAAATTAGAAGGATTTAGCAAAAAAAGAGGGCAAGTAACACATGTAAAAAGTAAACCCAAGTTGTCAGGCATTAACTTACCAATATGCGGTAAAGGTTATATTTCTCCCGAGATTAACAAAATACATGTAGTTGGTTCAAGCTACAGTGATATCAATTCATTGGATATCTTAGAAGAGGAGCATCAACACAATTTGAATAACCTAAAGGTAATTAGTGGCGAGCAGGTAGAAATTAAGACAGGTAAAGCTGGATTAAGAGCTGTTTCGAAAGACCATATGCCAGTTGTAGGTAATATGGGTAGAGTGATTATTAATACTTGTCATGGATCAAGAGCGTCAGTGACTGCTCCAATTTGTGCTGACATAGTTTCTAGCCTTATATCTGGAAAAGCTGCACCTCTCGAAAATAGAGAATTGGATTCTTTATCACCTAATAGATTTAATTAAAACTTGAGAGGATCTCTTCAACGAGCGAATCAACGCTTGATTGGTTGTATTGTTCGCTAGGTCTTTTCAACCTTGTAAAGGCGTACCAAACCACATCACCAGTTTGATTGTCATAAACTCTAATTGCTATCTCGTCATTATCTGATCTGATATACCTTTGATCTCTAGAATCAAAATATCTATAGCTGTAATAACCATATCCACCTAGATCTGTAGATCTCTCAATCTCTCTTTTAGATCCCAGATAGAATCTAACACTCAATTGAGAATCTTCTGATATGGAAAGACCTTTATTCGATAAAGTAGATTCAATTGATCTCGCTATCCTTTGAATCAAAATTGGATTTATGCTGATTTCTTCCTCTTGATCTGCTAATGAAGGAGAAATAACGGAGAATGTTTTATAAGAGGATAAATTATATTGAGAATCGAAATCTGACTGAACAGCTAAAGAACTAGCACAGGCGCTAAGAACTAAAAATAAGCAGGCTACCAAGAAGACTTTAAATTTAAATTGCATCCTATAATTTTAGAAAAAAATGAATCTTTTTCCTAATTTTTTCTTACAACCATTGTACTGAACTCTATATCTGTCCGATTGCCTCTGAACTTTATCTGCAACAGATAAAAGCCAAGGTTTTGTTCTGTAGCTTCCTCTTTTATATCCCCCTCTTCCTTCATGATAAGCGAGATAAAGATTTCTAGCATCTGTAAGAGGTATACCAAGTTGCTTGTGTGTTTTGTAGTTATACCAACCTACAAAGTCGACAGAATCTTCGAAATCGTTCCTGCTCGAAAACCATCCCCCTCTATCGTTTAGATACATCTCCCAAGTACCATCAACAGCTTGGGCATAACCTCTAGCACTAGTCACTCTTTTCCAGGGAATAAAGCCAAGTAACTTAGTGCGTTCAGGCCTAGCATCGGCTCTAAAACTTGATTCTTGTTTGATGATTGACATAGATACGTAGACAGGAATTTTCCATCTTTTTTCGGTTTTTTTTGCTGCCTTATACCAACTATATCTCTCCTTAAAGATCTTACAGACATCAGTGGTAGTGCTAGGAGGGCTGTTAGAAGAGCAGCTCACAAATAATAGCACTATAAGCAAACTTGTTAACTTTCGAATTATCATGAATTCAACATCTCTAAAAACTCATCTTCTTCTATTACTCTAATATTGAGTTCTTTTGCTTTGGTTAATTTCGATCCAGGCTTATCCCCAACTACTAAAAAGTCTGTCTTAGAAGATACTGAACTATTCACTCTTGCTCCCAATCTTATCAACTCTTCTTTCAGCTGGCTTCTGGCTATACTGTTGAAAGACCCTGTTATTACAACTGATTTGGAGCTGAACAAATTATCATTTTCGATCTTAACCTCTTTAGGATTAACTCCTAGATTGAGTAAATTTCTAATTACATCTGTATTTACTTTATCGGAAAGGTAATCTGTAATGAACTTGGATGCTATAGGTCCTACATCGTTAATTTCGAGTAAATCTTCTTGGGAGCAGGCCATAAAATTTTCTATATTCTGAAAATTTATGGCTAAATTCATAGCTGTTGCTTCTCCTACTTCTCTAATTCCAAGAGAATAAATTAATCTGGGCAAGGTAGTTTCTTTGCTAGCCTCTATAGACTCTATTAAATTGGTTGCTGATTTTTCAGCAAAACCTTCTAGTTTCAATAATTCTTCTGCTTGCAATTTAAATAGATCCGAAAAGTCTTTGACTAAATGATTAGCTACAAGCAAGGCTATGATTCTTTCTCCAAGCCCATCTATATTAAGAGCATTTCTTGAGACAAAATGTATAAATGATTCAACCTTTTGAGCTGGACATAAAGTTCCAGCTGTACAGCGAAGAATTGTCTCTCCTTCAAACTTAATTAAATCGCTATCACAAGAAGGACAACTTGTAGGTGGAATGACTTTCTTTGATTTTTGCTTTCTCTTTTCTTTTTCTACTGAAATAATTTGAGGGATAACATCACCCGCTCTTTTTATCTTTACTGTATCCCCTTCCCTGACATCCAACCTGTCAATTTCATCAAAATTATGAATGCTCGCATGAGAGACTGTCACACCTCCAATATTGACTGGCACAAATTCTGCTACAGGAGTGATACTACCGACTCTTCCAACCTGAAAAGATATAGTTTTGACAATCGTAGTGCCCACCTCAGCAGGAAATTTTCTGGCTATTGCCCATCTAGGAGCTCTTGAAACCTGTCCAAGTGAAGTTTGCTTAGAAATGTTATTGACCTTGTAAACTACTCCATCTATTTCATATGGAAGTTTCTCACGTTGATCAATGATAGTAAGGAAATACTCGTTGCACTCTTCTATATTTTTTGCAATTTTGCTTAGTGGATTGATTGGCAAACCCCATGATCTATAGAGTTCCAATATCTCAACATGAGTTTCGGGTAGATTAAATTTTTTAGCTAGAACATAACCAACTCCATGAGCAAAAAACTGTAAAGGCCTAGAAGCTGTAATTGCAGGATCTAGTTGCCTTAAGCTTCCAGCAGCAGCATTTCTAGGGTTGGCAAATGTTTTCTCTCCAGCCTTGATAGAGTTTTTATTTGCTAAATCAAAGGCAGCTTTCTCGATGAAAACTTCTCCCCTTATCTCTATGTATTCAGGATAATCGCTATCTTTACTTATTAAAGAAAGAGGGATCGACTTAATTGTCTTAATATTGTGAGTAATATCTTCACCGGTTTTGCCATCACCACGAGTCGTTGCTATCTCTAAAAGCCCTTCCTTGTAAGTTAAATTTACTGCAATTCCATCGAGTTTTGGTTCACAAGAATATTCAACTTCCTCATCTCCAATAAGTCTATCTAAGACTCTTCGATTGAAATCTTCCATATCTTCGGAATTAAAGGCATTATCAAGAGATAGCATGGGAGCATTATGTTCAACTTTTTTAAATCCCTCTAAGGGCTTACTGCCAACTCTTTGAGTAGGAGAATATGAATAGCGCAGCTCGGAATATTTATTTTCTAATGATAGAAGCTCATTAAATAATGCATCATATTCATGATCTTCTATAGTTGGAGCATCCAAAGAATGGTAATTGTGAGAATGCATAGATATCAATCTATGTAATTCTAAAACTCTTTCTTTCTCTTTGGAGGTGTATGCCATCAACAATCGAACTAACTTGCAGAGGCAAGGACCTGCCTTTGATGCTCATGAAATTGATGTTTCATATGTTCAATCATTTGTTTTGTCATTAGATTTCTGTCTTCATCAAGAATATTGCATTGAAACGTATCCTGAAGGCTTTGAGAGACTTCCAAGAACAATCCAAAAGCCTCTATGGGATTAGCTAGGTTGGTTGAATCCATAACAAGCGCTATGTCATCGGAAGTTTTCGAATCTTCAAAAGTGCCAGGATTTTTGCCATTTAAAATGCTAAATGTAGGTTTATCTTCAGAATCCAATATCGTAAAGATACCCTTTTCTTCGTATCTAAAATTATAAAAAATTAAAGCCTGAGACAAGGAAGATTCAGAAAATATAGATCCATTTACACTATTGAGATGAATTATATTAAGACTGGTAATGGGAGAGAGATCATACTCATCCTCTACATCTTCAGAAATTGAATCTTCTGTTGATTCATTAAAGCCTTGCCACTCTTCTTCAAAATCTGTTTTACCCTCTTCTACAGAACTTATTAAATCTACCTTAAGCTTACTACGCCTTATCCTTATAGCTCTCCTGATACCATCAATGAAGACTAAGGCCAACAAGCAGCCAATTAATAGAGTGAGAATTTCTGCAAGATTTATCATATTAACTCGCCGCCATTTCTACAGCCTGATCGACATCTACAGCAACCATTCTTGAAACACCAGGTTCTTGCATCGTTACACCCATGAGATGCTTACTCTTTTCCATCGAAATCTTATTATGAGTAATATAAACAAACTGAACTCGTTGAGACATCTCATCTACAAGATCAATGAAACGCATTGTATTTAGGTCATCTAGAGGTGCATCGACCTCATCAAGCAGACAAAAAGGTGCAGGGTTCAGCTCAAAAAATGCAAAAACTGTTGCAATTGCAGTGAGGGCTTTTTCTCCTCCTGATAATTGCGATACACTCGCGTTCTTTTTTCCAGGAGGACGGGCAGAAATTCCTATTCCACAAGTTAACAGATCATCACCAAGCATAATTAGTTCGGCATGACCTCCTCCAAATAATTTAGGAAAGGATTGGGCAAGGCTATTATTCAGTTTATCGAAAGTGTCCTTAAAAGTAGTCCTTGTCTCTTTATCTATTTTTGTAATTGCCTTTTCGAGGGTTTCTAAAGCCTCCATTAATTCATTATGTTGCTCGTCCAATAGCTCTTTTCTCTTAGATTCTTGGTCATACTCTTCCATTGCAGCAAGATTAATTGCACCCAATCTAGATATCTTTAATTCAATTGATTCAAGTTCTGCAGCATATTCGGCAACATCCTTATCTTCAAGGTCCTGTTGAATTTTTAAGAGGTCTCCTCCCAATTCACTTACCTTCTTCTCAATATTATTTTGTTCTATCTTAGAAGCTTGTCTCTCTAGACGAAGGTTCTCTAATAACTCTCTAAGTTTTATAGCAGCCTGTTCCTTTTCTATCTTTTCTCTCTCAATGGCATGGATAGAGGCATTGCATTCCTCAATTGATTTTCTTGATTCTAAAAGCTTTTGTTCTACTTTCAGTCTATCTGATAGCAACAGATCAAGCTTCTTTTGAATTTCTTCAATTGGTTTTTGCAGATCTTTAGATTCTTGCTCTAAATCAAGATTATCTTTCTCTATCTCTTTCAGCTTATTATTAATATGAGCATCCTCTGAATTAATTGAAGCCAGTTTTGCTTGCAGATCTGCATATTTATCAGTTTTATCAATTAAATTTATGCGCTCTTGCTTAGCACCTTCGGAAGCATTAAGAAGAAAGTCTTGAGTAGACTTAGTTAGCCTTTCAGGCTCTTTCTCCAAAGTTTCAATTTCTTCAATAATTGCATTTATTTCAGATAGCTGATGTTGAGTAGATTCGTTATTTTTTATCTTTAATTCTATTGAAAGAGCTGTCTCCTTAAATTTTGATAACAACTTTCTTGTGTTGGTTATAAACACCAACCAAGAACCTTCAATCCTTTCAGCTTCTGCATTATTGATGTTTGCATCATCACTGCTTTTTATGGTTTGTAACTCGGATTCAATATCAGCTAATTGACTGGCTGCAGTTGATTTATTTTGCTGTAAATTGGCAAGCTCATTTTTCCTTGAATCTGATTGTATTGCATTCGTAGAAAGTTTTTCTTCTATCTCATTCAATCTATCCTTTTTTAGAGATATTTCCTGCTCAGTTCTTGAAATATCCGCTCCAAAGCTGTAAAACTCTTGTTGCACCTTATCCAGCTCAGTTTGAAGTTCAATCTGTTGAGCTCGTAGCTTGATTATTTCACTGTCAGAAGTATTTTTTTCCGAATTTATTTCTTCAACTTTCAACTCTTGGTCTTTAACTTCTTTTTCTTTTGATTCCAATACTCTGGATACATCTCTCCATTGAGAGCCAAGAAGCATTAGCTGAGCTTTATTTTCATCTTTTCTTAGCTCATGATATTTCTCAGCAGCTTTGGCCTGCCGTTGAAGTTTAAAGAGTAATCTTGAAATTTCTTCTCTGAGATCTTCTAATCTTGATAAGTTTTCCTTAGTTCTTTTAATCCTCGATTCAGTCTCTTTTTTACGTTCAAGGTATCTAGATATACCTGCAACCTCTTCAATATAACCTCTCATTTCTTCTGGTTTTGCACTCACCAACTGAGAAATCATGCCTTGCTCAATGATAGCGTAAGATCTTGGACCTAGGCCTGTACCTAAAAAGACATCTGTAATATCTTTTTTTCTACAACTAGTTCCGTTTAGATAGTAATTTGATTGACCATCTAACTCCAAGCTTCTTCTGACTGATATTTCGTTATAACTCGAAAACTCTCCACCAATTCGACCTTCTTTGTTATCAAAAAATAACTCAACTGACGCTTTAGAAACTGGCTTTCTCGATGAAGATCCATTGAATACAACATCTGTCATAGAATCGCTGCGCAGATTCTTGGCTGAGCTTTCACCCAAAACCCAACGTACCGCATCAATAACATTTGATTTACCACAACCGTTAGGACCTACAATGCAGGACATACTGGAGGGGAAAGTTACCGTAGTGGGATCTACAAAAGACTTAAAACCTGAAAGTTTGATCGAGTTTAGTCTCATTTTTTTGATTCCTTTAGGGGGCAAAAATCCAATGCTTTATGAGAAAGCATTAATGAAACAAAATTAACTTTCATTTGCTTAGAAAGTTTAGTCTATTAGTCGCTTTGAAACTACTGATTTTTTCTTTTTTTTACTGTCTCAATGAGAGCTTTAAGATCATTTTTTTCTTTCTCAGAGTTTAGATAGAGAACGGCTTTATTCCACAAGTCGATAGTTGTCGAGAAGTTGCCTTGTTCAAGCTCATAAAGACCCTTTAATGTCAGTGCCAAAGGATTATTTGGACTCTTTTCTAAAGCTTGACTCAATAATTGTGAAACGCGTTTATCAAATTTACGACCCTGCTCGATGTACAAGACTTGAGCATATTCAGTAACAATATCACCATCCAAATCCTGACTA
>Ga0208127_1000413_pt1 | contig 22063 bp, 18 predicted proteins | sample ETNtaG_6_FD_185751 | JGI IMG/M metagenome (GOLD analysis project Ga0208127, IMG submission 185751) | Marine microbial and viral communities from oxygen minimum zone, Eastern Pacific Ocean - ETNP201306SV45 (SPAdes) (version 2) | ecosystem: Environmental > Aquatic > Marine > Oceanic ... | reverse complement strand
AATAGTGCCATAATTAGGAGAAGAATGCCTCCTGCTGCCTGGTATCTAATAAATCTAGCTATTGCCTTATGTAAAAACTGAACAACCATAAACCTAATTTTTTGTTATCGCCACTTTATAGCTGATATGGGTTAATTTTACAATTTCTATCTGAAATATTTTTGTTGAAAAATTTGTCTCAAAAAGATAAGGCAGAATTGCCTATTAATTAATAACCTGGTTAATATACTATTTATAGTACCTCCAAAGATATATCTACCGCCCTTACTGAATGGGTTATTTTACCTACTGAAATGCAATCCGCACCTAGTTTTGCTATCTCTTCTACATTTGCAAGAGAAATATTACCTGATACTTCTACTAAAGATTTACCCTTAATTAAATCCAAAGAATTTTTTATGGAATTCATATCCATATTATCCAACATAATAATATCAGGTGAAGAATTCAATGCCTCAGATACTTGCTCTAAAGTTTCGCATTCCACTTCAATCTTTAAGTTCTTACCTTTGCATTTATCTATTGCTTTTTTCACTCCGCCAGAAGCAGCGATATGATTATCCTTAATTAATATCTGATCATCTAACCTTATGCGGTGATTCTTTCCGCCTCCCACCAAAACAGCATATTTTGCAGCTTCACGATATAAAGGAAGAGTTTTTCTTGTATCCAGAATTTCGCATCCATGCGGCTTAGCAAGCAACACATATTGTTTAGTTAAGGTACTAATTGCGCAGAGGTATTGTAAAAAATTTAAAGCAACCCGTTCAGCAAGTAAAATATTTCTGGTAACCCCCTGACCTTCTATTATAATATCTGATTTTTTTACCTCATCCCCATCTTTAAAATTAAAACTTACATCTATTTCTCCTACCTGCTCGAAACTTTGCAAAACAAACTCCTTTCCGCATAAAATAAAATCTTCTTTGGCGATTATGCGAAACTTACTCTTTTGCTCTTTTGGGATAGTTAGCTCAGATGTAATATCTCCACTACCAATATCTTCAATGAGAGCATTCTTCACTAAATTATTAATTAATTCCGGGTTCATAATAGATTATGATTTATATATATGTGAGTTTGTAGGAAACTGGCCTTTTTTAACCTCTGTTGCATATTGACTAATAGAAGACTTAATCTCTTGCCTCAAATTTGCATATTTTTTAACAAATTTTGCACTCGTTTCTGATATTCCCAATAAATCATCAGCTACTAAAACTTGCCCTTCACATTTGTTAGATGCCCCAATTCCAATTAAAGGAATTGTAGTTTGTGATTTTATTTTTTCTACTGTTTGCTCTAACACCCCCTCTACTGTAATTGCAAATGTGCCTGCTTCTTCTAAGCTTATTGCATCACTAACTAATTTATTACCAGAATTTTCACTTTTACCCTGAATTTTATATCCTCCCATTTTATTTACATGTTGGGGCAATAATCCAATATGACCCATGACTGGAATTCCTCTATCTGTAATATATTTGATAGTTTCTTTTAACTCCTTACCCGCTTCTAATTTCACAGCACCAGCACCAGTTTCTTTCATGAGTAAAGCAGCATTATTAAAAGCATCCTCTTTTGTGCCTTGATATGATCCAAATGGCATATCCACTACTACAAATGCATGGCTACTACTGCCCACTACGGCCTTAGCATGATTGATCATCAAATCCATAGTAACTGGTAATGTAGATTCAAAACCGTAAATCACCATTCCAAGAGAATCTCCAACTAAAATTACATCTACTAACTCATCAGCTAGCTTGGTCATATTCGCCGTATATGCACTAATTGTAACAATTTTTTCTTTTTTCCTAACTTTATCCTGTAAATCAAGAATAGTTAATCTAGACATTATATTACCCCAGCTAAATAGCACATTATTGCTTTTTGTACATGCAGCCTATTTTCAGCCTCATCAAATACCATGGATTGAGGGCCATCTATCACATCCTGGGCAACCTCTTTCCCTCTATACGCAGGTAAACAATGCATAAAAATTGCATCTTGCCTCGCTTTTTTCATTACATTCTTATCTACCTGAAAGTCTTTAAATATCTCTAATCTTTGTTCAATATCTTTATCACCCATCGATACCCAAGTGTCTGTTGTTACCATATCACTAGCCTCTGCTGCCGATTCTGGGCTATGATGGATTTCTACCAGATTCTGTGTTTTTAATCTTGATAACAATTTTTCATCTGGGAAGAAATTTTCCTTTAATGATAATTTAAGTTTAAACTTAAATATATCTGCAGCTATAAGCCATGAATTACAAACATTGTTACCATCTCCTATCCAGCAAATAGTTTTACCAGTTATTTCACCCTTTCTTTCCATAAAGGTAAAAATATCTGTTAATAGCTGACAAGGATGATTGTAATCTGATAAACCATTTATTACTGGTACAGCTGAATGAGTAGCAAATTCTTCAATATCTGAATGGTGATTAGCCCTAATCATTATAAAATCTACATAACGAGATAATACTTTTGCAGTATCACTAATTGTCTCACCCTTATTTAACTGCATATCAGAACTACTTAATACTGTAGCATGCCCCCCTAGTTGTTTGATACCCACTTCAAAAGAAACTCTTGTTCTCGTAGAATTTTTTTCAAAAATCAATGCCAGGTTTTTGTCCTGTAGAACTGAACTAACTGGTTGTTTTTTTAGTTTCTTTGTATAGTTAAGAATCAAAGATAATTCTTCAAATGTGTGGTCTTTTAAACTAATAAAGTGCTTATTTCTCATCGAAATCGTCTAAAACTTTCTTAATTATATTAATAGCTGATTCTATTTCCTCTTTTGAAATAATAAGAGGAGGTATAATTCTGATAATATCATTACCTGCAGGAATAGTAAGGAGCTTATTATCTCTAAATAATTCTACTAATCTCATGTGATTCTTAGGAGCCTTAATACCTAATATTAATCCCTCTCCTTTGATTGCTGAAATTACGTTAGGATACTCCTTTTGTATTTCTAACAAAAGATCTTTAAAATATTTTCCTTTATCTATGACAGAATCTAAAAAATTTCTGGATAATATCTCATCCAATACTGCATTACCAACACTCATTGCTAGCGGATTACCGCCATAGGTTCCTCCATGGCTACCGAACTCCATTACCTTTCCTATTTCATTCTTTACTAAACATGCAGCTAGCGGGAAACCACCCCCTACTCCTTTAGCAACAGTAATAATGTCCGGGTTAATACCAGACCATTGATAATGAAATAATTTGCCCGTTCTACCTATGCCGCACTGCACTTCATCGACTACCAAGATAATTCCATTTTTTTTACATATATCTTCTAGCTCTTTTAAGAATTCTGGCGCAAATACATTTACACCCCCTTCGCCTTGAATTGGTTCTATAATTACTGCAGCAATTGTGTCATCAATATACTTCTTTATTCCATTACTATTGGAGTCCTGTTCTGGAACATTAATAAACCCCTGAAGAAGAGGAGCATATCCCTCTTGGTATTTTTTATTTCCAGATGCAGAAATCGCTGCAATAGTACGTCCGTGAAAAGCATTCTCAAAGGTAATGATATTCTGCTTTCCAGTTTTGTTACTATGATGATATTTTCTTATTATTTTTATAGCCGCTTCTACTGATTCTGTACCAGAATTACAGAAAAACACCTGATCACAAGAAGAATTATTTACCAGTTTATTTGCTAACTCCTTCTGTCCTGGAATATTGTATAAGTTAGAAACATGCCATGGCTTTTGTGCAGCATCGCATAATGCATTCACCAATTTCGGGTGTTGATACCCTAGCGAGTTAACTGCAATCCCTGCCCCTAAATCTAAATATTGATTTCCTTCTATATCTGATAAATAACACCCCTGGCCTGAAATAAATTCAAGATTACAACGTTTATATACCGGTAATATGGGATTTGACATCTAATCTATGTAAATGATTATCAATGATTGTATTACAAAACTCTCTAGAAAGGAATCTCATCATCAAAATCATCGGGAATATTAGAATCTTTTGTAGATTTTTTCTCCTCAGAAAACACTCCATTATCAGGAAAAGCCGATGAGTTTTGATTATTTGAACTACTATCTGCAGAAAATCCATCAGTTTGACCCGAATTATCTAACATTGTGAAGACTGAGTTAAAACCCTGAAGCACAACTTCTGTAGAATATCTGTCAGCACCGTTATTATCAGTCCACTTTCTAGTTTGCAAACTCCCTTCTAGATAAACCTTTGTTCCCTTTTTAACATATTGCTTTACTATATTTACTAGTCCGGACTGGAAAATTACCACTCTGTGCCATTCTGTTTTCGTCTTCCTTTCTCCAGTTACTTTATCTTTCCATTGCTCACTAGTTGCAATTGATAAATTAGCTATCTCTCTACCATCTTGTGTGGAGCGTATTTCAGGATCTCCACCCAAATTTCCTACCAATATCACCTTATTTACTGAGCCAGCCATTTGAATTAAAAAAATTGATAAATAATTAATAAACTTTGATTGCTATTACATAATAGCTGTGCTAAAGATAAATGCTTGATACTAAATTGCAATCACTATTGTATTTTGTTGGACTAGGGGTTGTTTTTTAGGCTCAATTTTAGCAGTAAAATCATTAAAAAATCACTTACATAATGGATACAAATTTTATTAAAGTTACAAAAGCAAAGGAACATAATTTAAAAAACATTACTGTTAAAATTCCTAAAAACAAATTTGTAGTTGTAACTGGCCCTTCTGGAAGCGGAAAATCGTCTCTTGCATTTGATACCGTATATGCAGAAGGACAAAGAAGATATGTTGATAGTTTATCTGCTTATGCAAGACAATTTCTAAACCTACAAAACAAACCAGATGTAGAATCAATTGAAGGACTATCTCCTGCGATAGCGATTGATCAAAAAACTACCACTAAGAACCCACGTTCTACAGTAAGTACAGTTACTGAGATTTATGATTATCTAAGACTCTTATTTGCACGTATTGGTATCCCATATTCTCCTGCTACAGGAAAACCTATAGAAAGCCAAACAACTTCAGATATGATAGAACAAATATCTAAATTACCTGAAGGAACTAAAATTTATGTGTTAGCTCCTATTGTTAGAGGGCATAAAGGAGAGCACCGTAAAGAATTAGTGCAAATGAAAAAGCAAGGATTTCAAAGATTAAAAATTGATGACGAATTATATGAAATTGATGATTTGCCATCTATCGATAAAAATAAAAAACATAATATCGAAGTAGTAGTAGATAGGCTTGTTATCAATGACAATCTAGGCAACAGGCTAGCAGATTCTGTAGAAACTGCAGTAAATCTTGCAGAAGGAATTTTACATGTAGAAATTGTAGAACTGCCAGCAGACAACTCTAATGATGCGTTGGAAAAAGGGAAGATTTTAAGCTTTTCAGAAAAATTTAGCTGCCCTATATCTGGTTTTACCATTGATGAAATAGAGCCAAGGTTATTCTCTTTTAACAGTCCATATGGTGCATGTACTGCCTGTAATGGATTGGGCACAGAATATTATTTCGACCCTAATTTATGCGTAAGTAACGAAGAATTAAGCATTAACGATGGAGCAATTTCTCCGTGGAAAAACCTGAACAGCAAATATTACGCACAAACCTTGAATTCTTTGAGTAATCATTATGATTTTAGCTTGGATACTCCGTATAAAAAGATACCTGAAAATATTAAACAAATATTATTATATGGTTCCGGAGAAGAGGAAGTATCTTTTGAATTTCATGATGGATATAAGAATCAAGTTGTTAAAAAGCCTTTTGAGGGGGTAATACCTTACTTGGAAAGAAAAATAAACGAAGCAGATAATGATTGGATAGTTGAAGAATGTGAGAAATACCAAAATATAACTAAATGTAGAGCATGTTCTGGATATAGGTTAAAACCTGAATCCTTAAGTGTAAAAGTCGCAGGTTACAACATAGGTGAGATTTCTGCCTTTACTATAGATGAGGCAGTCAAATGGTTCGATAATCTTAATAGTCAGCTTAATAATCAACATCAGCAAATCGCAGAAAGGATCATAAAAGAAATCGGTAGAAGATTAGGTTTTCTAAAAAATGTTGGCTTAGAATATTTGACTTTAAACCGTCATTCTGGAACATTGTCAGGAGGGGAAAGTCAGAGAATTCGTCTTGCTTCACAGATAGGATCAGGTTTGAGTGGTGTGATGTATATATTAGACGAACCTTCTATTGGCCTGCACCAAGCGGATAACCACCGCTTGGTCAATACATTAAAAGATTTACGCAATATCGGAAATACCGTTATTGTAGTAGAGCATGATGAAGAAACCATGGAGGCTGCGGATTATATTATTGACGTTGGACCTGGTGCCGGCATTTACGGAGGAGAGATAGTAGCAGAAGGAACTCCTGATGACATTAAGAATAACGAAGATTCTGTTACAGGAAGATTTCTCAAGGGCAGCGAATATATAGAAGTACCACAGACTAGGAGGGAACATAAGAATAACCGGGCTATTACTATTGTTAATGCTCATAGTAATAATCTTAAAAATTTAACCTGCTCTATTCCGATTGGTTTGTTTACTTGCGTTACAGGAGTATCTGGAGGAGGAAAGTCCACACTAATTATACAAACTTTGTATAAGGCAATAGCGAAAAAATTAAATGGGGCAAAGACTAAACCTGGGCTTCATGATGATATCAAGGGATTGCAATATATAGATAAGGTGATTGAAATCGATCAATCACCTATCGGCAGAACTCCTAGATCTAATCCTGCGACATATACAGGAGCTTTTACCGCAATTCGTGACTGGTATGTAAATTTACCAGAATCAAAGGCAAGGGGATATAAAGCAGGTAGATTTTCATTTAATGTAAAAGGAGGAAGATGTGAAAATTGTCAAGGAGATGGGCTAATTAAAATCGAAATGCATTTCTTACCTGATGTTTATGTAGTATGTGATGTATGTAAGGGAAATAGGTATAATAAAGAAACCCTAGAAATCAAATATAAAGGTAAATCTATCTCCGATGTATTACATATGAATGTAGAGGAAGCTTTATTATTTTTTAGAAAAATGCCTCTTATTAGAGATAAATTTGAAGCCTTATATGAAGTTGGTCTAGGATATATGAAAATTGGTCAATCCGCCACTACATTATCAGGGGGGGAGGCGCAAAGAGTCAAACTAGCCAAAGAATTGTGCAAAAAAGCAACTGGTAGAACTTTATATATTCTTGATGAACCTACTACTGGTTTACATTCCAGCGATATTAAGAAATTACTAAAAGTACTACACAGGCTAGTTGATAGCGGAAATACAGCATTAGTTATAGAACATAATATAGATGTGATAAAAACTGCAGATTGGGTAGTAGATATAGGGCCTAAAGGTGGAGACAAAGGAGGAAAAATCGTAGCAGAAGGAACCCCAGACGAAGTAGCTAATGTGAAAGAAAGTATTACGGGTGAATATCTAAAAAAATATTTAGATAAGTATCATACTATCAAACAAGACGAAAAGAAGGCATCTTAATTAACGACAGAAGACTTATAAGTTACGATAGGAAGACACTCCGTTTAAGGTAAGATCGAACATCATAAAATACCCCTCTTCTAATCTAGAAAACTCTACTGGAATTAGTTCTGCCATAATTAGGCTTTTGCTAAACTCATCTAATTCAGCCAGAGTTTTGTCGGTTTCATTTAGAATATTTTTTGTAAAATATATTTTTGTATCAATATTTCTAAATTTTCTGTGAGATACAGAAATATTAATATGTGGGGCAATATCTTCTATACCCTTACTCTGTTCTGGTAAAATAGTGATAAATGAGAAATTTCCTGCATTATCAGAAGTTGCCGTACCATTACCAAGAAAATATATATCTCTTTTTTTATCCGCTTCTAGGTTACCATAACCATCAGTCTGCCAAATGTTGACTATTGCATTTTGTATAGGAACACAATTTACATCCTGCACACGGCCTTTGATATATATAATATCTCCTGATGCAATAAAGGTGGTTTTTACTGCTCTGCGCAGATTGTTCGTGATATGGAAAGACTCTGGTTTATTTATATCTTGCTTCTTAACTGTTGGCGTTACTGGGCATTGCAAATCTGATTGTAATGCTAATGATGCAATATTATAAAATTCTAAAGGTTTCTTATCTTCCTCAGTAATTAATTTAGGGATTGGATTAATACGCACAACGAAATAATCCTGCGGAGTATTAAATACAAAATCATTGATAGCAAAACTCATAATCTTATCACTGATTCCCTGGACATGATCTAATAATCGATATTTCTCCCAGCCATCCTCATAATTATATACTTCTTTTAGCTTATGATCTATTTCCTCCTCTTTTTTGCTTGTTGATTTCTTATTTAGATCATAATCATGCAAAGTATTATTATTGCTACCATCAATACCAGGTGGTACATCTTTTGCATAAGAATAAGGATTTATCAGTAGAGCAACCGCAATTATACCAATTCCCATCTTGTGATGGATATCGGCACGCCCGCAAAGCAACGGTGTAATGAAAAATGGTATTATATGTTTCTTTAATATGAACATCTTATTGTTCTAATATGTCTCTTTACCTATGTTATCACATAATGAGTAATATTTTTACCTTTTTTTTGCAAAAAATTCTTTGATAATTTTCTGCGCTTGTTCCTCGTGAAAGCCATAATAATATTCTGTTTTATGGTGACAATTATGAGATTCAAAATATCTAATATTACTGATCACGGCCCCGAATTTTATATCTTCTAGTGCAAAATACAACCTTCTAATTCGAGATAAAGAAATTGTTGCGCTGCACATAGTGCACGGCTCTAAACTAGAATATATATCATATCCGTCTAATCGGTGTTTCCCTAACACCTGCGCAGCATGACGGATTGCCTGTATTTCCGCATGGGCTGTAGGGTCATTATTTTTAACAACCTGATTATGACCTCTTGCTATAATATTATGATTTTTTGGATCTACTATAACTGCACCTACTGGAATATCACCATTTGATTGTGCAATTTGTGCCTCAGTTAATGCCTCTAATATAAAATCTTGTTTCATGAAAAACAAAGGGAGAAATAATTATGAGATACTATTTACTCTTAAATATGATATAACTTTTTGTACTCCCAACACTTTACTAGTTATCTGGGTTGCATGTTTAATTTCATCTCTGGTCGATACATGTCCTAACAAATATACTTCCTTATTATATACTTCCACATTGATATCCAGCGCCTTAATTTTATTATCTAACATCAATTTGGTTTTAACCTGAGATGCTAACATAATGTCATAAAGATAATTTCTCTTAACCTTAGCAATTGTTACCTCGCTCATTATTTCTTTAACTCCTTTAGTCTTCCAAATAATTTCCTTTGCATTAAATAATACATCTTTATTTTTAGCATATCCAGAAATCAAAACTCTACCTCTATCGACATTAATATATAAATTAGAGTAGTCTGATCTCTTACTATTAAATGTAAGCTTGCGGGTGATGTTAGATAATATTTTAGTATCTGATAGTGATTTCTTTAGAGAATCTTTTTTTAGTAAATATACAGAAGAAAAAGTTGATACTGCGACTGTCTCTATACAAGATGATAGAAAGAAGGGAATCAGTAAAATCGCAATATTACGGGTAATCTTTTTGAGCATATATCTATATTCAAACATCATTTAAACATCATTTCCTAACAAGCTCTTTGCAGAATTTGTGAAATCAAGACTAACAATATAAAATTTAGCTGCAATAAAAAATGCTAAACCACTGGTTAATAGAGTCTAAAAATTGATCTGAGCCCTGAGAGCAAATGTTTCAACGTCATCACTATAAACGGTGTTTTTATCCACATTTACATCAATATAATTAGCCATAAATTTTACTCTATCACTAGCATAGTAATTTATACCTATAGTATTATTTTCCATATTACCTGCTGTTAAACTACCACTATTAGCTTCGATATCAGAATAACGATACGCTATTTCCCATGCCCCTGTTTTACTTGTAGGCTTTATTCTACCAAAAACAGATGATTTTGTCTTATAATTACGCATATCATCTGTTAGGAAATAGGAAAATTGAAAATAATACCCCTCTAACACATTGTTAATATTATCACTATCTCTATCAATTTCTGTGTTAATATATTCTGCCTGCGCTGAAAATTGTTTATGCACTATAGCAGCTTCTAGCCCTGTTTGATATATTTTGTTTGCATTGGAAATAGTTCCAGTATTTATTGCAGAACTACTAGTCTCTATGGATGATTCTGGTTTAAAAATATAACTTATATTGTCTGCTGTTGGTTCAGAATATCTATATGACACACCTAAATGCAGTGCATTCTTTTTGCTACTTTTTTGGTAATAGGTAACTCTAGTGGTTGAAGAAATGGTTTCGTCATCTGTGGTAGATGAATCTCCTACACCATCACCAAATATACCTGTATATACATTAAAATTTTTTAAATGTTGCTCATATCCTATCCCAATATTTCTTGCGGGAGTCAAACCAATAATAGAAGCTCTTTCTAGAAAAACTACGTGTTTTACGCTTGTTAATTCGTCTAATGAGAATGGTTCTCTATATTGTCCTATTTTTAAAATTGTATTTTCATTTAATGTTTTTTTAATATAAGCATCTGTAATCGTGCTTCCATTATCTGCAAAATCCACTTCAAATTTATAACTATATCCTGATGAAAGATTTCCTTTAATACCTAATCTTGCCCTTCTTAATTTAGAGTTATTTTGTAAACTAAGATCATTATTATTTGTGACAAATGTTTTATCATACTGAATAGTTCCAAAAATATTATATGGAATATTTACTTTTAAATAAAAATTTTTATTTCTTTGTTCAAGCCTTTCTATTCTAGCCTCAAGATCTGAAATTCTACTGCTATTTGATGCCATTGATATGTTGGGTGATACACCTACTATTAGTAATATACTAGCCGCAAAAAAATAATTTAATTTCATATTGATTAGATCAGTTTTGTTTTATTCACTCTATAACTATTATATTTATTTAAAATATTTTTTTATATTTTAAGCTACCTTAAATTCTTTTCTAATAAATACCTCTCTACCCCTGTGTGAAACGGTGCCTTATATTTATAGTTAAGTATAGATTCGGGATCTACCGAATGAAATACAGGGTTTAAGCTCTCTAATTTAACTTTTTTTTCAAATATAATCTTTACGATATTATACGCTGTTTTCTCTGATAGATTACTAGTTGCAGATAAAACGGTTTGTACTCCTATAGTTCTAATTTTTTTATTTTTACTACTTCTTCTCATGCTATTTTCTTTCATCTCTACTGTTTTGATATCTAGATTACTATACAAGCCAGTATTAATATATGATTGCCTAATAGCATTTGAGATTTTACTAAATAACTTTACTTCTTTTTTAGATAATTCCACAAAATTTCCACCACAGGATATAATATCCTTAAAAACTTGATTAGGGTGACCAACAAAATAAATTACTGCATCCACTTGATCACTACATATAAGATCGCTTAAATAGCTACTAGATTTTTCATGAACTTCTTTAAAATCATTTATTGTCCAGCCCTTTAATTTCATTATTTCTTCAAAATAAATTCGGCTTCCTGATCCAATATTTCCAATATTTACTTTTTTCCCTTTTAAATCATTAAAAGATTTAATCTTTGAATCCTTTCTTACTGCAATAGTAAGAGATTCTGCATGTAAGGGAATAATAGTGCGCAATTCTTTATTTGTCTGGAAATAATCATATTGCAAAGATACTTGCCCAATCCCAGCGCTTAAATTGTTTGATATGATATTTTCTATATTATATTGGGCGCCGGAAGTAGAAATTATTTCGCAAATATCATCATTATACTCTTTATTGTAAATATAGCATAATGATTTTCCAGCAGGATAGTACATAGCCTTTTTCCCGCCGCTACCTATGGTAAAACTATAACTATTGATAGATAGAAACGTAAAAATGGTAAAAATAATTGCTACTAAAGAAATTTTCATTGTTTCTAAAAAAAGTAAAAAAGGGAGCTTCTGTTGCTCGGTGCTCCCTAGACCGCATTTATGCATGTAATTGCTTTATGACTATACAGCCAATGTTAAGCAGCTACCGCATACTCAGCTGCGAAATTATCATTCGCAGCTACTGCAAAATTATCGTTTGCATTCATTATATTGACTATTCTCACTGGAAACCCAGTAAAAGGCTGTCAGACCTTAGCAAAAATAATTTTTTTACTACCCCCGTCGAATCTATGTCGTCCCCATAATTTTTTTGTAAGTTGATTAAACCATAATATCTATCTTGTTATCTGGCTTAATATCTTCCTTCAACCACAGCTGAAACTTTTCTCTGGTGGAGACGCCGGGTACCGCCCCCGGGTCCGGAAAGCCTATTCTAAATTACGTTTATTGCTATAGCTCCTAAATTAATAAGAACACCCCAATTGTATAATGATATTAAGTAATTGTAAAGCCGCCAAAGACTCAGCGGCTAATCTGATTCATCACCCAAAGTTAGCGTATAATACAAGAAAACCATGCCATTTAGCTTATATTATATCCTTAAGTCACCTAACTCTGATTGTATCATAAAAACATCATCAATACAACTATTGATAGAAAAATTTTATATTTTTTTAATAATTCACCCGTCTTGATGCTCGAACCCATAGGAAATTACACAGGCTGCTTCTGGATCATCAAGTTTATACCCCCCACTTGTAGCATTTGTCGGGTCGTTATTAACACACCCTGTATGATATATGTTGCAATCACCATAGGTAGAACGCCCCTTATAACTCATCACGACCCCTGAATGTGCTATACCATCGTCTAATTTTTTATCTATTTTACGCGATTGCAAACTACTTAATGCCCCTCTATTCTCCGTATCATCACAGCCTGGTATACTGCTTATACGTATAGCATTTTGGTATGTTCCGTATTGAGAGTTAACATTATAATTAATAGCTATTACGGATGAACCCCATCCAGAATTTGGAAGATTTACACCTGCCTCATAATCTGTAGATGCGCCTTTTAAACCAGTCATGCCTGTATTTGTAATTCCTGCAAAATCCATATGCTGAAACACCCTAATATTCTCATAGTCTCTTTCTATACGGCCATCCCCATCGCCATTACAGTCATTGCCTGTTTCATCACTACAGCCGCTCCAAAAAGATTTAGCATTATCAAAATCACCTGGCAATGCATGATAAAATAATTTAAATTCTGAAATTGCCTTATGGCGCTGCAGAAGTTGGGAAGCAAGATTTTGCAATCTTGCATTCTCTAACATTTTTTTCCCCGTTACTATGCCTCCAGCTAATAGCCCTATTACTGTTAGCACTATAGATAATTCAACTAGTGAGAAACCTGTTTTTTTCATATCTTTAATTTTTTCCTAATTAGGACAATTAGATATACCTATTTTAGAATAGGTCAAGAATATAATATAAATGACATAATAGCGATTTATCAGACATTAATTTATAATCTAACTCTCCATTCATATTTGCCTGACGGCAATTAGGGTTAGCAGTCCAAATGCTGCCAGATAATGGAAGTCCATCATCATATTTATTATCTAATAGATACGCTTTTTCTATACTTATATTATTGGTAGCAGGTCTACCTATATTTTGATCGGCATATATTAAAGAATTTTGATTAATAACTCTTTTGGTATTCGTCCAAGTACTATTACTATAGAAAATGAAATATGACCCCCCAACTTGAGATCTTGGAATATTTATTCCTCCTATACCGTGAGTTTTTTGTGATGGTAAACTTCTTGGATTATCTTGAGGACCTTCATAATTTGGATTAAATTGTGATATTTTGGCTAGAGATAAGTGCTTCCATAACTGAATTGATTCTGTTAATTCGAAAGGGGAATTATAATTCCAAAATATTTTTCCGTCCCCATCACCATTACATATTTCTGCATTATGATAACAATCTTCCCCGAAAACATTATAAGCATTAGGCATATCACCAGGTAATGCATTATATATGAAAAAGAATTTAGTCATCTGACTTTCCATCTCTTGGAAATCTCCCATGAGACGATTTAACTGCGAAGTTTCTACTAGTTTCTTACTATGAAATATAGCAGTAGCTAGCAACCCTATCATCACCATAGAGATTGTCAGCTCAATTAACGAAAAACCTGTTGTCTGTTTGTTAAACAATTAATAACACCTATTTTGTTTAATATACAAACCTCTCTAATTTATCAGAGTTGATTATAAACCCCATAGTATAAATATAGCATTATTCCAATAAGAAATAAATAATTTATTTTCTGCAAAATAGGTTAAATCTGATGAGTTATTTATTTTATCAATGATTTAAATCGAGCGGCAAAAATAAAAAAAAGTGACAAATTCAAGAAATAGGCTAGTATTTCTGGATCATTTGCTTTGCTCAAATGAAACAATATTAAAAGAAATGAAGTCAAAATGTCTAATCAAATCAATAATTCTGAGAAACAAAAAGAGATAGAATCATTAAGATCGTCAGAAAATAACACGTACAGGGTGATCAGTGAAGGGGTTGAAGATATATTATATAAGCCATTTCCTGTATTAGATCATGGTTTTGTTAGAGTTGTAGATTATATGGGAAATGACTCAGCTATTGTACAAGCAGCTAGAGTATCTTATGGGCAAGGCACTAAGAAAGTTAATCAGGATAGAGGTTTAATTCATTATTTAATGCGTCACCAACATTCTACTCCATTTGAAATGTGTGAAATTAAATTTCATATTAAATTACCCATCTTTATTGCAAGACAATGGATTAGACATAGAACAGCGAATGTGAACGAATATTCAGCTAGATATTCTATACTTGGAAAAGAATTTTATATTCCAGAAGCGACTAGTCTTTCTAGCCAATCGACTGCAAATCATCAAGGTAGGGGTGACACTTTGAATGCAGAAGAATCCGCAAAAGTGTTAGAAATTTTGAAACAAGATTCAGAACAAACCTATAGTCATTATGAAGAAATGCTTAATGAAGATCAACATGGTAATGTAATTGATCAAGATAAGTCTGGTCTTGCAAGGGAATTAGCCAGAATGAATTTAACTCTAAATTATTATACTGAATGGTACTGGAAAATAGATCTTCATAATTTGATGCATTTTCTAAATTTGCGTGCTGATAGCCATGCTCAATTCGAGATTAGAGAATACGCAAATGCAATGATTGATATTTTAAAATCATGGGTACCTATCACATATGAAGCATTTGTCGATTACAAACAAAATTCGGTAATGCTATCAGCAAAAATGCGTAATTGTCTTCAGCTATTACTTAAAAATCAGGAAATTTCTTTTGAAACATCTGGCATGTCTAAAAGGGAGTGGACTGAATTTTGTAAGACCTTTGATCTCCAATTAGAAGATGGAGAAGAAAAAGTAAGCAACATCGGTGCATAACTACTTTCTTTCTTCCTGCCGCAATGCGCTGTTAGCTTTTCTCGCCTTCTGAGTTATCAGAACCGTCTTTGCCGATTTTGATAGGAGATGTTTTGATATGCAGGTCTCTTTGTGGGAACGGAATCTCAATATTATGATCTTTAAACTTATTCCATATCGAAAATAATATATCACTTCTTTTTGCGTGTTGGACGGTATTAACATCACTTACCCATACATAAAGAATAAAATCTACTGAACTATCACCAAAACCGTCTAAAAAACATATTGGATTATGTCTTACATTTTTATCATGATATTCATTTGCCGCTTCTAAAATCAGTTTTTTTACTAGCTCCAAATCAGAATTATACGATACTCCAACATCTATTCTAATACGAATTTCTTTATCTGAAAATGTCCAATTTGTAACTTTATTAGTAATAAAATCCTCATTAGGCACCATAATTTCTTTATTATTAAAGGTCCTAATTAAGGTATATCTAATACCAAAATGCTTAACAAACCCCATCTCTTCTTGAAGATTCGATAGCTCTACTACATCCCCTTCTTTTATTGATTTTTCAAATAGCAAGATTAATCCTGAAATAAAATTCGAGGTAATTTTTTGTAATCCGAAACCTATTCCGATACCAATCGCACTTCCAATTACTGCTACGGTTGTAATATCTACTCCTATAATATTTAGGATCATTAGAAAAAGAGCAAAATATAAGACTACATCTATTAAGACTGTAGTGATATTTCTTGCACTAGTATTTAGGGAAACAAAATTTGATACTATTCTTTCCGACGTTTTTGAAATTAGGCTGATCACCCATAAACTAATAATTAAAGTTAGAATAGCCTGAACTATTAAAAATGCCGTAAGCTTAAAGCGGCCAAAATCTATTGAGATTCCCTTTAAGGCGCTAACCGTTGCATCTGTTAGGTCAAATATATCTAAAAATAGTACTATTGCTATAATTATGATAATTGGCTTTGGAGATTTGCTACCCGATAGCACGGTTAGCACTCTTAAACAAAACCATAATATGCTAAATTGGGTTACCAATAATACTATGTTATTACTCACCCCTAATGCGGTAATGGTTATAAATAATATAGTTAAAAAACAGGTCAAATATAGTGGAAATGACAGATATTTATAATTTTTTATTAACCTAATTTTAATGTAATTACTTTGGCTAATAGACAGTTGGGCTGTTGCTACTAAAAATTTCTTATCAAAAAACTTTCTTAAAGAGGAGCTTAACAATATAGCTCCTGACACACATAGCAGCTCTATTAGAAAATGATGATTTAATGTAAATTCGTAACGGTCTATTAACTGATTCAGCATCTTATTAAATTATGATAATTTTTCTAACTGATTAATATATTCAATAGGTATTTCTAGACCTCTTTGCCAAAAATCTTTGTCCCCCGCATTAAGTCCAAAAGGTTCTAGTAGTTCCTTATGATGCATTGTTCCTCCCGCTGCTAATGCTTTGATATATTTTGATTCAAAATCAGTTAGTCCATTTTTGTAGCTGCTATATAGAGAATTTACTAAACAATTTCCAAAAGCATAAGCATAAACATAAAATGGTGAATGTATAAAATGAGGTATATAGGACCAATAATATTTATATTCTGGATAGAATTTAATTGCAGGTCCCAAACTTTCTTTCTGGATTTGCAACCATATATTTCCTAAATCTTCTGTACTTAGCTCTGTTTTCTGGCGCCTAGTATGCACTTCTAACTCAAATAAATAAAAAGCTATTTGCCTTACAATTGTATTCAATGAATCTTCAATTTTGCTAGCTAATAAGTTTCTTTTTTCGTTATCGTTCTTGCAATTCACTAATAATGATTCAAAAGTTAGCTGTTCTCCGAAAATTGACGCAGTTTCAGCAAGAGTTAAGGGAGTATCGGACATTAAATAACCGTTTTCTCTTGCTAAATATTGATGTGCTCCATGCCCCAATTCGTGGGCTAAGGTCATTACATCACGTAATTTACCTTGAAAATTTACCATAATATAAGGATGAGTACCTGGAGTGGCGGGATGGGCAAATGCCCCAGAATCTTTTCCTGCTTTTGGCTCTGCATCTATCCAATTATTTACAAAAAACTTCTCTACTATTGATGCAATCTCAGGAGAGAATCTATTATATGAATCTAATACTATTTTTTTTGCCTCTTGCCACGAAATTTTTTCTTCTTTCTGATCAGGTAGAGGACTATTTCTATCCCAATAATCTAGATATGATTGATTAAAATATCCGGCTTTTATCTTATAATATCTATGGGCAAGATTCTTATAGTTATCTTTTACTGTATCTACCAAAGAATTAACTACCTTATCTTCAATTAAATTACTAATATTACGTGATTTGACAGGATGAGGATATTTTCTAATCTTATCATCAATAGATTTATCTTTTGCTAAAACATTGGTAATAAATGTCAGGATTTTAATATTATTTTTTAATGTTTTACCAATAGATTTTGCCGCTTTTTTTCTCTCTTCTTTATTATGAGATGATAATAGATTAAATATTTCTGAAGCTGATAGAGATTTCTTATCAAATTTGAATTTAAGTCCAGCAATAGTCTCATCAAACAACCGTGACCATGCACTGTTTGCAGTTTGATCTTTTTCATGCAGTATCTTTTCTATTTCTTTTGATTTTTGATATTTTTTAAAAACTCTTAAATCTCTAATATATGGTTGATATTGTGATAAGTTTTTTGAAGATTGATATAGGCTAGATAACTTGTCATCGCTAATTTTTGATATTTCTAATGGTAGAAACAATAAGTGCTGTGAAATATTGTTAATTTTTTCTGAAATATTTTGGTAAAATGCTGCTTTTTCCTGATTTACAAGATCGGTCACAAAATAAAGATATGAATAAGTAGAAACTTTACCCAATCTTTCTGAAATATTTTCATATTCTATAATGACTTTATATAGATCTTCTGCATCTAATTTGTCTATTTTGCTGTTATATTTTTGTTCTAATTTTTTTGAGGATTCTAGGCCGTTTTCCAGATCTTTCTCAATATCTGAATCTTTAGGAGAATTGTATAAATCATTTAAATTCCAATTAGGTAGATTATTCATTTGCCTGTATAAAAGATGTTAGAGTTTATTATAAACATGAATTATATAAGATCCATAATATTTATAGTATTTCAACTAAAACAGTGAATTTTTTGCTGTAATGTGAAGACAATCATTATATTTTAAGTTGCCCCAGATGCAATTGTAACGTAACATCTAATTTATAGCTGTTGATTGCATTGGTGAGGCTCAATAAGCAACGATGCACTAGAGAAAGAATATGTTATATGCTTAAAAATAACTTCAAAATAAATACTATTATAATTTTCATAGGGTTGTTTCTTATTTTTCTAAACCTCGCTATCAATCTAGGATTAAATATAAAAAAACATTATTTATTAAAACATATAGTAGAGACCAGGGGGCTAGAAGCTCTCCCAGAAAATGACCATAAAATCATCCATATTTCCGATGTTATTACTACATCTAGTGGAGTCACAGATAAAGAGTTTCTCGTAAATAGGCCCACGCTTAAGTTATATAGAAAAGTAGAAGTATTTGATGCACAAAATGGCAATGAATTATCATGGCATGAATCCAAAAATGCAAATAGCTATGGCTATATTAGCCAGATCTTTGATGCAAATAAGGTAAATATTGGTGCATATAATTTTGATAATTCTTGGATTACAAATAATATAAAAGATTTTTCTAACATCGATATTAAGGATATTGCTAAAACCAGGAAAATCATTCTAAACAAAGAAAATCTGAGCCAAGCAATTTCATATAATTGCACTTGCCAATCATCTTATTGTGGTAGCGGAGCGGTTAAAGGTATAAAGGGGGAGGAGTATAAAAATATTTCTTCACTTGAAAAAAATAATTTATATACAGGCACATCTAATTCAGGATGGGTTTGCGCACCTAATAATCATTTAGATATTAAAAGTACAAACACGTTATCCTCGAATACAACTCACCATTATAAAATATTAGAAAATTATTTGTTTTTTGGAGAAAAATATTACTCTCCTAAGAAAGGCGATGTGAGAATTTCATACTTCGAATTAGAACAACAAATATTCACTATAATTGGTGTACAAAAAGGCAACATGATAGCTCCAATTACTCTTGATGGGCAAGATCTTTTGTTAATAACTAAGGGAGAAAAAAGCGCAAAACAAATGCTAGGAACGCTGATTACTAAACGTTATGGAAAATCTGATATTATTCTATTTTTGGGACTAATTCTACTAGTCTTTGGAATAGTTATGTTATTACCCTCCCTTCTTAGATCTACTAGATAGAATTAGTATGAGTTGAAATTAGGGTTTTTCTTGCTATAGTCTCTTCCTACTTGATTTAATTAATTAGAAATTTGTCGAAAATGCCCATACCGCAAAACAAACCAAATAACCCTTGTTTTTCTTCTGGACCATGCGCTAAAAGGCCCGGATGGAATATTAACTCTATTGTAAATGCAGAAATTGGAAGATCTCACCGTTCTAAGAACGCTAAAGCAAAATTAAATGAGGTGATTCTACTTACTAAAGAGTTACTTGAAATACCTGAAGATTATTTAGTAGGGATTGTACCGGGTTCAGATACTGGGGCTATGGAGATGGCTATGTGGAATTTACTAGGCCAAAGAGGTGTTGATGTATTATCTTGGGAGAGCTTCTCAAAAGATTGGGCCACTGATGCAAAAGAGCAGTTAAAATTAGAAAATTTAAGAATTTTTCATGCAGATTACGGAGTTTTGCCCGATTTATCACAAGTAAACTCAGACAATGATGTTGTATTTGCATATAACGGAACTACCAGTGGGGTTAGAGTTCCTAATTGTGACTGGATTAGTGATGATAGAGCCGGTCTTACTATTTGCGATGCTACATCGGCAGTTTTTGCCAATAATTTAGATTGGAAAAAACTAGATGTAACTACTTTTTCATGGCAAAAGGTTATGGGTAGTGAAGGGGCCCATGGTATGATAATACTTTCTCCTAGAGCAGTAGAAAGATTGGAAACATATGAACCAAACAGAGCATTGCCTAAAATTTTCCGTTTAACAAATAATGGAAAATTAATAAAAGGTATTTTTTCTGGAAGCACCATCAACACTCCCTCTATGATTGCTGTTGAAGATGCGCTAGATTCATTAAATTGGATTAAATCTATTGGAGGAAATAAAGCTATGATAGAAAGATCCAATAATAATTTAAATATAGTTAAAAAATGGGTAGAAAACTCGGATAGAATATCATTCTTAGCAGAAGAGCAAGATACTATCTCAAATACATCAATCTGCCTAAAAATCATCGATAAAACATATAACGAACTTGATAGCGATGTTCAACAAACATTTATCAAAGACCTACTTTCTATCCTAGAAAATGAAGAGGTTGCATATGATATTGCATCATATAGGGATGCCCCTACTGGGATTAGAATTTGGGGAGGAGGAACAGTAGAAGCGGACGACACTCGATTATTGATGGAATGGATTGACTATGCTTTTTCTGAGATATTGTTAAAATATTCAAAAGCAGCATAGGTTCGCTGTAACTTTAAACCAGTAATTCAATGCAAGTAAATACAGAGCAGGGGGGACAAAAAAAAGAAATACTAAGAAAGCCTAAATGGATTAGGGTTAAGGCCCCTGTTTCAAAATCCTACAAAGAAACTAAGGAGCTAATTTCTGATTTAAAACTAAATACAGTATGTGAAGAGGCAGCATGCCCTAATATTGGAGAATGCTGGAGTAAGAAGCATGCAACGGTAATGATTCTAGGTTCAGTATGCACAAGAGCATGTGCATTTTGCAATATTGACACAGGAATCCCTGATAAACTGGACCCGCATGAACCTGATAATTTGGCTAAGGCCGTACAAGAGTTAGGGCTAGAACATGTAGTAATAACTTCTGTTGATAGAGATGATTTACCTGATGGAGGGGCAAATCAATTTGCAAAATCAATAGCTAAAATCAGACTCATGTCTCCAAAAACTTCTATAGAGATTTTGACACCAGATTTTCTTCGAAAAGATGGAGCACTTGAAATAATAGTTGAATCAAAACCTGATGTATTTAATCACAATATAGAAACTGTTCCTAGTCTTTATCCACAAATAAGACCTGGTGCACGCTATTTTCATTCTTTAAATATACTGAAAAAAGTAAAAGATCTAAATCCTGCAATTTTTACCAAATCTGGTATGATGGTTGGACTTGGAGAAACAAAAAATGAAGTATTGCAAGTGATGGATGATTTGCGCGCTGCTGACGTCGATTTTTTAACTATCGGACAATATTTACAACCAACTCCAAAACACGCAGAATTAAAACGTTTTGTTGATCCAGAAGAATTTGACTATTATAAAAAAATGGCTCAATCAAAAGGATTTTTAATGGTTTCTAGCTCTCCTCTTACAAGGTCCTCATATCATGCAGGAGATGATTTTAGGGTAATGCAAAAAGCTAGAGAAGAACAAATT
>Ga0208127_1000412_pt1 | contig 22075 bp, 22 predicted proteins | sample ETNtaG_6_FD_185751 | JGI IMG/M metagenome (GOLD analysis project Ga0208127, IMG submission 185751) | Marine microbial and viral communities from oxygen minimum zone, Eastern Pacific Ocean - ETNP201306SV45 (SPAdes) (version 2) | ecosystem: Environmental > Aquatic > Marine > Oceanic ... | reverse complement strand
GAGAGATGTCTGACAGGCCAGAGCGCGCGCGCCGTTAGGTTTCAACGGGTAAACCGGTTCAGCCCTAGCCTTCGCGCTCTTGGACGACTGAGTTCAATTCAATGGCGCTTCGCAGCGCAACGACAGACACGCCTTCTACCACCTTACGGGATTCCAGCTTGTTCGCGGCAGGAATCACCAGTCGCGAGAACCCTAATTTTGTCGACTCCGCGACCCGCTCTTCTCCTCTGGGCACGGGTCTGACTTCGCCTGAAAGGCCAAGCTCGCCAAAGAAGACCGTTCGTCGGTCAATGGGCTTGTTGGAAAAACTAGAGATAATTGCCGCTGCCACGGCAAGATCAGCTCCGGTTTCGATAACACGCAAGCCCCCCGCCACATTAACAAAGACATCCTGATCCAAAAGACTGATCCCCGCATGGCGATGGAGAATCGCAAGAAGCATGTTCAGTCGGTGGGTCTCGTAGCCCACGCTCAGCCGTCGGGGGTTTCCGAGCGAACTTTGGTCTACCAATGCCTGTACCTCGACCAACATCGGCCTTGATCCGTCCTGACTGACGAAGATAGCTGTTCCTGCCGATTCAATCTGGGTTCCGGAAAGAAATATAGCCGAGGGGTTCTTGACGGCTTTGAGGCCCTCGGGCTCCATGGCAAAAACGCCGACCTCATTCACAGAACCGAATCGATTTTTCCAGGCCCGCACCAGTCTGAATCGACTCGTCGTATCTCCCTCAAAGTAAAGCACAGTGTCCACCAGATGCTCGAGGGTCTTGGGGCCAGCCAACGCCCCTTCCTTGGTCACATGCCCGATCAAGATTATCGGAAGCCCTCTGCGTTTCGCCTCAATTACCAGTCGATCAGCGCACTCGCGCACCTGGCCGACGCTTCCAGGGCTGGACTCAAGCTCTTGGGTCCGAAGGGTTTGAATGGAGTCAACTACCAGAACTCCGTACGGCTTCCTATCGAGCTCAGCCATCAAGACCTCTAGTTGCCCATCGCAAAGTGCGGTTAATTCCTGACTACTCAAGCCCAGCCGCTGGTATCGAAGTGCCAATTGCTCCAGAGACTCTTCAGCGCTGACGTAGAGAGTCTCGAGCGTACTCGAAAGACAGCCCAGCGCCTGTAGGGCAAGCGTGCTTTTACCGATTCCAGGTTCTCCACCCAGTAAGACGACAGAACCTGGAACCAGTCCACCACCCAGAACCCGATCGAGTTCCGACAATCCAGTTTGGTATCGCTCGAAGTTTCCTGTCACGACGTCGGCGAGCCGGACGGGAGCCACACTGTCGCTCGACAAGCCTGTGGAGGATCCGGTTGCCTTCATCAGGTCCAGGGTATTCCAGGAACCGCAGCCGCTGCACTGTCCCACCCACTTATGACTCTTCGCACCGCAGTGACTGCAAAGATATAAGGTGCTGGTGCGGGCTTTTGCCATGAATGACCTAGGCTATCGGAAGAGAAGTCGTGGTCTTTCGATCGGAGACGCGGGTCGGAAGAGGCCCTTCGCGTCCCTCGATCCCGGGTTCAAAATCCCTGATCGTCGAATGCGGGGGTATAACTCTCGAAGCGAGTGTATTCCCCGAGGAATGTGAGACGAACCGTGCCGGTAGGCCCATTACGCTGCTTCGCTACGATAATCTCCGCTGTGCCCTTCTCGGGACTGTCTTCGTTATAAACCTCATCCCGATAGATGAACAGGATGAGGTCTGCATCCTGTTCGATCGCCCCAGATTCTCTGAGGTCTGACATGATAGGTCGCTTGTTCGGTCGCTGCTCAAGGCCGCGGTTCAACTGGGAGAGCACAACCACGGGCACCCCAGACTCTTTCGCAATGACTTTCAATGAACGAGTAATGTTGGCGACCTCGACCGCCCTATTTTCGCTGTTGTCTCCGGTCTGCATGAGTTGGAGATAGTCGACAATCACAAGACCAATGTCGCCATGCTCGCGGACCAGTCGGCGTATTCGAGACCTCAACTCCATTGGGGTCAACGCCGGGGTGTCGTCTACAAAAATTGGCGCTTCATCGAGCAATCCCATTGCAGACGTCAGTCGGGGCCAGTCTTCTGGCTGTAACTGGCCTGTCCTGACCCGGTGAGCGTTGATTCGGCCCAAGGAAGCGAGCATCCGCATTGCCAATTGATGGCCCGGCATCTCCATACTGAACACCGCAACGGGCAGTTTCGATCCGACTGCAGCATTCTCTGCGAGATTCATAGCGAGAGAGGTCTTTCCCATGGATGGCCGACCCGCAATAACGACCAGATCGGCTTCCTGCAGACCAGAGGTCAGCGCATCCAGATCGTGAAAGCCGCTCGCAACTCCAGTCACTCCACCCTTGGATTGAAACAGTTCTTCGATACGGTCGACCGCCTGGGACAGTAAACCCTGAATTGCCTTGAATCCGAATGACCCCCGTCTATCCGCATCTGAAATTTCAAACACCGCTTTTTCAGCGTGGTCGAGTAACGCGTTGATATCGAGGCCTTCAGGCTGATAAGCCTTTTCAGAAATATCGCTCGCAGCGGCAATCAGGGAGCGCAGGATCGAGCGTTCACGAACGATCTGGGCGTAGGCTTTGAGATTGGTCGTTCCGGGTGTCCGGTTGGCCAATTCTCCTAGATAAGCCAGCCCGCCAGCGGGCTCCAGTGTGCCGTTATTCTTCAGCCACTCCGACGTAGTGACCACATCGACAGCCTGGCTTGACCCATGCAACGCGTGAATTGCAGTGAAGATTTCCCGATGGGCTCGGGTATAGAAATCCTCTGCGCGCACTGCCTCGGCAACCTCGTCCCATTTTCGGGAGTCCACGAGAAGCCCGCCCAGAACAGACTGCTCCGCCTCTTGGGCTTGCGGAGGCACCCGCGCCATGCTGGTAACTGCACTTAGGGTTGGCGATCTCTGAGCCATGACGATGAGGCTACGCTACGGGACTCCGTTTACAGCACGAGCAACTATTCTAGACAAGGCCGCGCTGTAAAGACAGCGATGGCCCTACCCAACGATCAGGATACCCGCGAGCCCCGCAACTCGGAGCCGGGGCGATCAAGTTAACCGCCGTTCGGCGCTGAATCCACAGTCTCTTCCGGGTCTTGAGGTGTCCCATCTTGCTCCGACGCGCCTTCAACCGAATCTGCCGCTTCAGAAGCGCTCGCGACCTCATTTTCTGGTTCGACAACTATAAGTACGGAAGCCTGGACCTCAGGATGGAGAATTAACGCAACGGAGTGTTCGCCCGTCGTTTTAATCGGTCCCTCGGGCATCGAAACCTCAGAACGCTGGACCGCGATGTCAGCGGCTTGCAGCAACTCGGCAATGTCGACCGGACTGACTGAGCCAAACAACTTGCCCTCTTCAGCCACCAGACGTTTCACGGTGAGGCGATCTGGAAGCAGCGCAGCTTTCGCTTCTGCAGCCTCGCGACGCTCAGAGTCCAATTTCGCCAACTCTCGCCGACGCGCTTCTACCTCTTCTTTGGCATCCGCGCTCGCAGGCATAGCTTTGCCCTGAGGGATCAGGAAATTTCGGCCATACCCGGACTTGACGTTTACGATGTCTCCCAGGTCGCCTAGGTTCTGAATCTTTTCCAGAAGAATCAATTCCATGGCTTGCTCCTCAATGTTGATCGGTAAACGGCAACAGAGCGAGGAACCGCGCTCGCTTGATGGCCGTTGCCAACTGACGTTGATATCGCGCTTTGGTGCCCGTGTTGCGGCTGGCCATGATCTTGCCGGTTTCCGTGATGTAGGCCTTTAACGTGTCCAGATCTTTATAGTCAATCTCTTCTACTCCCAGCGCAGTGAACCGGCAGTACTTTCTTCGTTTATTCATCCGGTTCATGCGGACTTCTCCTCTTTGGTTTCAGTTACCTCTGGTCCATCTGCGCTCAAATCAGCACCAGCGTCCGCAGTCTCACTCTCCGGCGCAGTGCTGTCCGTTGGCACCTCCGAAGAAGCCGCTGCTTCCTCAGCAGGATCCGACCCGCTGGAGACTGACGCAACCCTGCCCGCTTCGTCTCCCATGGGCCTCGGCTCAGAAGTTACCGGGGAAGTCTCGTCCTCGTCTTCGTCCGAGTGGTCATCGGCGAGCGGGGATGCCTCTGTGACAGCGCTATCCCGACGAATAATCAGATTCCGGAGGACCGCGTCGCTGAACTTGAACATGCTCGTGATTTCATCAATCGTCGCCTGGTCGCATTCAATATTCAGAAGGACGTAGTGTGCTTTGTGGACCTTGCCGATGTTGTAGGCCAGATGCCGGCGTCCCCAATCTTCAAATCGGTGAACGTGGCCGCCACTGCCTTCTATCAGACCACGGTACTTGTCGACCATTGCGCCGACTTGTTCACTTTGGTCCGGATGGACCAGAAAAACGATCTCGTAATGTCGCATTCCACTCTCCTTTCGGTTTAAAGCTCCCCAGGGATTTGGTGGAGCAAGGAGCACGCGCCTTGGCGCTGCGGGACCGAGATTCTAAAGGCCGGCTCGGAGTATCGCAAGCCGCCCTCTCGGGCAATTCTGCGCCAAAGACTACCCTGCGGCTCGGTTTTCGATCAGTTCGTTAACGACCGCCGGCTCCGCCAGCGTGGAGGTATCGCCCAGATTATCGAGCTCATTGGCCGCTATTTTACGGAGAATACGGCGCATGATTTTCCCCGAGCGTGTTTTTGGCAGGCCGGGCGCCCACTGGATTACATCGGGACTCGCAATTGGTCCAATTTCCTTGCGAACGAGAGCGATCAGTTCTGCCCGCAACTCATCGCTTGGATCTACTCCTGCCATAGGCGTGACGTAGGCGTAAATACCCTGACCTTTGATTTCATGTGGATAACCGACAACCGCCGCTTCCGCGATCTGCGCATGCAGCACAAGGGCGCTCTCAACCTCTGCGGTGCCCATCCTGTGACCAGAGACATTGATGACATCATCCACCCTGCCCGTGATCCAATAGTAGCCGTCTTCGTCGCGTCGCGCGCCGTCCCCTGTCATATAGAAACCAGGATAAGCCGAAAAATAGGTCTGCACGAATCGATCGTGATCGCCGTATACAGTGCGCATCTGACCAGGCCATGACCCCGTGATAACCAGGTTACCCGAAGCCGCGCCGTCAAGTTGATTGCCGTCGGCATCCAGTAGCGCCGGCACTACTCCAAAGAAAGGTCGTGTCGCTGAACCGGGCTTAAGATCAGTTGCTCCCGGCAGCGGGGAAATCAGAATACCCCCGGTTTCGGTCTGCCACCAGGTATCGACAATCGGGCAACGGGCTTCACCCACGCTGTTGAAATACCATTCCCACGCCTCGGGGTTGATTGGCTCACCCACCGTCCCCAATAGCCTTAGGCTGGAGCGACTCGTGCGGGTTACCGGATCATCTCCCTGGCTCATCAGGGCCCGAATCGCCGTTGGGGCGGTATAGAAGATATTGACCTGGTGCTTATCGACGACTTGCCAAAAGCGGGAGGCGTCGGGATAAGTCGGAACTCCTTCAAACATCAAGGTTGTTGCACCGTTAGCGAGCGGGCCGTAGAGGATGTAACTGTGCCCGGTAATCCAGCCGACATCTGCGGTACACCAATAAATGTCACCGTCCTGGTAATCAAACACATATCGATGAGTGATCGCTGTATAGAGCTGATAACCCCCCGTGGTGTGCAGGACCCCTTTTGGCTTTCCCGTAGACCCGGAGGTGTAAAGGATAAAGAGCGGATCTTCCGCATCCATTGGTTCGGGCTCGCACTCCGCCGAAGCAGTCGAAACCGCTTCGTCATACCAGACATCCCGATCACCCCCCGAAGGCACCTCGTTTCCGGTTCTGCGAACGACAATGGTCGTGTGAACCTCAGGGCATCCCTCCAGAGCCTTTTCGACGTTGGCCTTGAGGGGTACATTCTTGCCCCCGCGTGGGCCTTCGTCAGCCGTGATTACCACCCGACAATCTGAGTCCAGTATTCGATCCCGCAACGCTTCCGGAGAGAAGCCCCCAAAAACGACCGAATGCACGGCGCCAATTCTTGCGCACGACAACATGGCAATCGCGGCCTCGGGAATCATCGGCATATAGATCGATACCCGGTCTCCCTTGCCGACACCTCTGTCCTTAAGCACGTTCGCGAATCGACAAACGGCTTCGTGCAACTCCCGGTAGGTCAGTCTCTGATCCAGCGAAGGCTCATCCCCCTCCCAAATGATGGCCGTCTGATCTGCGCGGGTTGGAAGATGGCGATCGATACAGTTATGCGCGACGTTAAGAGTGGCGCCCTCAAACCATCTGATCTCACCGGTGTGATAGTTCCAATGGCTTACCGTATGCCAAGGCGAAAACCAGTCTACGAAACGTTCCGCCTGCTCCGCCCAAAACCCATCGGGGTCCGAGATGGACGCTTGGTACATTTTTTCGTAACCGTCGGCATCGATATGTGCAGTCGCGGCAAAATCGGGCATGACCTTATGGAGAATGCTATCGCTCATGGGAACTCCTGTGAGTGCCTGGTGTACGTCAGATTAGAAGCCAATAGTTTAACTTCACCGAACCCCCTTTTTTGGGCAGCGACTCAAGATCGGGGCCGCACTGATGCTTTGATTCGTTTTTTACTTACTCAGTCTCGTGCCAGGGTGTGTCAGGACCCAGCAGATCCAGCCAACGCTGGTGCTCTTTGAGTTCTTTTTTATCAGCCCGAATAACGGGGAATTCAATATCGCCAGCAAAGTGCGTACGCCCGGAGTCCGCGGTTTTATTCATTTGGGCTGCGCCCTCAAGCGCTAGAGCTGTCTGGCCCCCCGTCATTGCCAAATAAACATCCGCAAGGATCTCCGCATCGAGCAACGCCCCATGGAGTTCACGTCCGCTGTTATCCACTTCGTACCGTCTACATAGCGCATCCAGGCTGTTCCTTTGTCCTGGATGCATTTGCCTTGCCAGGGCCAGGGAATCGGTCACCTCACACACCTCTTCCAGGCGTAACGAGTGACCGGAAAGTTCCAACTCCCGGTTCAAGAACCCCAGATCAAAAGGGGCGTTATGAATAACCAACTCTGTCCCTTCCACGAAAGTCAAAAACTCGCCCATGATCTCTGAAAAAGCGGGTTTATCTTCGAGGAATGCCTCGCTTATTCCATGCACCTCGCGCGCCTCGGCGTCGATCGCTCTTCCCGGGTTGATGTAGTGATGAAAACGTTTTTCGGTATGTTTGCGGTTTGACAAGAGCACGCAACCCAGTTCGATAACCCGGTGGCCCTCAGCTACTTCTAGCCCCGTCGTTTCAGTATCGAGAACGACAAGATCCATACCCTTTCTCCTTGAAATCCAACTAACCTTTCAGAAGCCGATCGATCGCGTGATTGGCGAGCGCATCTGCTCTTTCGTTTCCCGGATGCCCACTGTGGCCACGAACCCAATACCATTCAACAGCCCGCGCCCCAACGACTTCGTCTAACTGCTGCCATAAGTCCTGATTCTTTACCGGCTTTCGGGCTGCGGTTTTCCATCCGTTCTTTTTCCAGTTAGCCATCCACTGCGTAACGCCGTTTCGAACATATTGAGAATCCGTATAAACCGAGACGGTTGCACCCGGTTCGGTCGCCCGAAGACCGTGGATCGCCGCCAGCAACTCCATCCGGTTATTAGTGGTCTGGGGTTCGGAGCCGAATAACTCCTTGTCGACACCATTGTGGGAAATTAGTACACCCCAGCCTCCCGGCCCGGGATTGCCCCGACAAGCCCCATCAGGAAACACCGACACGATATCGCTCTCTTCCGTCATCCTCGAACCACCGTGAGTCTCCCCTTAGCGGCGTGCCTGGGCAGCGCTGAGACGAGGGGTTTTTGCTGGCGCCGAAGTACTCCCGAAGCGGGGTCGAACCCGTTTGGCTGACCAAAGGCCCTTTTTTTGACGACAACGACATACGCGCCCGAAAACAAAGGCCACCAACGGTCTCCTGCTGCCTCAAGGAAACTCAGCCGCTCGAGCAACCCCGCCCGACCAATCGGCGGCCGATAGAACACGGACTCTGCCGAGGTCAATTCCAGCCCCAGCAGTCTGGTCCAATCCTGCACCTGATGAATCGAAAGAAACCGTCCGTTCCATGGAGCCCTGCGGAGGCCTTTTTTGAGGAACCGCCGAAGTCCCCACAGACTCCAGCGATTGAACCCGCAGATGACCAGGCATCCCTCAGGAGCCAAGACACTGTACGCCTCCCGAAGGACCGAGTGGGGGTCGGTCGAGAATTCCAGCACAAAGGGCAACGCCAGTAAATCTATTGACCTTGAGCCAAACGGTAATTGTTCAGCGCAGCATCTCACGACGAGGCCCCGATCCCGTAAAGCTCGGGTCTGTCCAGGGAGATTCTCGAAAACCGACTGCTCGGCTCGTTGCAGAAGATCGATGCGGGCCGACCCTGCCTGAAATCCGGTGCGATAGTAGCCGGGGGGTACGAGGCGCGAGACGGAGTCCAACGTGAGTCGGGCAAGCGTTTTGCCCAGAGGGGTTTCAAACCATTGCGCCATCTGCTCCCGAGGGTTGGCAGCAACAGCACAAGCATTTTTGGGTCGTTCCGTTAGCCGCGGAACCCAAAGGCCCTTGCCTTTCAAGATTAAACCCCGTGTCGCTTGTGCCGCATGCCGCGGGATTTTACCCTGCCCACGCATCAACCCGCTTCTCGGGCAATTCAGAGAGCAAGCGCATAGACGAATGCATCCTCTTTCTTTGGAGGGCCATAGTACTTTTCGCGCAGACTGAGGAATTCAAATCCTGCTTTTTCGTAGATGGCCCTTGCCCGGAGATTACTGGGCCGCACTTCAAGTAAAACCCGCTCCATACCTTGCACTCTGGCGATGCTTGCCACTTTCGTGAGAAGTTGTCGCGCAAAGCCCTGACGTTGCCAAGCGGGCGAAATAGCGATGTTTAAAAGATGCGCCTCCCCGGGCCCGAGTGAAAAAACGGCGTATCCAAAGACTTCCTCGGCCTGTAACACCCAGCACTCATACTCCGCACGTAGGCAATCTCTAAAAATGCCAGCACTCCAAGGCGCCGGCGAAACTTCGGCCTCCAGAGTCGCGACGGCATCAATGTCGGTTTCCTGCATCTGGACGATTCGTGCTCCGCCCTGCACTAAAGACACTCCCTGCGCCTAGGTCAGTAGGGATCGGGCCAACAACAGATCATCCCATGTCTTGCTTTTTGCAGCCGGCGAGCGAAGAAGGTAGGCCGGATGATAGGTGACGACCACGGGAACCGGGTTCTCCCCAAAGTTATGCGGGCGCCCGCGAAGCTGTCCGAGGCTCTGATCGGAATCGAGCAGTACCTGGGCCGCGAAACGCCCCATCGCCACGATGACTTCTGGTTGCACCAGATCAATCTGCCTGTGAAGAAAGGGGCTGCAGGCACGGACTTCTTGTCCGAAGGGGTCCCGATTGTTTGGGGGCCGACACTTGAGGACATTGGCAATATAGACATCGTCGCGCGACAGGCGGAGGCCACCGAGCATTCCTCCCAACAGGGCCCCCGCCCTGCCGACGAATGGCAGCCCCTGCTTGTCTTCTTCCGCGCCAGGCGCTTCTCCGACAAACATCCAGCGCACGGCCGGACTCCCTGATCCAAAGACAACCTTGTCCCGTGTCCGATGGAGCTCACAGCGCTTACACCCATCGGCTTCTCGAGCGAGCGCAGCAAGATTCGCCGAATTCTCGTTCTGACTACCGTCCGGAGAAGGCAGCCCCTGTTTTGACGGGAGTTCAGCCCTGTCGGTGGATTGCGAACCGAAACGCCACCGGATCAACCCCATTTCCCGGAGATAAGGCCCATACTGATCCATTGGACAGATCTAGATGGTCTCTCCGCTCTGCGGATTGAAACGCTGGGGGCTGACCTGAAGTTTGTTCACTCCATTGATATAGGCTTTGACCGACGCCACGACAATGTCGGTATCGGCGCCCTGCCCATTCACGATCCGGCCATCCTCCTGTAACCTGACACTCACCTCACCTTGGGAATCCGACCCGGCGGTAATCGCATTAACCGAGTACAAAACCAGATTTCGCGCACCTGGTACGACCGCCTCGACCGCTTTAAAAGCAGCATCAACCAGTCCATCGCCTTCCGCCCGGCTTGAGCAGGTCTCACCCTCATATTCCAGGGAAAGCTCCGCAACGGGCACCCCGCCAGTCTCAGAGGTCGTTTTCAGCCCGATAAATCGGATGGCTTCTGGCTCCTCATGCGAGGCGCCTTCTCCAGCCAACACCTGCAGGTCATCATCAAAGATTTCGTGTTTCTTATCTGCAAGTTCCTTAAATCGGCCAAAAGCTGCGTTGAGCTCGGCTTCGCTCCCAAACTCGATATTCAGCGCCGACATGCGATCCCGAAACGCGGTTCTGCCGGAGTGCTTACCAAGCACGATCTGGTTTGCTGACCAACCAACGTCCTCGGCTCGCATAATCTCATAGGTATCCCGTTGTTTCAGGACACCATCCTGGTGGATGCCGGCTTCATGAGCGAATGCATTCGCCCCGACGATGGCCTTGTTGGGCTGAACCGGGAAACCCGTGATGCTTGACACCATCCGGCTCGCTGGAAGAATCTGTGGGGTATCGATTCGCGTATCGCAGGAGAAGACATCCTGACGGGTTCTCACCGCCATGACAACCTCCTCAAGAGAGGCATTCCCTGCCCGCTCGCCGAGCCCATTGATCGTGCACTCTACCTGCCGCGCGCCGCCTTGAACTGCGGCAAGGGAGTTAGCGACCGCAACACCGAGGTCGTTGTGGCAATGCACGGAGAAGACCGCTTTATCTGAGTTTGGAATGCGCTCCATCAGTCGTGTAAAGAGATCCCCGAATTGATGAGGCATCGTATAACCCACCGTGTCAGGAATATTGACCGTTCGGGCGCCCGCATCGATCACGGCCTCAAAGACTCTGCAGAGAAAATCCTCGTCCGATCGACCCGCATCTTCCGCCGAGAACTCAACGTCATCCACGGCGTCCCTCGCCTGGCGAACAGCCTGCACAGCCTTCTCCAGAACATCCTCGGGCGACATCCGGAGCTTGGCCTTCATGTGAATTGGGGAAGTGGCAATGAAGGTGTGAATCCTCGGCGCATTCGCGCCCTTAACCGCCTCAGCGGCTTTCTCAACGTCGCCGGGATTTGCTCTGGCCAGACCGCAGATTCGACTCTCACGAATCTCTTTGGCAACCATCTTGACCGCATCCGAGTCACCCGGGCTGGCTGCGGGAAATCCCGCCTCAATAATGTCGACCTTGAGCTTCTCGAGTTGGCGCGCAATACGGATTTTCTCCGCTGCCGTCATTGAAGCGCCGGGGCTCTGCTCACCGTCGCGCAAAGTAGTGTCAAAAATGTATAGGCGGTCGTTCATGCTGGTTCTCCGCGAATCAAAGCCTGAAAGATTTCCTGAGCGTCCTTGGCGAGGAGGCTGAGGATGTGTTCGGGGATGTGAGGGAGGTAAGTTTAGTGCGCCTGCAGGCGCAGTAGGCCGTGCAGATTAGAAAGCAATCCAGCCAGAAATTGCCCACCTGTGGAGGAAGCAAAGGGGGAGTCAAATGCGTAGTGACGAGACTTCATCAAAGAAGTATAGCGCTGGTTCAACGCAGTGGCAAAACCTATCCTGAACGCGGCTTTCACTCCGAACGCCCCGCCGCGGAGTCCTGGGTTTTCTGGGGCGCAACATCGGCCACCCCCTCATCTTCGGTACCTTGGAATACGCTTTGCCCCGTCTTCTTATGAAGCAGCCAACTAAATGCGCCCGAGACAGCATAGACAGAAAAGATCACAAGAAGTATCGCCGGTGGATCAAAGGAGACGAGAACAAACACCATTACCAGTGCCAGCACTGCTACGAAAGGAACCCGGTGCTTCAGGTCAAGATCCTTGAAGCTGCGATAAGGCATCGCACTCACCATGGCAAATGCGAGCAACGCCATCAACACCAACCCTGCCACGGTGAAGGATGCGCCAGCGAGAGCGTAACTCTCAGCGGTCCATATTGCCGCCGCCAGCAGCACCGCCGCCGCGGGGCAAGGCAGACCCTGAAAATAACGCTTGCTCGGGCTTTCCTGGGTATTAAATCGGGCTAAACGCAAGGCAGTCGTCGCCACATAGGCAAAAGCGATTAACCACCCTGCCTTGCCGAGCGACTGCAGTCCCCACTCGAAAAGGATCAGCGCGGGCGCCAGACCGAATGCGACCAAATCGACTAGTGAATCATATTCCTTCCCGAAATCGCTCGAGGTATTCGTCATGCGCGCGACACGGCCATCCAGCATATCCAACACGGCCGCGATGATGACGGCGACGGCCGCATTACTAAAATTTCCCACTGTCGACTGGATAATGGCGTAGAACGCCGCAAACAGGCTGGCCGTGGTAAACAGATTCGGCAGGATGTAGATTCCTTTAGGCCGTTTTTCGTGCTGGTCAAACGGTGTGACTTTATTCAACTTAGACATGTTGGGATGAGCTCTGTTTCAGGCGGGCAATAATATCAGTGCCCGACAAGACCCATTTTCCCGCTTTGGCCACGATTTCTGAATCCGGCGGCAGATAGACGTCTACCCTTGATCCGAAACGGATAAAACCGTATCGCTCTCCACGGTTGACTTCGTCACCGACTTGCACGTAGGTGAGGATGCGTCGTGCCACGAGGCCCGCGATCTGGACACAGCTGACGAGGGCCCCTTCTTTGGATTTGATCTGAATGGCGCAACGCTCATTCTGGGAGGACGCCTTTTCCAGTTCCGCGTTAAGAAAACGGCCCTGATGATACTGTCGGTCAACAATCTCGCCGTCGATCGGAATCCGATTCGAATGAACGGAGAAAATATTCATGAATATGCTGACCCGCGTACTGGGCTCGCCAGAAAACGGATCCACACTGGGTTGAATTGCGACGACGCGCCCGTGCGCCGGAGATACGATCGCGCCAGGTAAGTCCGGTATCGCTCGAGGCGGGTCACGAAAAAACTGGATTACCAGTAAAGCCACGATCCAAAAAGGCAGGGCCACCCATATGCCGCCCAGCGCGTGCACCAGCACGGCTAAGGCAAGCGCAATAAGGATGCGACTCCAGCCCTCACGCGCAATAACAGGATGGGGCATGAACTAGGTCCGGCCGGGCGTGCTGGACAACAAAACTGGCGATCAGTTTCGCGTTTTGTCCACCAGTTTGCCCTTTTGAATCCACGGCATCATTGCCCGCAGGCCTTCTCCTACCGCCTCAATCTGATGTTCCCGGCCCTTCTGACGCAAGCCCTGGAAATTGGCTCCTCCAGAGCGGCTTTCCTCCATCCATTCCCTCGCAAACTCTCCCGACTGAATCTCATTGAGAATCTTCTTCATTTGCGCTTTTACCTCAGGAGTGACGATCCGTGGTCCGCGGCTCACATCACCGTACTCCGCTGTATTGGAGATCGAGTAACGCATGTTGGCGATACCGCCTTCGTATATAAGATCGACAATCAGTTTGGTCTCGTGGAGACACTCGAAGTAGGCCATCTCTGGAGCGTAGCCTGCCTCAACCAAGGTTTCGAACCCGGCCTGTATCAGGGACGTGAGCCCACCGCAAAGTACGGTCTGCTCTCCAAAGAGGTCTGTCTCGGTTTCCTCTTTGTAGGTGGTTTCGATAATACCGGCCCGTCCACCCCCTATCGCACTCGCATAAGACAGCGCCGTTGCTCGGGCAGATCCACTGGCATCCTGTTGAATTGCGATAAGACAGGGCACACCCCCTCCTTCGGTATAGGTAGATCGAACCAGGTGTCCGGGGCCCTTCGGTGCAATCATGATTACATCGACCGAACTGTCGGGTTCTATAAAACCGAAATGGACGTTAAAACCATGGGCGAAGGCCAGAGCGGCGCCGGGCTTCAGATTAGCTGCTACATCACTTTCATAAAGTTCTGCGGCGAGCTCGTCGGGAACCAGCATCATCACCACGTCCGCGGCTGCCACAGCGTTTGCGACCGTGTCCACCCGCAGCCCCGAGGTAACCGCTTTGTCGCGGGAGGAGGAATCCTCACGCAGTCCAACCACCACATCGACTCCACTATCACGTAAATTGTTCGCGTGGGCGTGCCCTTGGGATCCGTATCCGATCACGGCTACGGTCTTTGCGGAAATGATACCGAGGTCGGCGTCGTTATCGTAATAGACTTTCATGAATATGCTCCAACGCGCCCTGGGGACGCCAGTTAAAAGAGGACCCTAGCGCCGTCGCTACAGTCTGAGAGATCGTTCTCCGCGTGCAATGCCCGAGACACCCGAGCGAACCACTTCGAGGATGTCGGCAACGGGCATTGCGCCTAGAAATGCATCCAGTTTATCCCCGGGGCCGGTAAGTTCAATCGTGTAGGTCTCGCCGTCGACATCGATAATGCGCCCACGGAAAATATCGACCAGACGTTTGATTTCTTCACGGGCTGCGCCTTCGGCCGCCACCTTGAGGAGCATCAACTCCCGCTCAATATGCCGGCCTTCCGTGAGGTCCAGCAGACGAACCACATCGATCAACTTGTTCAACTGTTTGGTAATCTGCTCGATGATCTGTTCGGACCCATGGGTGACAATCGTCATCCGGGAAAGCGAGTCATCATCTGTTGGGGCTACCGTCAGGGATTCAATGTTGTAGCCGCGCGCCGAAAAGAGCCCGGCGATGCGGGACAACGCTCCCGGCTCGTTCTCCACGAGAATCGAAATTATTCGACGCATAAGCTATGCAAGCTCCCTTTCTGCTGGCGCGGAACCATCCGGCAAGGGCTTTAGCACCATTTCGTTATGGCCGGCACCTGCGGCAATCATGGGATACACGTTCTCCGTCTGATCAGTCACAAAATCGAGGAAGAAAAGCTGATCTTTTTTCGCGAAGGCATCCCGCAGAGCGCCTTCAACGTCCGATGGTTTCTCGATCCGTAGACCCGTGTGCCCAAAACTAGATGCCAACTCTACGAAATCGGGCAGAGAATCCATGTAGGAATGGGAATAACGCCGATCGTAGAAAAACTCCTGCCATTGGCGGACCATCCCCATATAACGGTTGTTCAGGTTAATGATCTTGATGGGCAGGTCGTACTGCTTGCAGGTGGATAACTCTTGAATGCACATGATGATACTGGCTTCCCCGGTGACGCAGGCCACCGCGGCCTCTGGATGGGCCAGTTGAACGCCCATCGCCGAGGGGAGCCCGAAGCCCATCGTGCCCAAGCCTCCGGAATTGATCCAGCGGCGAGGCTTGTTGAATCCGTAGTATTGGGCGGCCCACATCTGGTGCTGCCCAACGTCTGAAGTTACGTACGCATCGCCGAGAGTGACTTCATGCAGCTTCTGAACGACGAACTGAGGCTTGATGACCTCATCACTGGAGTCGTATCCAAGTGAGTCCCGGCCTCGCCAGGCGTCAATCTGCGCCCACCACTGGGCAAGGCTCTCAGTGTCCTGTTCCACGCTGGTCTGCTCAAGTGCTTCGAGGAGTTGTTCCAGGGCCGCCCCTGCATCTCCAACAATAGGCACTTCGACAGACACATTCTTCCCAATGGAGGCTGGGTCGATATCAATATGGATGATTTTTGCGTTCGGTGAGAACTTCTTCAGATCTCCTGTCACACGGTCATCAAAACGGGCGCCCACTGCCAGCATCACATCACATTCATACATCGCCATGTTGGCTTCATAAGTCCCGTGCATCCCCAGCATTCCCAGGAATTTAGGGTGATCCGACGCCAGCGCTCCCAAACCCATGAGCGTATTGGTGCAGGGATGACCCAGCCGCTCCACCAGGGTCGTCAGCTGCTTCGCCGCCCCAGACAGCACAACCCCGCCGCCGGTGTATACGATTGGCCGTTGGGCCCGCAACAGCAAGGAGGCGGCTCGGGAGATTTGTTTTGAATGGGCTTTGTGTACCGGCGCGTAGGATCGAATCCGCACATCTTTCGGATAGCTGTAATTCGTCGTATGCGCTGTCACATCTTTCGGGATATCGACGACAACCGGTCCCGGCCGACCAGAGCTCGCGATAAAGAATGCTTTCTTTATGGTAGCCGCGAGATCCTTTACATCCCTAACCAGGAAGTTGTGCTTTACACAAGGCCGGGTGATGCCGACAGTATCCACCTCCTGAAAGGCATCGTCCCCAATCAGATGGGTCGGGACCTGTCCGGTCAGGATCACCATGGGAATCGAATCCATGAAAGCGGTTGCGATTCCGGTAACCGCGTTGGTAACGCCAGGGCCTGAGGTGACCAACACCACTCCAGGCTTGCCCGTTGCTCGGGCATACCCGTCGGCAGCATGGGTCGCGGCCTGTTCGTGCCTCACCAGGATGTGACGGACGTCCTCCTGGCTGTAAAACGCGTCGTAAATATGAAGTGCCGCACCTCCGGGATACCCGAAGACTAATTCGACACCTTCATCTTTTAAGCTTTGGACGACGATCTGTGCGCCGGTCAGCTCCATTAGCAAACCTCGATAAGAGTTGGGTAGTAGGGATTCCCCAGGAACAGCCGGGAATCAAACCCGGCAGTATAAACAGTTCGCCGTCATGATGTAAATTCAACGGCGCCGCCAGAGCGTCGAGCCATCGGGACGGTCTTCGAGAATGATGCCCATCTCTTCAAGCTGCGCCCGGACTTGGTCAGACAACTGGAAGTCTTTATCGCGTCGCGCCTGTCGACGTTTTTCGATTAGGCTTTCGACATCAGCATCCGCGTCGCTTTGGGCCGCTGTTTCCGACACGCCCCCAATCCCTAACATTGCCGCCGGATCCTGGTAAAGCAAACCAAGCTTCCCTCCGAGGCGCTCTAGATGGGCTGCCAGCGATTGCGCCTCTGACACCGCGCCCGCTTCGAAGGAGCGGTTTATCGCTCTGACAAGATCAAATAACACTGAGATAGCTGAAGGGGTGTTGAAGTCATCTTCGAGTGCTCGGTCAAATTCTTCGTCAAAGGTATTGTTGAGCTTGGCGTCAGTTTCCTCAGCCCCGGCTTGCTCGCGAACCTTGAACAGCGCCCCATACATTCGATCAAGGCCGGCTCTTGCTTGATCCATCACTTCCGTAGAGAAATTCAACGGGCTTCTATAGTGACTAAGCAGCATGAGAAAGCGAACCACCTCTCCGGCGCGCGCAGGATTGTCATCCTGGCCAACCAGATCCCGAATGGTAAAAAAATTGCCCAACGACTTCGACATCTTCTCTTCATCGATCTGCACAAATCCGTTGTGCATCCAGGTATTGACAAATCGAGAACCAGTTGCCCCTTCCGTCTGTGCAATCTCATTTTCATGATGTGGAAACCTGAGGTCCATGCCGCCACCGTGAATATCGAAATGCTCACCCAGGCATTTGGTCGACATAGCCGAGCACTCGATGTGCCAACCTGGCCTACCCTCACCCCATGGCGAACTCCACATCGGCTCTCCTGGCTTCGCCTGCTTCCACAATACAAAATCCAAGGGATCATCCTTGGACTCATCTTTCTCAACGCGGGCTCCCGCTTGTAGGTCGTCAAGAGAACGTCCTGAAAGCGCGCCATACGCCTCGAATTCTCGGACCCTGAAATAGACGTCCCCGTTTTCTCCCTGATATGCCAACCCACGCTGTTCAAGCCTTTGAATCAACTCAATGATCTCGGCAATGTGCCCGGTCGCCCGAGGTTCCTGATCGGGGGGCGAGACATTCAGAATACGCTCATCGGCGTGCATCGCGTCGATAAACCGTTCCGTCAGGCCTCTAAACGGTTCATCCAACTCAGCTGCGCGCGAAATAATCTTGTCGTCGATATCCGTAATGTTTCGCACATATTCAACCTTGTACCCCCAGGCTCTCAAAGCGCGTACCACCATATCGAACACCACCAGCACCCGGGCGTGACCGAGATGACAATAGTCATAGACGGTCATTCCGCAAACATATATCCCCACCCTTCCGGGAACGAGAGGCTGAAAAAGCTCTTTTTTTCGCGTCAAACTATTGTAGATTTGGAGTCCCATGCCATCATCCTGATCAAGGGGGTGGCGAATGTTAACGAAATGCGACGTGTTCTCCAACTGGCACGCGAAACCGTTTCTGCCCCGACCCGAAAATCTTTCGAGAAAGTACTTTGATTCATCTGATCTCTGACCTTCATCTGAGCCCAGAACACCCAGAAGTCTTCAACCAGTTTGACGAGTATCTGGCGGATCTCAACGCAGGAGAGGATCTTTATATTCTGGGAGATCTCTTTGAATACTGGCTTGGTGATGACGCCGTGGACTTTCTTGGGCACAACGAGGCGCAACAACTTTTACGCTCCCTATCCAATCGAGGGGTCAGAATTTTCTTTCTCTCGGGCAATCGTGACTTTCTCTTGGGCGAAACGTTTGCTGATGAATGCGGGATTCAACTCATCGCCGACGAACATATTCTGAAAGTAGGTCAGCGGCAAGTGCTTTTGATGCACGGAGACAGTTTATGCACTGACGATCTTTCTCATCAAAAATTCCGGGCCATGGTTCGCTCCCCGGGTTGGCAGAAAACGTTTCTGGAGAAAACCATTGCTGAGCGTGACGGTTTGGCGAAACTGGCTCGTTATCGCAGTGAGGATGGCAAGGCCCAAAAAAGCATGGAGATTATGGATGTGAATCCGCAGGCCGTTCGGGAAACCATTGCTCACCATGATGTCGAGATACTCATTCATGGACATACCCACCGTCCCGCCATTCACAGGATTGAAGGCCCCGAAGCCGCCTACCGGGTGGTCTTGGGAGACTGGACACCCAGGCCCAGCTCAATCCAACTGGACGAAGAGGGGCTCGTCTTGGCTTTCTCAGATAGCGTACAGCGTCTGGATTTCTGAAATAGCCCTTGCAGACATTATCAGTGGTAGGCGCTGATCTCAGCGACATCAAGCGCTTCGGTCCGTTGGGTTTTAGCCTGATCACTACGGGCTCCTGCCACCGTCTGCAAGAAATCGGCACTGACGTTGCCAGTGATGTAGCGCCCGTCGAAGCATGAGGCATCCACCTGACTGATCTTCGGATTCCCTTCTCGAACCGCTTCGATCAAATCCTCAAGGCGCTGGTAAAGAAGCCGATCAGCCCCAATAAATTGGCCGATCTCCTCATCGGTTCTGCCGTTTGCCACCAGCTCTGAACGCGAAGGCATATCTATGCCATAGACATTCGCATAGCGAACGGGTGGCGCCGCGGAAGCAAAATAGACTTTCTTAGCCCCAGCGTCTCGGGCCATCTGGATGATCTGTTGTGAGGTAGTGCCTCGAACGATCGAATCATCAACCAGAAGAACGTTTTTGCCACGAAATTCCAGATCGATGGCATTGAGTTTCTGTCGGACTGATTTCTGCCTCTGGGCCTGGCCCGGCATTATGAAAGTTCGCCCGATATACCGATTCTTGATGAATCCCTCACGGTATTTGAGTCCAGCCACATTGGCTAACTGCAACGCCGAAGTCCGACTGGTGTCGGGGATGGGAATCACGACATCGATGTCGTGATCTGGCCAGGCCTCGAGCATATGCTCAGCCAGTTTCTCGCCCATTCTGAGCCGACTCTTGTAAACCGCGACATCGTCCATGATCGAATCGGGTCGGGCTAGATAAACGTACTCAAAAAGGCAAGGGGTCAGCTCCGTTTGAGAGGCGCAAACTTCTCGTTCAATCGTGCCATCCATCTTGATCACGACCGCCTCTCCAGGAGCTATATCCCCGAGGGGGCGGTATCCCAGCACATCCAATGCCACACTTTCGGAGGCCGCCATCACAGAACGCCCATCGCCATCGATACGCTCGCCCAGCACCAGCGGACGAATGCCATTCGGATCCCGAAATGCCACCAGCCCGTACCCGACGATCATCGCCACCACAGCGTAGGCGCCCTGGCAGCGTTCGTGCAGTCGTCGGACGGCATCGAATACGTTCCGGGTCTGAAGCACTGTATCCCCTCCCCGCACAAACTCCATGAGTTCATGCGCGAATACATTCAGCAACACTTCCGAATCCGAACCGGTATTGATTTGTCTCAGGTCATCCTGGAATAACTCCTCACCGAGCTCCGCTGCGTTGATGAGGTTTCCGTTGTGTCCTAATGCCAGCCCGAACGGGGAGTTGACATAGAACGGTTGCGCCTCTGAGCGGTTATCCCCTCCTGCGGTCGGGTATCGCACATGCCCAAGCCCCATATTGCCCTCTAACTGAAGCATGTGCCGCGTCTGAAACACATCACGTACGAGACCGCTGTCTTTGCGCAGAAAGACCCGTCGCCCATCGCAGGTCATGATGCCGGCCGCATCCTGCCCGCGATGCTGAACCACGGTCAGCGCATCGTAGATTCTCTGGTTAACGGGACTATTCCCAACAATGCCGACAACGCCGCACATGGTCAGACTCTCTCCTTGAGATACTAATCTGAACTGCCAGAACTGCCGGGCAATTTAACTTCCAGCAATCCAGCACCAATCCCTTCCAGGGTCCCCGGAGGGAGGTACCCTGCTACCCAATCCAATGCTTGATCAAACAATGGAATCATCATAGAGGCATTGTACCAATCCTGGTCGATAACAACGGTGTGCTGCCCCACGATCACTGCGACAAACAGGATTACGACAGCACGGCCCAATCCAAATAATCCGCCCAGGATTCGATCCATCCCGGCAAGTCCGGTCGCCTTGAAGATTTTGCTGATCAGGCTCGCCAGCAGCATTAAAGCCACCAACACCAAAACGAAAACCAAAATGGCTGAGACGGCTTGTGACAGGGTCGGATTTTGCAGTGCTTTATCGATAATCTGCGCGACACTCGAGCTGAACCGATAGGCTATCCAGAACGCCAGGATCCATGAGACCAAAGAAAGAAGCTCGCGCACCAGACCCCGGAACAGGCCGAACGCAAGTGAAACACCCATCACCGCGAGAATGACGATATCCGCGATAGCCGGTGCGGCGGCCGCAATTTCAGTCACTTTACCCACCTGTGCATGGTTGGGAACCGCCTGGTTTCAATTAAGCTCGATAACAAAGGCTGGCTCTCCGGTTACCAACATTGCCTTTCCACTCTCGCGCTCCGCGGTCGCCAGGTCAGCGAACGGACCCAGGAAAATACGAACCATTGGACGTCCGTTGATCTCTATGGTCTCTTGACGGGAGGTCATTCCATTATTCGAAAGCAGGTCTGCCCGCCTTTTCAGGTTGTCGGGCTCGGAGAAGACACCGACTCGAACCACCCAGCCAGCTTGCGCGCCAGACAGCGCGTTAGAGTCAGAAACTGTCTCCGTGGCACCACCAATCCCATCTTCGCTTTGATCGGCCGCTGGCTCCGAAGTGGAGGATTCAGTCTCTTCTTGGGGAATTTGATCAGCGCGCTCGCTGGAAATATCAGGATCCGGGTTGATGGAGGTTTTGGATAAATCTACCGCGGGTCCAATAGACGAAATGAATTCACTTTTTGGTTCTGGAATCAGAGACGCTTCGTCGATCGTTTGATTCCCGTTTTGACCGCCCAGAAGCCATGGCAACAATAGCACCGGAACGGATAGCAGGATAATCGCTCCGGTGGCACGATACTTAAGGTTGAACGGGGGCTCTGGGGTCGTTTCCATTTATGCACCTGCCCGTCCTGACACCAAAGGCAGTATATCACCCACGAGGTAAAACGATCCAAAGACCACGAGTCGGTCACCAGGCCGACTCTCGGCCAATGCGGCCTCAAAACAAGCGCTGGGGTTTCTTCCTTCCGCAGGGTCAGTAATACCCGAGTCACTCAACACAGACCGTAACTCCTCATAGCTCAACGCCCGATCGCCGTCCAGTACTGCGGGATACCAATAATCTATTACCGGACGCATCGCCTCTATAGCAGCGCCTATCTCTTTGTCTTTCAACATGGCAAAGACCGCCCGTGTTTTACCCGGAACGGATTCACCACGAAGCGCTCCTGCTAAAGCCGTGACGGCCTCGAGGTTGTGCCCTACATCGAGCCAAATTGGAACCTCGCCGTCAATCCGCTCCTGACGGCCCGGCACATTGAATCCCCGCAGCGCGTCGATATGCTCTGGCCCCACCGGGAGTCGGTCTTGCAGGGACCGTATGGC
>Ga0208127_1000410_pt1 | contig 22137 bp, 21 predicted proteins | sample ETNtaG_6_FD_185751 | JGI IMG/M metagenome (GOLD analysis project Ga0208127, IMG submission 185751) | Marine microbial and viral communities from oxygen minimum zone, Eastern Pacific Ocean - ETNP201306SV45 (SPAdes) (version 2) | ecosystem: Environmental > Aquatic > Marine > Oceanic ... | reverse complement strand
TTAATAAAGGCTCGATTACGATTCTTTTAGAAACCAGTGCGGTTGATCTTATTCAATCTAGAAATGGAGAGATCAATGGTGTTGTCACACAAAATAAAGCTGGTCAAAATTTAGAGTATAAAGGGCGAAGCATTATTCTGGCATCAGGCGGATGTGCATCGAATCCAAGAATGTATGAAGAGCTTCACGGCATACCGCTTTATTGCCAGATGGCGTATCCCCAAAGTCAAGGCGCTGGTCTTATACTTGGGCAATCTGTTGGAGGATACTTGAGAGGTGGAGAAAAATACTCGCCACTCTATGGCATGATTTTGTCAGATGATAAAGTGCCCTCTTCTCCTTATGGAGTCGCTATCAATGCAATTGAGAGACAACCTTGGGAAATTCTTGTTAATTCAGAAGGCAAAAGATTTGTGCGAGAAGATCATGAAAGTGTCGACCATATCGAACATCAAATTGGAAAGCAGTCTGCTCATCGACATTGGACGATAATGGATCGCAGAATGCTCAAAGAAATGCCGCCAATGATTTACGACTGGTCCAATGAGAGAATCATGAGTGAAGCCGATAATCACATCATGTTCAAAAGTGGATCGAGTATAAGAGAGTTAGCTATTAAAACAGGACTTCATCCTGTCAATCTTCAAAATGCTGTCAATGACTTCAATGCAAAACTCAAAAATAAACAAGCAGACTCATTTGGAAGATTGCATCGCCCTCTTCCGATTGAAGATGGACCATTCTACTCAGTTAGAATGAGTGGCTGGAGTCTTTGCTCATTTGCTGGATTAGGCGTAAATAGTAATTTTGAGGTCATCAGATCGTCTGGGGAGCCAATTAAAAACCTTTATGCAATCGGTGAGGTAATTGGATTTGGGGCGACTTCAGGGAACGCTTATGTCAATGGAATGGGTGTCACTCCTGCATTGACTTATGGAAGGCTTCTCGGTCAGAGAATCTAAGCTTCTTTAACAGAGCTTCTTAAATACTCTTTGGTGGCCCAAGCACTATAAAAAACTATTGAAAATAAAACAGTGCTCGCCATCAATCTCAAATCAAAAGGAATCGCCAAAAGGTATGTTTGAGCGAGTGAGCTCCCATCATGCCCATTGAGATATACACCGAAGTTAACCACGATGTGCCAAATGATTACACTACCTACAGAATATTTCATGAGTGAGAGCAATGAGCCCTTTGACTGAGAATTAGAAATAAAAGCAATCAGTGTCAAAGAGGCATATACGAAAAACATTGTTTGTCCATAGAAACCTAAGAAAATATCAGTAATGAGGAGAATGCCGATAGGCATAAGAACTTGAATTGATCGATTCTTTGTCACGTAAGGCATAAACAAAGCCAAAGCCAAAATAGGTGTCCAGTTAGCCGGTAAGAAAAATCTAGCGGCAATAACACATGCCAGAACAAACATTAGTGGTTTGAGTACCTGATATTTTTTCATAAATACGTTCCTGATTAGGTTGATAAAATTATAACAAAGCCTATAGAAAATGGTTCATATTTTATTCTGAAAAAACCATTTTAAAATGCTCTACAATGACTGGCATATCGTCTGTACAAGCCCTACCATATGGTTCTAAAATATTGTTCCAATATTCACGATGAAGTGGAATCCATACTTCAGGATCCCTAACAGGAGGACCATCAATCTTTGTAACATCGAAATCAATCTCTCCAAATGTTGTTTCTTCAATCTTTGTTATCTGAACAACGATCTCAGGCTTTCCATCATAAGATAAAAGAATTATAGGTTGTCCAGTGTGGCTTTCCGGGATATTTTCACTCTCCATTAACCAAGGCAATGAAAAAGTACCCACTTTTTCGCCCTCTTTAATGAAATCGATGATCAAACCAGTTGTCTCTTCATCAATGCCAATGGAACGAATCTGATGATCCACTGCAAGCTCAGGATGAGATTCTATGACTTGATCCCAATAATGATTAATGGGCTCCATTTCTGGGTTGTTTTCGGCACCACTGCCGAGTATTGCGTTTATTCTCTTCATAATTTTGAAAATGACTTTCTATTGCATGATAGAATTTTTACATATTGAGAGAAACCAATTCAATGAATATTTACCAAAAAGCATGAAATTTAGATTAGCAATTACAAGCGCACTGATGATCATTGCAATGACATCAAATGTTAATGCTCAAATAGACGCCAATCAGGCAATATCTGAATTATCCATTTTGCAGGAATCTTTGAATCAATCTGAGATCAATGAACGCACAATCAAGCAAACACGAGAGAAGGCAATTGAAATCAGAACAAATGCATTAATCTGCGTTGATCAGATTGAGCCACAAGTTGAAACACTTAAGTTAGAGGTTGAAGCGCTTGAACAAATCAATCCCGATGTTGATATTCAGATCTACGAAAGACTTTCAGAGGCAAGGAGTCAACTGAGTGCTGAAGATGCGAAACTAAAAAACTGTTCTCTGACCGTTGTTCGTTCTGGAAGGATCATTGATCTTTCTAATAAATTACTCAATGAACTGACCACAGAACTTCTCAGTGAAAAAAATGAAGACATTTTTGAGGCCATTGCCTCATTACCGAATCAATTAAAACAATTACCAGATCTTTTTCTTAATGATAAAGCTGTTCAAAGAATCACAAATGAAACACTTTTCTTGCTTATATTGTTTTTGATTCTGGGGTTTAGTTTCGGTTATTTTTTTGGAGATCAAATCAAAAAAATTCAGTACTCAGACCCATTTAAATCAATTGATCGATCCATTATTCTCAAATTAAGGGCATTATTTAAGCCATTTGGAAGGGTGCAATCCCCTATCCTCTTTGGGTCACTTGGTATATCAGCAGCCATTGCACTCTCTTTATCGATATCTCCGTCTGATTCCTGGATTATACGTTTGGGTCTTAGCCCATTCCTTGCCTCTGTTCTTTATCTTCTTATTAATTGGATCACTGGGCCCTTTTCGCCAGCAAATATAGAGGATGCATCAGTATCGAATAAAGCCAAGAACCTCAGGCAGAAACTGAACTTTTTTACATTGATTGTTGTCATCACTTATATAGTTTTTGGTCCTGAATGGCTTTCAAGTGATCTGGCAAATGATCAAGCGCTCATTAGAATCGCTCTTGTTTCATTAATGATCATTGCTTTAATACCCGTTCTAAATGGCTCCACGAGTTTATTTTTGGAAGATGGTCAATATGGGATGATGAGATTCATAGGATATTCTGCATTGGCATTGAGCTTTATTTCTGAGCTCTCAGGATTTCATAATCTTTCAAGTTTTATTTTGAATGGTTTTATCCTGACCCTATTTTCAACATACTTCCTATGGTCTCTTTTGGCTTTGACTGAAAACTCTGTAACCTGGATCAATGAGTCAACAAATCTTATTGGAATCAGAATAAGGTCTACTTTGGATCTCACAAGAGATTCAGGAAAATCTAAACTGGCGATCTATCAACTATTTTTTGATGCTTCATTCTGGGTTATTTATCTCTCAATCTTAATAAGAGTTTGGGATCCAACAGGAACTCTTGTTGAGACACTGTCTTCTTATGCAACTGATGGAATCCCAATGGGTGATATCAGGGTTATTCCAACAAATATCCTTGCGGGGATTATTGCATTTGCAATACTGGCAGGACTCACGGGTTGGGTTAAAAGGTGGATAGATAAAAGGTGGTTAAGACAAATCACACCAGATAGAGGTGCGAGAGATGCCCTTGTGACTGTGGTTGGCTATACAGGATTTACAATCTCACTATTGGTTGGTCTATCAATCAGTGGTGTAAACATCACTGGTATAGCAGTGGTTGCTGGTGCTCTATCAGTTGGTATCGGTTTTGGTCTACAAGCGATCGCAAATAATTTTGTTTCCGGAATTATTCTTCTCTTTGAAAGACCTATTAAAGCTGGCGACTTTGTATCTGTTGGTGACGTTGAGGGATTTGTAAGAAAAATCAGTATTCGGGCGACTGAAATTGAGACTCTTGATAATCAGGATATGCTCATACCCAACTCTGAGCTTGTTTCTGGAAGGGTTACTAACTGGGTCCTTCATAATCCATATGGGAGGCTAATCGTAAAAATTGGTGTCGCTTATGGTAGTGATATCGAAAAAGTTGCTGAAATTCTAGAAATAACCGCGAATGAACATGAGCAAGTAATAAGCGATGGAAGAGCATCCCCTCCCAAAGCGCTATTTATGGGGTTTGGAGATAGTTCACTAGATTTTGAATTAAGAGTCAGAATTGTTGATATCAAGAGAAGATATGATGTCCTAAGTGATCTCAATTTTTCGATTAATCAACGATTTGCTTCTGAAGATATTGTCATACCATTCCCTCAAAGAGATCTTCATATCAAAGATTGGTCAGAAGAAAGCAAGAAGAAAAAATAGAATCCTGCAAAAGATTTAAATATGAGTATTCGAGAAAAATTCTCATCAAATAGAGATATTGAGCCAGATCAGTATCAAAAGGATATCGTTGATCGCTTTGAAAATTTTCAGAAGGAGATTCTTAACAAGAGAAAGTTTATAAATAAATGCCTATCTTTCTTTAAGGAAGAAAAATCAAGCTTGGATGGAATTTATTTATGGGGTGATGTTGGAAGAGGAAAAACATTCTTGATGGATCTCTTCTATGAAACCTTATTTATAAGCGAGAAAGATAGGAAACATTTTCATCGATTGATGGAAAATATTCATAATGGAACTCAGCAATTCAAAAATCAGTCAGATCCAATTCACGAAGTTGCAAAATCAATATCATCTAAATATGAGGTCATATGCATTGATGAATTTTATGTAGAAGATATTGCCGATGCAACCATAATGGCGAGATTGATTGACTCTCTATTAAGCCAAAAGGTAAAACTCGTGATGACATCTAATTGTAAGCCTGATGATCTATACAAGAATGGCCTTCAAAGGGATTTATTTGTTCCAGCTATAAATAAGATAAATAATAACCTAGATGTCATTCATATCGGTGAAGGAAAAGACTTCAGACAATCCACGCTTAGTAAAGGTATCGAGCGTATTTCAATTCATAAAGAAGACAACATTGAAAGGCTTGCCAAGCATCTAGGCTTCGTGAGTAATAATTCAGAAAAACACAGCTCAACCATAGTTATCCGAAACAGAGAGATCAAATGCATCATGAGAAAGGATCAATTAGTTTGGTTTGAGTTTGATGCGATATGCGGGAATAAGAGAAGTGTAAAAGACTATATTGATATTGCTGATCAATTTGAAACCATTGTAATCACTGAGGTTCCTAGTTTTGATCAAGAACGTGATAATGAGGCACGAAGATTTATTGCGCTGATAGATGAACTATATGATCGAAATATTGATCTCTTTATGACAACACATGTTAACCACGAAAATCTATATAGTGGAGCGAAGCTAGCAGATGAATTCACTAGGACAACAAGTCGCCTAATAGAAATGAACAAAAAAAATTAGATTCTTTCTCGATTCTGCATATAAGGCAACAAGGCATCAGGAATCGTAATTGATCCGTCTTCATTTTGATAATTCTCGAGAACAGCAATGAGGGTTCTTCCAATCGCCAATCCTGAGCCATTGAGTGTATGTGGATAGTCAGTTTGTTTGGTATCGAAGTTCTTAAATCGAGCCTTCATTCTGCGAGCTTGGAACGACTCACAATTGCTGCAAGAGGATATTTCCCTGTAGGTTTCTTGAGATGGTAACCACACTTCAAGATCATATGTCTTCGCGGCTGAGAAGCCTGTATCTCCGGAGCAAAGAAGCATAACTCTATAAGGAAGATTGAGCTTTTTTAGAATGGATTCTGCATTCTTTGTTAGCTCCTCAAGAGCATCATAGGATTCTTCTGGTTTGACAATATGAACAAGTTCTACTTTCTCAAATTGATGCTGCCTGATCATTCCTTTTGTATCTCTACCATATGAACCCGCTTCTTGCCTGAAACAGGGTGTGTGAGCTGTCATTTTGATTGGTAATTCGCTTTGATCAAGAATGCTTTCTCTAATTAAATTAGTCAAAGGGACTTCAGCTGTAGGAATCAAATATAAAGCCTCTTCATTTTCAATTTTATACTGATCATCTGCAAATTTTGGTAACTGGCCTGTGCCTTCTAAGCAATCTGACCGAACAATGTTAGGTACATACATTTCGGTATAACCATTTTCTTCTGTCTGCACATCAAGCATGAATTGCTTAAGGGCCCTATGCAATTTTGCATATCCATCTTTCATAACAACAAACCTTGAACCCGATAGTTTAGCGGCAGATTCAAAATCAATGCCTCCGTTTTTCTCTCCGAGATCAGAATGATCTTTGGGTTTAAAATCAAACTTTGGTGGCTCTCCCCAAGACCTGATTTCCATATTGTCATCTTCATTTGTACCCCGAGGCACTGAATCATGAAGAATATTGGGAATCTCTAGACTCATATTCCTGCTTTGACTAGAGAGATCATTGAGTGATTCCTCTGATATCTTTAGTTTTTCATTAATCTGGCCAACCTGAGATATTAGATCAGATTTTTCTTCTTCTGAAATATCGGTGTTCGAAATATTCTTGCTGATGACATTTTTTGATGACCTGAGTTCCTCGACTGCTGAGATCAATTCTCTTGTTTTTTGATCTACATTTAGATAGAAATCTAGGTCAAAATCAGATGCTCTCTTTTTGAGAGATTCTTTGACTCTGTCGGAATTTTTTCTAATTATCTTTGGGTCTAACATTGTTCTGGCTGCATTATCTTAAATCATTATAACTTTTTAGAAAGATGAAAAAAACTTAACAAAAGTCCAAATATGTCTGCAACCCAATCAAACCAATCAAAACTTCTGTATGAGAGGTTCATTTGAAGAATTTCCATCATTAGGGCATATGTGAATAGGAGAGTCATTAAGATAAGTGAGTAATGATTTCTGAAAATGAGGAAAAACCATAAACCAACGAAATAGAAGATCACTACATGGGCAACCTTGTCTATTGATAAAAAGATATCAATTTCAATTGATGGGGTTGTCATGACATGAAGATAGGTCACAGTGAAAATGATGATTATTGAAAATAAGGCATTAGTATTTCTAGAAATACCCTGAATACGTTGAAGAATACTAATCATTGAATGATTTCTGCATTGCTTGGAATAAAACCATTAAAAAATTCATCATCGATCTTTTGATTTATCTCTATATCTTTAATCGTTATTTGAATCATTTCATTTCCTAGTAAATCAATGTTTATATATTCAATCGATTCTTCCTTAATTTTGATTGTAATTCCGTGTCTCAGGGGATCATTATGTAAGGAATGATATTTAATCAATGTGTAAGAATCGGACTCATCAATGTGTTGCTGATATCTTTCAATTAACTCACCCTCTCCCATCATGATTTTTATCCAATTGGCGTCTTCAACCTGATCTATTTCAGTTTTAATCACTTGATTAAGATCTGGATCAAAGACCGACATTAATCCTTCTTGAAACATTATGATCCTCTCAGTTGGCTCCTTGATATGCCATAACATCAAATCAGGTCTCTTGATGACAAGGTATCCTTTTGAAAAATTGTTACTGCCATCTTTATTTTCTTTATAGGATTGTTTGAATGATCCCTTCATTGTCTCAAAATTAATTAGCTCATGCTCTGACGCAAATGATGCTTGGACAAGCAATAATAAGATGATTAAAGGCCTAAGATAAATAATGTCTATTCTCAGTTGATTAATCCTCAGGTGGTGGTGGAGCCAAAACCTCCCTTTTACCGTTTGACTCGAGTTCACCCACGATTCCAATTTCTTCCATCTTTTCAACAATTCTTGCTGCTCTGTTGTATCCGATTCTCAGTTTCCTTTGAACAGAAGAAATTGACGCATTTCTTGACTCTGTAACCAAAGCAACTGCTTCATCGAATAAGGGATCGCTCTCAGAATCTGTATCCTTATCTGTTGTTGATGATTCTCCAAGAATCGGTGTTTCAAGTTGACCCGTTGTGACCTCATCAATAAATATCGGTTGTGACTTCGATTGGAGATCGCTAGAGACAGCATTTACCTCATCATCTGCAACAAAAGCTCCATGAACCCTAATCGGTGTTGATGAACCTGGAGGTATATAAAGCATATCGCCGTTACCCAAAAGATTTTCAGCACCCATCTGATCAAGAATAGTTCTAGAATCAACTTTTGCTGAAACCTGGAATGCAATTCTTGAAGGTATATTTGCTTTGATCAGGCCAGTTATTACATCAACTGATGGTCTTTGTGTTGCGATCATCATATGAATACCTGAAGCCCTAGCCTTTGCTGCCAATCGAGAGATCAATTGCTCAACTTTTTTTCCTACTGAAATCATCATGTCAGCAAGCTCATCAATTACGATAACTATATTTGGAAGAGGCTCGAGATCCGGTGCCTCTATATTCTCTGTAGTTTGTACCTCTTTCTTGGGGTCGAACAACGGATCTTTAATGGGCTGTCCAGATGCGATTGCATCTTCAATTTTCTGATTCAAACCCTTTAGATTCCTCACTTTGAGCTTTGACATTAATTTATAGCGTCTTTCCATTTCGACCACACACCATCTGAGTGCATTGGCAGCTTCTTTCATATCTGTCACAACTGGACATAAAAGATGAGGTATTCCCTCATAAACAGATAACTCAAGCATCTTTGGATCAATCAAAATCATTCGAACATCCTTTGGCGTTGACTTATATAGTAGGCTGATAATCATCGCGTTAATTCCAACTGATTTCCCAGAACCAGTGGTCCCTGCTATAAGTAAATGGGGCATTTTTCCAAGATCAGCAAGGATTGGGTTGCCTGCAATATCCTTTCCAAGAGCAATGGTTAGTGATGACGAATTATCTTCAAATGTTTTTGAGCGCAAAATTTCACCTAGGACAACTAGATCTTTCTTCTCATTTGGAATTTCTATACCAACAAAAGACTTACCCTCAATAACTTCAACAATCCTTACGCTGGAGACAGATAGAGATCTTGCGAGATCTTTTGATAGATTGCTGATTTGACTCACTTTTACACCCGGAGCAGGGTCAATCTCAAACCTCGTAACAATTGGACCAGGCAGAACCTCTTCAACTGTTGCAGTAATTCCAAAGTCCTTAAGCTTGAGCTCAATTAGACTTGAAAGTGCTTCTAGCGATTCTTTTGAAGCACCTATTTGTGATGCTGGCGCTTCATCAAGGAGACTGAGGTCTGGAATAATTGACTCTGAGGCAGAGTCAAACATCTTAACTTGTCTTTGTTCGCTGGCTTTTTTACTTTCTTCAATAGCTGGCGCGGACTGTTCGATCTTTATTTTCGATTCTTTCTTTTTTGTACTCTTCTTTAATTTATTTACCACCTGCTCTTTTAGTGGTTTCTTTATCGGATCTTTCTTCACTTTAGCAGGATGTTCAGCTCTCCTTTTGCTTCGCTCATTTTGTTTCTCCTTCAAGGCAGAAAAAAATCTCGAGACGGTATCAAAAACCTTATTTATCAGGAAAAGTAGATGAATTCCTATGAAGTCTGCAACTTTCAGGTAAGAAAACCCAATCATTAGTGGCAAAAATGAGAGTATCATTGCCATCAAAATAACAGTGCTGCCAGTCAATCCTAGTTTTTCAATAAACCATGCAGAGATCAATAAGCCAGAAACTCCTCCTGATCCCTCGGGAAGACCATAAATATCGATATGAATAGAAAATAAAGTTGATGATGATAAAAGAAGAATCAAAAAAGAGGTAACCCTGATAATGATTAAGTTTTTATCAATTTTTCTAATCGCACCTTTAATTAAGGTAATACCAGCTGTTAGAAAAAGTACAGGCAAGAAATAACTTGCCGAGCCAAAAAAAGAAAACAGGAAACTGGAGAAGTATGCGCCGAATAAACCAATGTAATTAGTTACTTCATCATTGCTTCCCGTGGTACTGAATCCAGGGTCATTAAGGTCATAACTCATCAAGGAGATAAAACTGATCGATGCCAAACCTAGCAGGACAATAAAAATTGATTCCCTTATCATTGAGAATGATGTCATAAAAGATTTTAGATCATTTTTCTTGATGAGATTCCTCTCTTGATTTAATTCCAGTCTGATTGATTATTTAAGAATAATTTATTCATGATTGCATTATTATGATTCTTTATAGAAAATCTAACAACAGACTTTTGAAATGACTGAATCAATACACCATAAATTAATCATACTTGGCTCTGGGCCTGCAGGCTATTCTGCTGCAGTTTATGCTGCTCGAGCTAATCTTAATCCTGTCATCATTACTGGATCCGAACCTGGTGGACAACTGATGACAACAACAGATGTTGAAAATTGGCCAGGAGATCCAGAAGGATTGGTTGGTCCTGCTTTGATGGAAAGAATGCTGGAACATGCAAAAAGATTTGATACTGAGGTCATATATGATCATATAGAAAGCGCAGAACTGGGATCAAGACCTTTTGTTCTGAATGGCGGAAATGCAAAATATACTGCTGATTCATTGATTATTGCAACCGGTTCAACAGCAAGATACTTGGGATTGGAATCTGAGGATAATTTCAAAGGCAAAGGAGTCTCTGCATGTGCAACTTGTGATGGTTTCTTCTATAAAGATCAAGATGTTGTAGTTGTTGGAGGAGGAAATGTTGCAGTTGAAGAGGCAATCTACTTATCGAATATCGCAAAAAATGTAACATTGATTCATCGAAGAGATGAACTCAGAGCTGAAAAAATGTTGCAAGAAAAACTATTTGAAAAAACTGGTGATGATGGAAACATCAAGATTCTATGGAATCATGTCTTGGATGAAGTCGTTGGAGATGAATCAGGAGTCAATGGCATCGTTTGTTCAGATGTAAACAATCCATCCAATAAATCAAATATTGATGTGCAAGGTGTCTTCATTGCCATAGGCCATGATCCTAATACATCCTTCTTTGGTGATGATCTAAAATTGGACGAATCCAATTACATTGTCCTAGATAAAACCAATGGTCGATTTGCAACTCAAACAAGTATAGAAGGTGTTTTTGCAGCTGGTGATGTCGCTGATCCAGTATATAGGCAAGCAGTTACATCCGCTGGAAGTGGGTGCATGGCAGCATTGGATGCAGAAAAATTCTTAGAACAAAGCTAGACAATTCGAGTAGAATAAATCAACTTTTAAATAATCAGATCATGGCAAAAGAAGAAGCAATACAAATGAATGGAGTGGTTAAAGAAACACTCCCAAACACAGTCTTTAGGGTTGAATTGGAAAACGGTCATATGATCACTGCCCATATTTCAGGAAAGATGAGGAAAAACTACATCAGAATACTCACTGGTGACAAAGTTTTGGTTGAAATCAGTCCATATGACTTGTCTAAAGGAAGGATCGTCTTCAGAGAAACATGATTTACTATCAAATCACCAATTGAATATTTAATTTTAAAATGGGGAAAAACAATGATGCAACTACATAAAATTCTTTCATTATCCTTGATTGCAATATTCCTTACTGGCTGTAATTCTCAACTAAAGAATCAAGTCAGTGACTTAGAGCAAGAATATAGTGACTTGGAACAAGAATTGGCAGAGACAGAAGCTGAGCTCGCAGAAACAGAAGCTGAACTTGAAGATCAGAAAACTGCTGACGAAGTTTGGGATGAGTTGGCTAGCAAGAAAACCAAAAAATAAAATACCTAAACTATAGTTCAAGCAACACGCTTCCCCAAGTAAAGCCTGCACCAAAGCTTTGCATCAGTATGGTGTCACCCTTTTTTATTCTTCCATCTTGAACTGCTCTATCGAATGCCAGCGGTATTGAAGCAGCAGATGTGTTTCCATGAATATCCATACTCAGAATCACTTTTTCTTCAGGTAATTCGAGTCTCTTTGCGACGGCTTGAATAATTCTTACGTTTGCCTGATGAGGAATGAACCAATCGATGTCTTTGCTTTCGATATTGGATTTTTTTAATGCATCAATGGCTATTTCTTCAAGGGTTTTTACTGCAACTTTAAATACTTCATTGCCACTCATCTTAAGAAAATAATCATCTTTACTGGATTTCTCAGGTTTTCTGGAAGTTCCATAAGGCACATGAAGCAAATCAGCATATTCCCCATTGGCACCAAGTTCTGAAAATATAATCCCCTTGTCATCAGATGGTTTGAGTATGGCAGCACCTGCTCCATCTGCAAAAAGAACGCATGTATTCCGGTCATCCCAGTTAGTAATCCTAGAAAGTGTCTCTGCGCCAACTACCAATGCACATTTCGATTCACCAGATTTAATAAACTTATCCGCAATATTGAGAGCATAAATAAAACCACTGCATGCGGCCTCAATACTGAATGCAGGAAAATTACTCAGGCCAAGCCTCTTTTGAATCAGGGTACCCACATTTGGTGTCGCGACGTCGGGTGTACATGTCCCAACGATAATTAAATCGATGTCACTTCTATCGATATTGGCTCGATCTATTGCAATCATTGAAGCTTCAAAGGCAAGATCCGAGGTCGCTTGAGAAGGTTCTGCAATCGGTCTTTGTTTGATTCCAGTTCTTGATATGATCCAATCATCAGTTGTATCAACAGTCTTTTCTAAGTCTTTATTGGTTACTGTGTTGCTTGGTATATAGCTTCCAACTGATATGATTTTTGAATTCATGATCTGTCTTCCTTAAATGTGTCTATGAGTTTTGGAATGATCTCTTTTTTGACTTCATTTACAGCAGTTAAGATGGCGTGATAGTAACCATATGAATCTGAAGAACCATGACTTTTAATCACTATCCCATTCAATCCAACGAGGAAAGCACCATTGTGCTTTCTTGGATCTATGCTGTTCTTAAATATATCGAGGGCATACTTAGAGCCCATAGAAGCAGATTCGTCGTTTGATTCATTAATAAGAGATTCTTTAAGAACACTCGTCATCAGTTCTATCGTTCCCTCCATTGCTTTTATGGCAATATTTCCAGTGAACCCATCAGTAACAATGACATCGGCTTTATTTTCAACAATATCATTTCCTTCAAGATAACCGACATAATTAATGAATGATTCTTCGAGCAATAATGATGCTTCTTTTATCATCTCATGACCTTTAATTTCTTCCTCACCAATATTTAGTAGAGCGACCTTTGGTGATGAGATGCCTTTGATTTCCCTCGCAACAACATTCCCCATCAATGCAAACTGATAAAGCTGTTCAGCAGTGCAAGTTGAATTGGCACCCAAATCAAGCATATAAGTGTAATCACCTTTCGTTGGAATAGCCTTCATAAAAGCAGGTCTATCAATTGTTGGCAAAGTCTTCAGCACATATTTTGCATTAGCCATTAACGCGCCAGTATTACCAGAACTCACACATGCATCAGCCTTTCCTTCACTGACTAAATTGACTGACAATCGCATTGAGGAGTTCTTTTTCTTTCTCAATGCATCAACCGGTGACTCATCCATAGATACCACTTCATCTGTATGGATGATTTCAACTCTTTGCATGAGCTCCTTAGGAAAGTGGTCTAGAATCTTCTTTTCATCTCCAACCAAATAAAATTTCAATGCATCGTCATTTTTCAATGCTTGAATCGCAGCATCAATGGAGGCATGAGGGTCTCTCTCGCCACTCATGACATCGAGTGCAAGTTTGTAATCGGTAATCAAATGGAAACCCTACTCTTGCTCTTCTAGGTCGGTAACCTTCTCTTTGATCGAGATGACTTGTTTACCTCGATAGAAGCCTTGTGGGCTGATATTGTGTCTGAGGTGGTCTTCACCTGTATTAGGATCACTGGAGATTGAAGGCGCTTTTGCCTTAATCTTTGATCTTCTCATATCTCTTCTAGATCGAGTTTTTCTCTTTTTCTGGACTGCCATTTTCCTCTCCTAGTTCAACAATAATCAATTGCCGTCTTTGTCCAATATTTCTGATAAATTACTGAACGGTTTATTTTTCTTTTCCGTTTTTTCATCAGAAGATCTTAAAAACATGCTTAACTTATCGATATTTTCACATAATTCAATGTTTTTATGCATTATTGACATGGGAATGGAAGACAATACCTCGTCTTCCAATAGATCCAGTAAAACAATTCCTTCATCATTTATGGAGATATAATCGACATTCTTCTGCCCTTCTTGATTATGCGCTTCTTTCATAAAATCAATTGAATAAACAATTGTATGATTCCAATTTAAAGGTCCCAAACAACGCTGACATATTAATTTCATGTTTGCATTGATTTCACCAGAGATATTTGGATTGAGTTGATCATTAAGCTTCAATGAGGCACTGATTGAAATATTGCCGCCTTTATCATCTTTACTGATCTCTGCTAAACGTGACAGCATTTTGACATCAAAATTTTTTGATATATTTGATTTACTGCTGGCATGATCCAATAGATCTTTGAAAAATAATTTTTGATGAAGCATCTCAATCACTCAAGATATATACTATTCATTTCATTTTACCAATAAACACAAAATAATTTAGTAATCATAGTGATGAAGCTCATTCTGGCATCAAGTTCAATCTACAGACAAGAAATACTGAGGAAACACTACTCTGATTTCAAATGCATCAGTCCTGACATTGATGAAACACCTCACATCGATGAAAAAGCAATCAGCTTGGCTGAGAGGCTCTCGAGCTCAAAAGCTAAAAAGATTGCAAAGGACTTCCCAGATCATTTTGTCATAGGCTCAGATCAGGTTGCATCATTTGAAGAGCGAATTCTAGGAAAGCCTGGAAATTATGATAATGCACTGAGTAATTTTAAATTATTCAAAGGCAAGAGCCTTCATTTTTTTGCAGGCGTTTCCATTAGAAATGAGTCTTTAGGAATCAACAGAAATGGGCTAGAAACAACTGAGATTAGATTCAAGAATTATACAGATGAAGACATGATCAATTATCTTGATAGCCTTGATACCTTCAATACCACAGCAGGAGTAAAAAGTGAGTCTGTTCTTTTTTCACCTCTAGTGGACCAAATCATTTCGAATGATAAATATGCGATCATCGGTCTTCCAATAAATTGGATTGTAGATCAGCTTTCTGAATTTTAGCTAACCTGATGAAGACTTTATGTTCACTAAAACGGTTTTAAGCTCCTCTGATAGGTCCGCTTTGAAGCGATAACTAGAGTTTGATGCGTCAAATTCAGGGAATGAAATTTCTGAAGCATGTAAAAAAAGACGATTGAGCCCATAATTCTTTGTAATGACGTCATTTTTAATCCCGTATCGAATGTCTCCTGCAATCGGCATATTGATATGGCCTGAATGTGCTCGAATTTGATGCGTTCTGCCTGTGATGGGTGATATCTCAAATAATGTCGCATGATTCATTCGCTCAACCAATTTAAACTTTGTAATTGCCTTAAGACCATCCGGATCAATGATCGATTTTCTATGTTTATTACTTCGATCTATTCGTATTGGCTGATCGATAACAAAAGACTCTTTATCAGGATTTCCCAGAAGGAGAGCTTGGTATTTTTTCTTGATTAATCCATTACGAAAATATTGGTGAAGTTTTCTGAGTATTGACCTTTTCTTTGCAATCAAGATAATGCCACTGGTTTCTTTGTCAATACGATGAACAAGCTCCAATGTTTCATACTTCTTATCACGATGTTTCCGAAGTAACTCTATTAATCCGAAGGAAATACCACTGCCTCCATGTACAGCAAGACCACTGGGTTTATTCACAACCAAAAAGCCCTTCTCTTCATGTAAAATGATTTCATCGATCCAATCCAAATCCATATACTTGCTTGGCTTTTTTTTGTTAGCCTTTCCTGATATCAGATGCGGTGGAATTCTAATGAGATCATTTGATTTGATTCGAGCCATTGGCTTTGCTCTCTTGGAGTTGATACGAACCTCACCTTTTCTGATCATCGAATATATTTTAGTTTTCGGCAGGCCTTTGAGCGTCTTAAGTAGGAAGTTATCAAGCCTCATTCCATCAGAATTGAGATCGATTTCAAGTATGTTATTTTTCTTTTCTGCTTTCATAAGTTAATGATTTTCATATAAATTCAACGATTATTGTTGAAAATTCATGATCTCTGCTATAATGCCAACACAAAATATAGATTATTGATAGGAAAATAATCATACGAACTGTGGAATGAATCCACAAACTAATGACGAAAAGTCATAAATATTTAATTAAACAAAGACAATTTGATAGAAAATCTTTGTTGGTATAAAAGAAATTTTTAAGACATTTGTTGCGGATCAACGAATGAACCTTGGGCTTTAACCAAGGAACCAATTGAAAGAAACAAAGTTTCTATCCTGTTGCCTTACAAAAAGAGGTAACCATGAAGAGGATTCTTATAAACGCAACTCAGCAAGAAGAGCTGAGGGTCGCAATGGTAGACGGTCAGAAACTCTATAACTTAGATATAGAGTATGCATCTGGCTCACAAAACAAAAACAATATTTACAAAGGTAAAATAACGCGAATTGAGCCCAGTCTCGACTCTGTGTTCGTCGATTTTGGTTCAGAAAAGAATGGATTCTTACCATTCAGGGAAATCTCAAGAGAATACTATCTGACCGAACCCATACCTGGTGAAAAACATAACATCAAAAACCTTTTTGAAGAGGGTCAAGAAATTGTTGTTCAAGTGGTAAAACAAGAGAGAGGAACAAAAGGTGCTGCGCTGACCACTTATCTCAGTCTTGCAGGAAGATTTATGGTTTTTAAACCAAATAATTCAAAAGGAGGCGGCATATCAAGAAAGATCACTGGCCGAGAAAGACTCGATACTTTCGAAGTATTGGATCAACTGGAGGCACCAAATGGGAGCAGTGTCATTGTACGAACAGCAGGTGTAGGAAGATCGCTGATTGAATTGCAATGGGATCTGAACTATCTGGTTGGTATTTGGGATTCAATAAAGAAATTGGCGCTAGATGCCAAAGCCCCAGCATTGATTTTTAAAGAAAATAGTTTGATTGCCAGGTCAATGAGAGATCATCTTGAAGATGACATAGGTGAAATCATTATCGATGACGAGGACACATATGAGAATTCGAAAAAATATATTAAACAAGTCAGCCCAAAGAATTTAAAGAAACTCAAACATTATTCTGAAGCAACGCCATTATTCACTCGATTTCAGATTGAAAACCAAATTGAATCGGCTTACTCAAATCAGGTCAGGCTTCCTTCAGGAGGAACGGTTGTTATCGATTACACTGAAGCGTTGATTTCAATTGATATCAACTCCGGTAGAGCTACAAAAGAGTCTGATATTGAGTCAACTGCCCTACAAACAAACTTAGAAGCAGCAGAAGAAATTGCCAGACAGTGCAGATTGAGAGACATGGGTGGACTGATCGTTATCGATTTCATTGATATGAGACAGTATAAAAATCAAAAAGCAGTAGAAAATGCAATGAGAACTGCGGTCAGAAAAGATCGAGCAAGAGTCTCTGTTGGAGGCATTTCAAGATTTGGACTCATGGAGATGTCGAGACAGAGACTAAGACCTTCATTGGATGATTCTGCATATAAAATTTGTCCACACTGTAATGGGATTGGAAAAGTAAGAAGCACAGAATCCTTGGCACTCTCTGTATTAAGGCTTGTTGGTGAAGAAGCGAGGAAAGAGAATACAAAAAGTGTCTTAGCTAATATACCTCCGAACGCAGCAAACTATCTCCTGAATGAAAAAAGAGAATGGATCAATGAGATTGAAGACAGAGAGAAAATTGACATTGTATTGACAGGTGACCCAGAACTTTCCAGCGTCAATTTTACCATTACTAGAGTCAGAACTGATGGGACCAAGATACAAGGTGGCAGCAATACCCAAGCTCACTCACATGGTGACCATGATAAAGATAAAAAGGATGGATCTGGCAACCGCTTGAATACAGAGCATGAACCTGTAAAAGCTTGGGATATTGAAGACATGAGAGCGCCTAATTTGATTGATAAGATCAAGTTCTGGTTTACTGCACCAACCAAAAAGAAGAAACCTTCAAAAAAGAGGAAGCAACAACCCAGAAAAAAAGCATCTGAAAAAAGATCAAGGAAATCAAACTCTTCATCGAGGCGCAAACCCAGACCAAATAAAAAAGCGAAATCAGACGGTTCAAGAACTGAGAAAGATAAACAAAGAAAGAAGAAAGGTCAGTCAAAATCAAATAAAAAGACACCGAAGAAAGCACCTCAAGAGAGCAAGGGCAAATCTGATGATAAAGATAAGAAGAAGACAACAAAAGAGGCAGGCAGGAAGCCAATCAAGAAAAAAGCAAAGTCTGAAGTTGATAGGAAATCTGTAGATAAAAAGAAAGCTGAGCCTAAAAAAGCCAAACAAAAAGACAAAGGAGATAAAAAGACATCAGAGGTTAAGAAAAAAGAGCCAAAAACAAAAAAGGCTGATAAAGACACCAAAGACTCTAAACCAAAGAAAGCCTCATCAAAAACCGCAAAGGCAAAAAAAGCTAAGAGTGATAAAGTCTTACCTTGGGAAGACATTGTTCCTCCCAAATAATCAACATAAATCCTCGTAGAGTGCTTCAATGGCCTCTTCGAGGATATCCAGCACTTCCTCGAACCCTCTTTCACCGCCATAATAAGGATCTGGAACTTCATTAAGTGAGTGCCCAGGCAAGTAATCCAGCATTAACTTGATTTTATATTTATGATCATCTGGGCATATATACATCAAATTCTCTCGATTCAAATTATCCATTACTAAAATCAAATCGTAATATTCAAAATCTGAAGACCTGATCTTTCTGGACCTAAGGTCTGAGAGATCTATGCCTCTTTGTGCCGCTGCCTCCTGTGATCTTGTATCTGGCGGGTGCCCTAAATGATAATCATGTGTTCCGCAAGAATCGATCTCAAATTTTAGCGAAGCATTTTCAGCATTCACTTTTTCAATCAATAAACCCTCTGCAGTTGGTGAGCGGCAGATATTTCCCATGCAAACAAAAAGTATTCGATGTTTTTGCTCAGTCATTTTTTTAAGATTGATTCAACCATGATCAAATCATCTGGCGTGTCAACATCTGGACCAGGTATAGATTCAGCCTCTTCAACTTTAATGCTCATATTCAATGAATACGCTCTGAGTTGTTCGAGTTTTTCTTTTTGCTCATCTTCACTTTGTGGTGAAAGGCTGAACCGTCTTAAACTTCGAACTCTGTATGCATATATGCCAATGTGACGTTGCAAACTCTCTTGATCTTCATTGGTATTTATTTTTCTTTTAAAAAATATCGCTTCATTGGTGACTGAATCACTTAAAACTTTAACCACATTTGGATCGGCGATCTCTTCTTCCCCAATCGGTGCTGAAAGTGTTGCAATATCACAATCATCCATCATTTGAGCAATTTGATTGATGTTCTCACTAGGCATTAATGGGTTGTCGCCTTGTAAGTTCACTACAATCTGATCATCGCTCCAATTGCGTCTTTCACACACCTCAAATATGCGATCAGTTCCCGACTTGTGATCCTTGCTGGTCATTTCAACATCTGCACCAAATGATGCAGCAACTGAGGCAATCTCCTCTGAATCAGTTGCAATCAGTACAATCTTGGCAGCACTCGCTATTGCCTTTTTGTAGACCCAATGAATGAGCGGCTTACCATTGATCATTGCCAACGATTTCCTCGATAATCTCTTTGAGTCTAACCTCGAGGGTATTACAACATTAAATTCATTCATTGCATGATCCTTTGAATATGCCTGATCAAAATTTCCTCTTCTGATTGTTGGATCGCCATTTCTGGGATCAATTCCCATGTCTCTTGTGGTAAGTCATCAGTTGAATATTTTACCAAGTCTTTTGGAGTTAAGAATATTGTTCTGTTTTCAATATCATCTAACGAGCTCAGATCAATATGCTCATGATCAGCAACATTAATAGGATCTAAAGTAATGCCATAATCGATCAATTTCTTTATCAAGGCATTTGGGTCACCAATCCCTGCAATCAATGATATATCCTTATTTATAAAAGCCCCTATATCTCGTACTTCCCCATTATGTATATTCTTGACTTCTTTATTGATGATCTCAAAGTAGATCACATTCTCAGTATTAAGATCTTCATCTAACTCTTTGCCATTGATCAAAAGATAATCCAGAGATTCTAGTCTTTGTATTCCTTCTCTTAAAGGTCCAGCTGGAAGCAAGTATCGATTGCCGAATGCTCTATTAGAGGAAACAATAGCAAGCTCAATGTCTCTGCCTAATGCAAGGTGTTGAAGGCCATCATCGGAAAGAATGATATCCACACCTTGATCAAAAAGTAAGTTTGCAGCAAGTGATCTCTTCTTACAAACGCAAACCATTGAATTTGTATGCTGTGATAGGTAAACGGCCTCATCACCGAAATCTCCGGCAGTGCTATTTTTATCTAGGATAAATGGTGTTGCACTTGATTTTCTTCCTTTATAACCTCTAGATACAATGCCTACTCTCTTCCCAAGTCTAGACAGACTATTTGCTAGATGCAGAGTAACGGGTGTTTTGCCTGTTCCTCCAATATTGATATTGCCAATTATGATCAAAGGAACTGGGGGCTTGTTGGTTGAAAAGAAACTCAGATCATAGAGAGATCTTCTGATCTTGAGCAAAAAAGCATAGATCATCGAAAAGCCAATCAAAAAATTGGGCGGTTTTTCTCTTCGATACCAAATGGTTTCTAATATTTTTACGACTCTAGTCATTGAACTGCATTTTATGCAAAAGAGAATATTCTCCACCTTGACTCATTAGTGCTTCATGAGTGCCCTCTTCAACGATTTTCCCATTTGAGAGAACCAAGATCCGATCTGCTTTCTCAATTGTGCTCAGACGATGGGCAATGACAAAAGTTGTCCTGTTTTCCATTAATCGGTCAAAGGCCTTCTGAATCAGTTTCTCACTTTCCGAATCAAGTGCTGATGTTGCCTCATCTAGAATCAAAATTGGTGCATCCTTAAGTAATGCTCTGGCTATGGCGATTCTTTGACGTTGTCCTCCTGAAAGAAGGATCCCTTGATCTCCAACTTTTGTCTGAAGCCCATCTGGTAGATCGTTTACAAACTCATCAATATGAGAAGCTTTAACTGCATCTGTTATTTCCTGATTGGACTGTCCACCATAAATGATATTGTTTTCAATGGTGTCATTAAAAAGGGTGACCTCTTGTGTCACCAAACTGATATTCGATCTAAGTGATTCGAGTGTATATTCCTCAACCGGTAGACCATCGATCTCAATAGTGCCATTTCCAACATCATAAAATCTTGGAATAAGGTTCACTAATGTGGTTTTCCCACTTCCAGATTTTCCGACTATTGCGATAGTTTGTCCTGCATTGATATTTGTATTGATATTTCTTAAGGTTTCTTTGTCTGGACCATAAGAAAAAGTTACATTCTTGAATGAGACAGAACCTTCAAGTCTTTGAGCATCTTTGGTGCCCATGTCTATCTCATTCCTCTCATCTAATAATGAGAAAATGCTAGCGGCAGCCGCTATCCCTCTTTGAATCATAGCATTGACATTGGTCAGTCGTTTTAAAGGAGTCATGAGCAGAACCATGGCTGTTATAAATCCACTGAAATCACCAACTGTCATTGAACCCTTTACCTCATCTAAAGTTGCAACATAGACCACGCCTGCAACTCCGAGAGATGCTACAAAGATAGTCAATGCATCGCCAATTGCTTTGGTTCTTAATAACTTCATGTGGTGATGTCTATTTATTTCATTGATCTCAGCAAATTTATCTCCTTCATTTTCTTGTCCATTAAAAATCTTAATAATCCGATGATTTTGAAGGGTCTCTTTGATCGAATGTGTCACATCTCCCATCGAGTCTTGAATTCGCTCACTGTATCTTCTAAAAAGTGTACTTAAGATTTTTACAATGAAAGCGATCACGGGAGCTGCCGTAAAAATCACAGCAGACAACATTGGGCTGAGATAGACCATGTAAATCATTAAGGCAACAATGGTGAGAGTGTCTCTTATCAATACTGTCAAAACATTTGCGGTCGATTCTGAAACTTGTTCAATATTAAATATAACTTTTGAAAGTAAATCTGCATTGGACTTTTGATCAAGAAATGATGTGGGCAAATAGAGGAACTTTTGA
>Ga0208127_1000408_pt1 | contig 22166 bp, 17 predicted proteins | sample ETNtaG_6_FD_185751 | JGI IMG/M metagenome (GOLD analysis project Ga0208127, IMG submission 185751) | Marine microbial and viral communities from oxygen minimum zone, Eastern Pacific Ocean - ETNP201306SV45 (SPAdes) (version 2) | ecosystem: Environmental > Aquatic > Marine > Oceanic ... | reverse complement strand
CAAAAGAGCCAGAGTTCATCCATTTAGTGCTTGAAATGCCTCATTCCTGTAAATATCATTGCAATATTATGTTCGTCTGCAGCATCTATTACTTCTTGATCTCTAACTGATCCGCCTGGTTGTATTACTGCTGTTACACCTACCTTAGCTGCCTCATCAATTCCATCTCTGAATGGGAAAAATGCATCTGATGCCATTACTGTGCCTTCTGGATTTGGTATTGACTTGAAAGTTGCTATCTTTACCGAATCAATTCTAGACATTTGGCCTGCACCTATTCCTACGGTTCTCTTCTTATCTGAGAATAAAATTGCATTGCTTTTTACATGCTTAACTACTTTCCACCCAAACTCTAAACCCTCAAGCTCTTCGGTAGTAGGTTTTCTTTTGGAGACTACTTTGCAATCTGAAATTGATATGCATACTTCGTCTGCTTCTTGCAATAACCATCCACCATCTAAAGAACGCAAAGAAGGGCTCCTGTGATAATCATCTAAGCTACCGGTTTCTAAAATTCTCAAATTCTCTTTAGATGAAAAAATATCTAAAGCCTCTTTAGAGTATGATGGTGCTATTATACCTTCCTTAAATGACGAAATTATTTCCTTTGCTAAAGATGCATTCACTTCTCTATTAAACGATATGATGCCTCCAAAAGCACTTTGAGGATCTGTTTTCATAGCATCGTTGAATGCCTCTAGCAATGTTTTTGAGCTAGCTACGCCGCATGGGTTATTGTGTTTAACAATTACTGCTGTAGGGTCGTCAAACTCCATAACAATTGCCAGCGCTGCGTCAAAATCTAGAAGATTATTGTAACTTAATTGCTTACCTTGAAGTTGCTCTGAGTTAGCTACCGAAGGAGCTGAATGCAGCAAGTCTGAGTAAAAAACTGAAGATTGATGTGGATTTTCACCGTATCTTAATGGCGGACTACCAATACCAGTCAAATGCAAGGACGAAGGAAGTTCTTCCTCACCAAATCTTTGGGCAAGAACAGATTGAATTATTGAATCATACTCAGCTGTATGTCTGAAAGATTTCAGAGCCAGTTGTTGCCTCTGCTCAAAAGTTAGGCCTCCGTTAAGAATCTCACTCAAAATCCAACCGTAATCTCCAGGGTCTGTTACAACTGAAACTCGTGAATGGTTTTTGGAAGCTGCCCTTAGCAGGCTGGGACCGCCTATGTCTATTTCTTCAATTAATGAGGATAGATCAACTCCTTTATCTGCTGCAGACTTGAAAGGATAAAGATTACAAATAACCATATCAATATTTTCAATACCGTGCTCTTTCATTTGGTCTTTGTCTGAATCTCTGCCTAGTATTCCCCCAAAAATTAAAGGATGTAAGGTTTTCACTCTTCCGCCCATCATTTCAGGAAAGTTTGTAACTTCCTCAACTGGGCGAACTGGAATGCCTGCTTCAGATATTGCTTTTGAAGTACCTCCTGTTGAGACTATTTCAATACCATTTTCAGAAAGTCCTTTCGATAAATCTACTATTCCTGATTTATCGCTTACACTAATCAATACTCTTGATATCTTGCGGCGAGATAGATTTTCTTTATGTTCCACGTTAACTTCTACGTACTATCTGGAAGTTGCTTAAGGTGCTCACCGGAAATTTCCTTGGAGAGATAAACTGTGGTTCCAGCTTTCATAATTTCATTTCCACCGTCTTCTGCAGATTTAACATCTACTAATAGAACTACAGGTTTTCCTATGATATGCCTTCCAGCTTCTAAAGCATTTAACCTTGTACTTGACAGATGAACCATGTTCCTGTCACCAGGGTATAATCCGTGTTCAAGATACTCTTCCGCATCTTCCTTAGAACATGCGAAGTATAAATGCTCAGGATTACTATCTGTAGGCAAATCTAGTTCTAAATCTAGTGTATGAGCATACGTTGCTCTTAGTCTGCCATTCTTTAGCTGATATCTTCCTTTCGGATCTGTTTCAACTACTGCTTGCAAATGTCTGGTTTCCAAATAGTGAAAATGTCGCCTTTGGGATTTAACGGCCTCAATGAAATCTGAAGCTTCAACCCAACCTTGCTTATCCATCTCAAGATCAAATCGGTCCGGGAAGTGACGCAATACTCCTGCCATCATCCTTCCAAACTGGTCCAAATGTCTTGGGGAAAGTACCAAAACGCCTTCTTCTCCGCTGAGAGGGCACTTTTCACCTCTGAAAAAACCATGTCCATGCTTTACTTCTTCTTTTAATGGAACTGTTGGTTTTCTACGCATATTTGTAGCAATGCAAAGGTGTGTATAATATTAGGGCTGAAACTAATTATTTCTAAACGTCGTCTGAATGCTTTCCTTGTCACTGATGAAGTTAGAGCCTGCTAATTCTTCTTTCGTAGGGACATCTATTTCTAACCTTCCTGCTGCAAATATATCCTGCATTTGCTGCTCTTTACCTCTACTACTCCAAAGTGCAGCTTCATCCCTACTTCCAAGAGTAACAAAAATGAAAACTTCACCAGGCCTGTTTCTCCCTGTTCTTCCTCTTCTCTGAATTAGCCTAATAGCTGAAGAAACTGGCTCGTAAAAAATAACGGCATCCGTAGAAGGAATGTCTAAACCCTCTTCACCAACTGAGGTAGCTACCAGAATGTTGTATTCTCCATTCCTAAATTGGTCAAGAATTTCTTTTTGCTGTTTTTGCGTCATTCCCTTGTCTCCTTCTCTGGATCCTTGACCGACGAAACGAACAGGTAATGCACCATTAATCTCACTTAATTTTTCAACTATTAAGGAGGCTGTGTGCCGTATTTCCGAAAAGATAATGAACTTTGATGTACCAATTCCTAATTGTAATTCTACTAATTCTACAAGTCTTGAGAGTTTTGGATGATTTGCTTTATTTCCTTTAGCAATTTCGTGTGCCACTTTCCAATCGGAATTGGTTGATAACCACTTATTTGCCCTGTTACCTTTGCTTCCCTTAGCTTCTTCCATAATCCTACTACTGTAATCTAAAAACTGAACTATTCCTTGGGTTTCTACGGTCAAAATGGCATGTGCTGTTTTCATGGCCATAGCCTGAGTCGTCATTAAAGTGAAAATTTGAGGTGGTGTAGATGGCTTTGTTTGAGCAAAACGCCGCTGTAATTTTTTGCCAGCCTCAAGAATCATGGTTGTTGAAACTTTCCGTGGTCTGTCTAAAAAGCCTCCTTTGTACAATTTACCACAAAGATAATCTTGCAACTTTCTTAGTTGACTTGCTATATCTTTAACTGCTTCAGGCATGTCTATTTTGACCCAGCGAGTTTTGATTGGCTGAATATATTCTGAAACATCAGAATCATTTTCATCCCTGTTTTCTACAGCTGTAATTCCTAAGTCTCTACAAAGTCTAATAATTTCAGGCTTAGAACTGCCTGGAGATGCAGTCATACCGATTGACAAATGATTTTCAGCGACATTTGAGTAATGTTTACCTATTGAAACATAAGCATAATTTCCAACAGCCCTGTGAGCTTCATCAAAAATTACTAGAGAAAAATCATCTAAAGAAGCTCTACCCGCCTCTATGTCTTTACTAATTACCTGAGGAGTTGAGATAATAACTTGAGAACTAGACCAAAGAGGTACACGTTCTGTTGGAGGAATAGCTCCCGTGAACAAACTTACACTAGCATCTAAAAACTTATTAAAAAAATCAAAATGCTGTTGTGCCAAAGGTTTTGTTGGTGCCATTAAAAGAATTTTACCTTTGTCCAAACGTTCAATCATTATTCGAATTGCCACAACGGTCTTACCCATGCCCGTGGGCAATATTACCAAAGTGGATTGCTCTAAGCATGCCTTAGAAATATTTGATTGGTATAATCTGTCTTCTAACTCATCTATCTTCAAATACTTATGAGTTATAATACTCATTTTTTCTTTGGAGCCTTTTTAGGAGCCTTTTTCTGAAGAATAGCAATTAGCTTACTTGCTGTTCCACTCCTTCCACCTGTTAAATCTGAATAATTTGAAATATTTACTAGTTTACATGCTGCTTCTTCATCAAGGTCTGCCTTGTTTGCTAAATTCTTGACAAAATTAACCTGCTTAACGCTAGGAGGACGAGGCTTACTGTCTGACATCTCCTTTAATTTTCCAATCAGATCGCTAGCACTACCTGATTTACCTCCTGATAATTCATCAAAGCTGGAAATAGAAACAAGTTCACAAGCTTGTAATTCAGTCATTTCCAAATTTTCAGCCAAACTCTTTATGAATGAAAGCTGTTTCGCAGTAGGTGGAAGAGCCAAACCTTCTGTTTCTTTCATCAGTGTATCTATTAATTCTCCCATAGTTTCACTATCGCACTTTAGAGGGTCTTTACCCTGCAATATTTCTTCAAGTTTATTGTCAGAGACCAAAGAAGCTAAACGCTCATAAAATTGTATTTGACGCTTTGTAGGAAATTCTTTTTTCTTCTTGAGTGCATTATCATGCAATTCTCTGAAATAGTTGAGAAAGGTTTCCCAAACATCAACGGCCTCTCTTGAACCTGTCTCTATTTTATCCAAATCAGACTCCATTTCCGAAGTGAAATTTGTTGAAAACAAATCTTTGTTATCTTGCTTGTAGAATGGACTTACTTCATCCCAAAGTGTCATGCCGTTGGGGGTTGCTTTCAACCTACCCCTATCGTCACTGCAGTACTTTCTGTCCAATAATTTCTTTATAGTTGCAGCATACGTAGAGGGTCTACCTATTCCTTCTGATTTCATTAAGGCCACTAATCCATGCTGTGTATATCGAGCAGGAGGTTTTGTCTCATCTTCAATTAAATTAGGATTGCTATCTTTCTTGTCTAAATTAACTGCGACATTTGCCTTAATTTCTGGATTTGGGGGAGAAGTCAAAGGTTTTTTATCTATTTTTTCAAACGCAGCCTCCCATCCTGGCGAAGTTCGCCATTTAGTGTCACCGTCGAAAGGCTTTGGAAAACCTTCAGTTAAAGCCTCAATTTTCATTGAAGACCATTCTGAATTAATCATTTGGCTTCCAATAAACCGTGCCCAAATCAATCGATACAACTTTGCTTGTGAACTATCAATTCCTCCTGGTAACTCTACCGATGGATCTGTTGGGCGAATCGCTTCGTGTGCATCTTGATCTGATGCTTTCTTAGCATAAACTACTCCTTTACCTATCTGATCTTTACCCCAAATTTCAGTAATTTTATCTTTTGCAACTAGTCTTGATGAAGAACTTGTTCTAGTTGAATCTGTTCTCATGTATGTTATGTGACCTGCCTCGTACAATCCCTGTGCAAGCCGCATCGTATTGCTTGGTTTCCAGCTGTATCTGCTACCAGCTGTCTGGAGTAATGTATCTGTGGTAAATGGAGCTTTTGGACTTCTTTTATATGATTTAGTTGTAACTTTACTAATTACAAACGAACCATTCTTAGTTAAAGCATCAAAACCTTTAGTTGCTAATTCTGGAATATTTGTTCTATGAGAATCAAATTTACCTTTTGAATCTCTCCAAGCATCATCGTCATCTTTTTCATGAAATCTGGCTCTAAAATCTATCTTTTGTGCTGAAGCCTGCAACGCCCAGTAAGGTGTAGGAACAAAATTATCAATTTCATGTTCTTTCTTTACTACAAAACCTAATGCTGGTGTCTGAACTCTACCCATAGAGCTTAAATTCCAAGAACGGGAAAAACGTGAAGCTCGATATCCTATAAGTCTGTCCATAAAACGACGAACTTTAGCTGCATCTACCATATTGGAATCTACGACTCCTGCTGAATCCAAAGCCTTTCTTATCGCATCTTTTGTAATTTCATTAAAAGTGATTCGTTTAACTTCCCTGAACTCAGAAAATAGCTCTGCTAATCTCCAAGCTATGAATTCTCCTTCTCTATCTGGATCAGTTGCAATTAAGACTCTTTCGACTTTTTTTCTTCGAGAATCTGATAAAATTCGCTTGATGTGGCTTTCCGAACGAGGTGTCCAACTCCATGAAGGTTCTGGAAGTTTTGATTTTTTATTGGGCCATACGGCTTTACTTCCTTCTTTACCCGAATTTGGTAAATCTTGAACATGTCCATTTGATGCCCTAACAAGGACGTTTTTACCTAGATATTTCTGAATTGTTTTCGCTTTCGCTCCGGACTCTACAATCACCAAATCCATGATACCACCTTTTTGAAAGGCTCATTAAATATCTTTTTCCAAAGGGTGAAAAATACGGGGGACTATAGTCCCCCGGAAAAATGCATTAAAAAAAAAAGGAAAAAATAACAAACCCAAACTCAATCTCAAATAATAAAAACTGAAGCTTCCATGATTGAATCAATGGTACTTGAAAAATTAAAAGAAGAAAATACAGTTATTGCCTTAATTGGAGCTTCAAACGATAAAAACAAATATGGAAATAAAATATATCAGGATTTGAGAACAAAAGGATACAACGTAGTACCAATAAACCCAAAAGAAGAGTTAATTGAAGGCGATAAAGCTTACCCTTCAATAGAAAGTATGGAAAAACTACCTGATATTGCTAACTTTGTAGTACCTCCCTCAATCGCTCTAAAAATCGCAAAACATGCTTTTAACTTAGGAGTTAAACACCTATGGTTTCAGCCCGGCTCGGAGAGTAAAGATTTAGATAAATGGTTACAAAATGAAAAAGAAATTAAGTATTTAGTAAATTCTTGTATAATGGTTGAAACTCGATAATTAAGAAATTAACTCTTTAATATTCGTTAAAACTGTTGAAAGCTTATCGGGTTGACAGGCTCCCTGAGCATAAGAGTCCTTACCTCCTCCACTACCTCCTATAGCTGACAAAGCCTCCTTCAGAACTAAACCGCAATTAATATCCAAGTTGCTAGCACTAGCTAAAATTACTGAACCTTTGTCCCCATTAGAAAAACCAATTGCAACCACGTTATCTTGGTTAGAGGTAAGCTCACGAATTAAGATTTGAATTTCACCCATGTTACCATTCTCAACTATATCCATGTAAAAATTAAAATTACCAACTTTCTCAAATTCTACGTTTGAAGATTTAAAAGTAGCTAATTCTTTTTCTAAGGAAGATACTTTACTGCGCAACTCTTTCCACTCATTTACAAACTTATTAGCTGCTAAAGGAGCTTGATCTATAGGAACACCAAGTTCTTCGGCTGTCTTTTCTAACAACTCTCTCTCTTTTTGTGCTGCCTTTAATGCTGCCGGACCTGCTGAGAATTCGATACGCTCCACTCCATCCTGTATCCGCTCGGTCCTCAAAACCTTAACTGCTATAATTTTAGATGTAGAAAAAACATGAGTTCCGGCACAGGCCTGAGCATCTACACTTGGAATTTCAACTACTCTAACTTCCCTATATTTTGGCGCTCCTCCCTGATATAAAATATTTCCGTATTTTTTATCTGCTTCCTCGCGAGTATAAAATTGAGTATTTACCAAATGATCTTCTAAAACTAAACTGTTTACTCTAGATTCAATTGATTCAATAATTTCTCGTGTCAGTCTTCTGTGATGAGTAATATCCAACCTAGCTCTATCTACTGATTTAGAGGCTCCAGCTTGCCAAACATGAGGGCCCAAAATCTCTCTAGCTGCGGCACCGATTAAGTGTGTAGCTGTGTGATGCCTACTCAAACTTGAACGTCTATCATCATCAATTATTCCTGTCACTTCTACACCAACGGGAGGAATACTGCCCTCAATCGTGTGGATTACTACATTTCCTACCTTTTGAACATCTGTAACTTTACTTTTGTTATTGCCCCATTCAATGAGTCCCGTATCTCCCAGTTGTCCTCCTCCTTCTGGATAAAATAAGGTACTTTCCAGAGAAACTGACGAGTTATCTGAATAAATAACATTAGACTTGAATGTACGTTTCTCCATGTCTTCATAAAAAGCGAGCTTAGTAGGTTTAACTTCTAGTTCTCTTTCAGATTCTACTTTAACTTTAGTTTCCCCAACATGCCTATCTGCAACCATTGCCAAAAAGCCGTCTGGAACTTCAACCGATTTACCCAGCTCCTCTGAAAATTCACTAACTACTGATGGGGGAAGACCCTGTGAGTCGTACAATTCCAGTAGTTTATCTTGATTTATACCTCCTGAATCAAGTGCTCTTTTAACTGCTCTTCGACCTCTCTCAAGCGTTTGACTAAAACGCTCAATCTCTAAATTAACCATGTCGATTATGCGAGATTCATTTTGTTTTATGTCTGGATAAGACTTTGAAAAAATATCTATATGGTGTTGTACCATCTCAGGTAAAATATTTGGAACATTGATGTCTTTACACAAGAGAACAGTTCGCCTCAAAACCATTCTTGCCAAATATCCGGCCTTGACATTGCTCGGAACTATTCCATCCCCAAACATGAAGGCTAAGGCTCTAGAATGATCTACAATAGCAAACAACTTCTCTAGTGGTTCTATTGTTGAAGTAAAATCTGTCAATGATAAATCATATCCTTGTGAGTTTAACCTATCCAAAACCATCTGCCTTAGTTTCACTAAATCAGAACCATAATCTATGGATAGTACACCACATAATTTTGCATTTTCAGAAATCAAATCTCCTGATGTCGCTAATTTCTGTTCTAGGCCTGCCTTTTTGGTCAAAAATGAAACGGCTTCTGGAAAAACTGCCTCATAAATTGTAGGGGTGCCTTGTGAGGCCCAAACTAAACGCTCTAGCCCATAACCTGTGTCAACTATTGATCTCGGCATTCTCTTGAAATTAATTCCTTTTAGCTCAATATCTCCATCAGGATCTTCCTCTAGATCCATAAACACTAAAGTCGCCAATTCAAGGCCTCCTGCTAGAACCTCAAGGGCTTCACCACCGTTTCCACCTCCAACCCATGGATTTTCTTTGTAAGTGATTTCTGAACCGTCAAGTCCTAATCCTGTATAAAATTCATGACAGTACCTGACTGTGTCGTCTTGCCAATAGTATGTCTCTTGCTCGTTATTGAACGCATGATGTGCCATCATTTCAAATGTAGTTAAGTGTCTCCCACTTCTCCCGACTGATTCCAGGTCATTTAGCCTGATACATGGCTGAGAAATAGTCAACGGATTTGCCGGAGGTTTTGAAGAACCACTTGTAACGTGAGGTTGAAAAACTGCTATTGATGCTATAGAAAGATAAATGTCATTTCTCCATCGTGCTACTACCGAGGCTCTATCTATTCTTTCATGTTCGTTTTTTTCAAAAAAACTTAGAAAAGCTTCCCTAGCTTCATCCAAATTCATTGGCTTAGGAAATAAAGGTTTTCCAATGAAGGAGTACTCTACACATGGTGCATCTCCGCAAAGATCTCTCTCTATTGTAGACCAAAAATAACATTTACATTTGGTGCAGGTTTGCCTTGTAAAACCTGATTCCTTGAAGAAATTAAGAGATATACCTTCGCTCACAAGGAGCTAAAGAGTAGGTGGTTAAAAAGTACGGAGGGGCATAAGCATTAATGTTACTCTCAAACTTAGTAATATGTTATGCCATCTGATGTAGACCATAAGCCATACATTTCAGCCAAAGAAATTTTACCTGAAATAACGATTCAAGGGATCATCTTAGCTATACTTTTAGGATTCTTATTAACTGCTGCTAACGTTTACTTGGGCCTTTACGTCGGAATGACTGTAAGTGCGTCAATTCCTGCTGCAGTTATATCTATGGCAGTTCTCAGAAGTTTACAGAGGACTAATCTCTCAAAAGGAACAAATATTTTAGAGAATAATTGGGTTCAAACTGCAGTCTCATCCGGTGAATCGTTAGCTGCAGGTGTAATTTTCACATTACCTGCGCTAATAATAATGAACAGCCAAAGCAATGGAGAAATTGGATGGGCTGAGTTTCCATATTTCAAGACTCTAATTATTGCACTTGTTGGCGGAACAATTGGTGTATTGTTTTCAATAAGCCTTAGGCGTATATTCGTTGTTAAAGAAAAATTACCATACCCTGAAGGTGTAGCTTGTGCAGAAGTTTTAGTTGCCGGAGAAAAAGGTGGCACTCAAGTTCGACCCATATTCATAGGAATCGCTTTTGGGGCTCTTTACAAACTATGCTCGTCTGTTATTGCTAACGGAAAGCAAGTAAGCTTTGGATTATGGCAACATGGATGGGATGGTTTTTACACACTAACCGGAAAATTAGATCAATCTGTAGCTTATGCAAAATCTAAAACTACTTTCTATATTGGAGCTGAATTATCCCCAGCCTTGCTGGGAGTAGGATACATCGTAGGCCCTGGAATAGCCAGCTTTGTATTTTTTGGAGGCGTTTTAGGAGCTCTCTTCATAATTCCTGTGGCAAGTTCAATACTCAATCCGACAGACTTGTTCATTAGTTATATTTCAGAAGAGGCTGCCAATGGAAAGGTTGCAAATTACGGCGATTATGCAACACATATGAATGAAAGAAGACGAATGGCAGGCGTGGGTACTATGCTTGTAGGTGGACTGTACACTCTAGTTGTGATGCGCGAAGCTCTCGTAAAAGGAATTACAGAAATGTTCGAAGCTACAAAAAAAACTGTAACAAACAATAGGAGTATTAGAACAGATGAAGATTTGCCTGCTAATTATGTCGCATTAACTAGTATGGCTATGGCAATTCCTATGTTCTTTATGGTATGGCTTGTATCTGGACTACTTTTACCAGCACTATTGTCATTAATAATTATTTTTACGGCTGGATTTCTTTTTTCAGCAGTTGCAGGATACATGGCTGGAGTTGTTGGCAGTAGTAATAACCCTCTTTCTGGAGTAACTATTATCGTAGTTATCTTAACTGCAACAACTTTTACTTTATTGAATAGCTTTGTTTACAATGGGGAAAATACTGCTGAATTACAAGTTGCAGTAATTGGTGTTGCTGCATTTGTTGCATGTGCAGGAGCTATTTCTGGTGATAATTTACAAGATCTTAAGACAGGATATCTGTTGGGTGCGACGCCATGGAAACAACAAATTGGACAAATAGTAGGCATAACTGCAGGCGCTGTAGCAATACCTCTAGTTCTAAATTTATTGTCTGAGCAGATATTGAATGGTGAACTTTCTGCCCCTCAAGCGTTTCTGATGTCAAGTATAACCACTGGAATTTTAGAAGGAGGAATGGATTGGGCAATGGTATTCATGGGATCTGGAATTGCTTTTTGCCTAATAGCCCTAAGACACCCAGATAATTACATAAATATTCTCATTTGCTCTTATGTAATATTTATTATTGGAGGATACATAGAACAAGCAATTCCAGCTTTCCTATTTGCTGGAAGTATAGCAATATCTGCAACACAATACTGGATAAGAGAAAATGGGGAACTTGATATCTCAATTATGGCTGTAGCTGTAGGAATGTATCTCAGCTTAAAAATGACAATTCCAATTTTAATTGGAGGGCTAGTTAAGATGTACGTTGATAGAAAATTTGACGCACCGTTGAAGGTAAAGAAACCTGAAATATTTAAACCTAAAAATAAGTTAGAATTAGAAACAACTAAAGAAAAAATGCACGGTCCTGGAATTTTATTTGCTTCTGGGCTAATTGCTGGGGAAGCTATAATGGGAATAGGTCTTGCCGCCATGGCTGTGTCGGGCATTTATCTTGGAATAATTGATAATCCTACAATTTATCCTGGACTAGGAGTCTTCATTGCGTGTGCAGTTATAATGGGGACCTTCAGCCTAAAACAAAATTCGGAAAATGACACTGAAGAATGGAATTTTGATGACGATATTCAAGATGCAGAGATGATAGAGAAAAAAAATAAAAAGAAAAAATGACCGCCGAACGAAATTTCCTTATAATTGGACATAGAGCTCATACTGCTGCCGATTGGAAATTAGATGATATTTGTGGAGGGGCAGGAAGACTAGATGTATTGGTTAGGTCTGTAACTGCATCCCTCTGGAAATCGCACGGTATCAGAAGGAATACTGATGTTTGGCTTTCGTTAAGAGGGAAACCTGCTCCAGATGTTACAGTTCATTTTTCTGGTAAAAATATAAAATATCTAAATCCAGATGAAAGGTCAACTGCTGCACTAATACGTAATGGTTTAATCAAACTCAATAACAGAGCAGGACCGATAGAGAGCAGTCCTGGAGTGACGCTTCTTAGGGAAAGTTTTTCCGAACTTGTTAAAAAACTGCCAAATCCAGTATTACTGAGTGAAAATGGCAATACAAAAGTAGAACCAAAATATAAGACGTTTATACTAGGGGACGATAAGGACCCAGATGAGAGTGAAATGGAAATACTGCAACCATTTAATAAAGCGAAAATTGGAGAAACTAGCCTACTAACCTCTGCCTGCATAACATTAATACATCACTCCTTAGATGAAGAATAATAATGGAAGCCATAATTCTGGTCGGCGGTCTGGGAACAAGATTAAGACCTCTAACTAAAACAATTCCAAAACCTCTCTTACCTATTGCAAATGTACCAATGGTTGAGAGGATGATACGTCACTTACCCGAAGAATTAGACACAATAATTTTGGCCGTAAATTATGGCTTAGAACAAATGCTTGAGCATTTTAAAAAAACAAATGTAGGCCGAAAAGTAATAATCGTTCCTGAAGACGAACCCCTGGGTACTGGAGGTGCTATGAAAAATTGTGAAAAATATATAACAGGAACTACCGCAGTTTTTAATGGAGATGTGATCAGCTCAATTGATTTAGAAAAAATGATTGAATTTCATAAATCAAGGAATGCAAAAGGAACACTAGCTCTATGGGAAGTAGAAAATCCTAATCGATTTGGAGTTGTAGAATATGTTAACGAAGAGATTCTAAAATTTCAAGAAAAACCTCCTGAAGGAGAAGAATTATCTAATCTAATTAATGCTGGAACGTATCTTCTCGAGCCTGAAATAATCAAAATGATTCCAAAAAATCAAAAGGTATCAATAGAACGAGACATTTATCCAAAAATAGTTGGGAATGGCTTGTACGGAATGCCATTTACAGGATACTTCATAGACGCAGGAACACCTCAGTCTTACCTAGATGCTAATTTTAAACTAATAGAACCGAATGAACATGATGATGGAATACAAAAAATGAAAGGGCATGTTCAAGTTCATGAAAGTAGTAAAGTAGTAGATTCTATTATTGGCCCTAACGTAATAATCGGGCCAAATGCATTCATTGAAAAATCTGTAATTTCAGACAGTGTAATACTATCTGATTGTAAAATTTATGGTGCTACAATAAAAAAATCTATAATTGGGCCTGATGTATCATTAAATCACGATACTGAAAATACAGTAATTGCGCCTGAGGGTGAAAAAATATTTTAATTATGGCTTTAAAAATACTTCAATTTCCAGTTGGTCCGCTAGAAATGAATGCAACACTAGTAATGGATGTAGACTCAAAAGAAACTATATTCTTTGATCCGGGTGATGAAATTGATAAAATTATCAATGCTGCGAATGAGGAAGGCATGGTAATTACTAGGCTTATAGCCACTCACTGCCACATTGATCACATCGCTGCGAGTAATGAAGCTATGAAAAAATTGGATATGAAATTGGAAATTTCGCATTTAGGAATTCCAATGATTGGAAATGTAGGGCCAATTGCAGCCTCATTCGGATATAATATTTCTAAAATTGAATATGGAAACTTACTAGATGAAAATGACAAAATAAAAATTGGTAACACTACTTTCGATATATTACATTGTCCAGGGCACAGTCCAGACTCATTATGCTTTTACACTGACAATGTGCTAATAGGTGGCGATGTCATTTTCAAAGGATCAGTGGGCAGAACTGATTTGCCTGGTGGAAATCCAAATGAACTGATGCAAAGCATTAAACAAAAAATTTTACCTCTGCCTGATGAAACTGTCATTTATTCAGGACACGGACCTGAAACTATTCTCGGTTACGAAAGGAAGAATAATCCATTTATCACAGGAAAAGTAAATTTAATGTAAAAATGACATATACTGAATACAAAGATAAGGTTAAAAAAATTTCAAACTCTATAAAGAAAGATAAGAGACTTATTACTACCAATCGAAAGGGACATAATCATCGAGATTTAAACTTTAAAACAGAACAGCAAAAGATAGATACTAGCAAATTTAACTGCATTTTAGGTGTTAGTGATGAATTTATTGACTGTGAAGCTTCCGTAAGTGTAGGCCAAATAAACCGCACCACTATACCTAACGGGAAAATGGTACCTTCACTACCTGAAGGGGATAATTTTACTGTAGGGGGATGCTTGGGAGGATTAGCTTTAGGTTCAAATTCTTACATTCATGGCTTTTTCAACAATAATGTAATAGATTTCGATGTGATTTTGGGTAACGGAGATATAATTACAAATGTATCAAAAAATAAACACTCTGATTTATATTACGGAATAGGTGGAACTTATGGAACTTTAGCAATCATTACTAGAGTTAAAATGAAATTAATAAATTGTGATACTTATGTAAAAATAAAATATTTCCATCATAATTCTTTCAAGAGCTTTTATTTAGATTTTACAACAAAAATAAAAGAGCAGAATAATGATTTTATTGAGGCATTCGTTAATAGTAAAAACGATTTTACAATTGTATGTGCAAATTTCATCAAAGATGTAAAAAAAGAAGATATTTTAGTTATCAAGGATAAGAGTATACTCAAACAACGGCATATGTGTATTTATGCTCAAATTGCCAATAAAAAAGAATCTAATATCCTGAGACTCGTTGACTATTTAGAGAGGTACAGCTATTCTGCTTTTTGGGGACACTACCTTTACACGCCATACAAATTAAGAGATTACATGTATGCAGGTCTGGTATATTCCTTGATACCTAGAAAAATGATTCAAGGAGATGGATTAAACGTTGGAAAATATTTTTTAGCTGCTAATAAAATTGTAGGAGATTATGCCAGAGACGAACATGTGTTAACTACTGATATCGGTGTACCCTTATCAAACCTTGAAAACGCATTAAATTTAGTTGATAAAATGACAAAAACATATCCGTTGTGGATTTGTCCAAGCAAGGATAATTATCATTCTGATAAAATTTTCTCTACTCGTAAAAAAGAACTTTGTGAAGACAATATGATTATAGACGTCGGGATTTATGGAATAAAAAATACTACTGTAGATTCAAAGATAATTAATAAGACATTTGAAAAATTTTCTTTTGAAAACGGTGTGTTTAAGGGATTCTTTTCAACTTGCTACTTTGATTATGAACAATTTTGGAATCATTTTAGCAAAGAAAAATATGATAAATTGAGAGAAAAATATTATGCAAAAGAAAGATTTATGGATATTTATGAAAAAATTACGTATCGAAATGATTCAAGGAAAAGGTCTAAAAAAACAATGAGAAGTAAACTTTTTACTTTTTTTGGAAAACAATACCTAAAGCAAATAAACAAAAACAAAGAAAAATTGATAAAAAAAATATGAACGCATTAATTGTAGGAAACCGGCCACTTACGAAAAGCATAATTCAAATTTCTAAAGATAAAATGATTATAGCTGCAGACGGTGGAGCGGACAAACTTCTTGAATACGAAATAATGCCGGACAAGGTAATCGGTGATTTTGATTCAATTTCTGACAAAACTGCTACAAAGTTAGAAGATTGGTTGATTTTAAACAAAGATATTCAAAAAACTGATTTAGAAAAAGCTGTTGACTATGCAATAGAAAGAGGCGCAAAAAAAATTCAAATTGTGGGATGGTCTGGAGGAAGAATAGATCATACTCTCGCTGCTTTAGGCTTAGCTTTTATCCCAAATGTAGAGCTTGTTGATGATAAATTTGTCGTTAAAGTAATCTCTGACCTGAAAGTAATTAGCGGCGAGAAAGGTACTTTATTCTCACTAATAGCTATGCCAGAAGCTCGAGTTAGTATTGATGGAGCAAGATGGGAATTAAATCATGAGAAACTGAGGATGGGCGGGCGAGGAATACATAATGAAATTGGTACTTCTGGAAAAGTTTCAATTCAGTGCCACAGTGGAAACTTGATACTGGTTCAAGGAAATTTCGTATTATCTCACGACTGAGAATTTTCAATTTCTGAGACAAATATGGTTGCAAGAGCAGAACCAATTAAAGCCGAAAGAAAAACGTCTAAATTAGCTAAACCGGCCTCATTCACTGGATTTGTTAAATAATCTATTCCAGTTTGTAAATCTGAAGTGTAATATCCGTAAAACACTACTGAAATAAGCCCAAATACAGCTCCAAATAGACCTCCATTCGCTGTCACTCTATCTGATAATGACAAGAAAATTGGCAAAACTGTGGCTGCGGCGAACAAATCTGCTACCAAAAAAATTCTGAAAACACTGAGTGCATCATCTGCATAGTGCCATGCTAAGACAATTGCAATCGGAGCTATGGTAATTATCGAATACCTAGCTTGAGAAAGTGTTAACCGTGAATCTGTCAAATCCCTAGAAACTACTGCTACTATTGCATTTTGTAAAGTATCTAAGCTAGAACACACCAGTGCTACACCAAGAATCAAAAACATAGCTAGAAATAGCTCGTTATAATTTTTTATTAATTCAAAAAATGCAACTGATGGATCTAACAAGGCCCCACGGCCTGCGGCAACAGTTCCTAGAAAACCTAACAATAAAACTGTAACGAAACAAAGGACAGAAGCTAGCAATGCCCCTTTCTTTAATGCTTCATTATCCTCAGAGGCCCAAGTGCGCTGCCAATTTCCTTGTGAAAACATCTCTGCCGCAGTAATTGCTAAAACTAAAGCTAAACCAGCTTCAAATGTTGAATAATCTGTAATACTGCCGTGATACCATTCCCATTCAATATCTTCAGGCGTATATGCTTTTGAATCTTCAAGAGTATTGTCTAATCCTTCACTAAAAATAAAAAATAAAATACATAATATCAACCAAAAAATAAAAAATGATTGAATCCTGTCTGTTTTAATCGAAACTGGCAATCCTCCCAATGTAGTGTAAAAAGTTGTTGTAATCGCAACTAGAATAATTGTGAGTAAAGAATCAAAACCTGATAGGAATTCAAAAGCTCTTCCTATGGCAATGTACTCTGCGAACATGAAAGTAAACATATACAAAATTGAGATAATTCCTACGTAAAGTTGCATGGGTCTACCCATTTTTTTCCTTACAAAATCGGCAAGAGTTACGCCCTCTGGTGTTAAATTTCTAATTATCGGGCCAAAGTAGGCCAGCAATAGAAAAGGAGTTGCAGATGATATGGCATATCCAAATACATCGTAAAAACCTCCATAATACCCTACTTCTGATGGTCCAAATAATATCCAAATTCCCATTCCTGAGGCAAAAAGACTTAATCCAATCATTATCCAGTTTTGACTATTTCTAGCTGAGATAAAATTATCTGAATCTAACTTTGAGCCTTGAGATTCCTTGTATCCTAACCATGCAAAGAACATTAACGAAATTACTAACAAGAAAAATGCAGTACTTAATGAAATCATGCTAAAACCTTCATCATTGATGCTACATCTTCTACTGTTTTGCAAACGAAATCATTATCTGAACTAAAAATGTATAGCGAAGGCTCGAGACCGTAACCGCCTTCATCAACCATAACATTAGATTCTATTACTTTTTTGGTTATCAACAAATCATCATTATCTCTCTGCAATTTGATAAAATTAATATCTAGTTTTTCAAGTATTTCGGCTATCATGGGATCCCACCTGAGGTTAATTATGGTAGATATTTTAGAATCAAAGTTTCTAAGCTCTAACAACAAGTCTGACAGGTGATTAGAGCCTCCAAATTTTGGAGATGATAAGGGACGGGCTTTACCACCTACTGGAGTTAATCTCCCGGGAAAGGCTGCAATGTCTGAACTGCTTTTCGCATCGTTAGCAGCTATTGCAATGTTTACTCGAACTTGTGGTGACAATAAAGGTAATACTGTTTCCAAACGTCTACGCATTTCACTTATCCTGCTCAATATCTTTTCCTTATTATCTTGTGAAGGGAAATTTATACTGAGGACATGGTCGTCTGCAGTAATGTTTAACGACCATGAAAAACTTTCTTCTGACTTTAAAATCTCAGCTAATGACAAAGATGCTTCTTGTAAATTACTCTCTGTTGGCTCACTGTATCTGGTAGGTAAAGTGTGTAAATAATTTCCCGCCATAACTTGACTTACACCTAGTGCAGAGCCTAAGTTTGACTGTGTCCACCCTTCATCCGCCAAAATTCTACATGTTCGACCTCTTAACTCCTTAAGCAAATTTCCATTTAACTCGACAGGCATCATATTAATCTGTTTTATTATTTAATAAGCCATTTATAAAAATTATGTAAAGCTTTTTGAAAGGGGTGGCATAAATGTAGGTAGGTGAAAAAAATTGTCTGAAAATATTCCTCTAAAAAAACAACATTTAGATGAAATATTTAAAGAAACTGGCTTTAATTCTGAAAATTTATCCATCCGAGAGACTAATAGATTAGCCACAATAATTAATGAAAAACATAACATAGAATTTGTTAGAATGGAGATGGGAATCCCAAACATTCCAACGCCTAACATTGCTAAAATTGCTGAAAAAGAAGCAATCGACAAAGGATTGCAAGGATTTTATCCTCCTTTTGATGGAATACCTGAATTAAAAAATGCTGCAAAAAAATTTGTTAAAGCTTTCTTAAACGTAGATGTTGAAAGTGAACACGTAGTTCCTACATGCGGATCGCTTCAGGGCGGATACATCTCACAAGCTCTTGCAGGAAATATGACTGAGGGAAAGAAGACTATAATCTATCTAGACCCTACATTTCCGGTAACTCGCTATCAAGCAAAATTTTTGGGATTAGAGGCAATTGGGATAGACTTGTATGATTATAGAGGCAAGGAGTTAATCGAAGAAATAAAAAAACATGTTAGTACAGGTAAAATCGGAGGAATACTTTGGTCTTCTCCAAACAATCCGAGTTGGTCATGCCTGAATGATTTTGAACTAGAAAATATAGCCAAAATTTGTGATGAAAATGAGATATTAGCTATAGAAGACTTGGCTTACATAGGCATGGATTTTAGAAAGGATTATTCAATTCCATTTTCTGAACCTTTTATTCCTACGATAGGAAATTATGGAGAGAATTGGGTTACGCTAATATCAGCCTCTAAAGCCTTTTCTTTCCCTGGTCCAAGGTGTGGCATAGCTGTTATTTCTCCACACATTAATGAAAAAAAATATACCAATTTAAAAACATTCTGTGACAGAGAACAGTTTGGACATGCTTTCTCTTTGGGTGGATTATATGTCACGACATCAGGCACAAGCCATACTGCGCAGTATGCCTTAGCAAGAATGTTAGAGGCTTCGACCAATGGTGAATTTAATTTCGTTAAAGTTACTAGTGAGTATGGTAAGAGAGCTGACAAAGTAAAAGAAATATTCTTAAAGTACGGATTTCAACAAGTTTACAAGAAAGACATGGATGAGCCTGTAGGAAATGGATTCTATCTAACTATGTCTTATCCAGGGTACGATGGCAATGATCTAATGCTAGAATTATTAAGATATGGCATATCAACTATTACTTTGAAGTCAACTGGTTCAACACGTCATGAAGGACTAAGGGTATGCATCTCTTTTATAGAGCTTGAACAGATGTCAACTCTAGAAAGGAAACTACAAAAATTTATGGAGAACCACAAATGAAACCTGATGAGATTGACTACGACAATCTGACATTCTCTTTCACCGAAACAAAATCCATGTATGTTTCAAAATGTAAAATTAATGAAAAATGGGAAAAAGGTAAGCTGATACCTTTTAACGAATTTAAAATCTCACCGGCCGCAACAATATTGAACTACGGACAGGGACTTTTTGAAGGAATGAAGGCGTACAAAACAGATAGTGATGAAATAATTATGTTCCGTCCTGAAGAAAATGCAAAAAGAGCTGCTAGTGGTTGTGTTAGACTGTCGATGCCTGAAATTTCTAAGGATGTATTTTTGGATGGTGTAAAAAGTGTAGTTAAGGATAATGTTGATTATATTCCAAATACTGAAAAAGGTGCATTGTATGTTAGACCCATAATTTTTGGCTCAGGGGAAGGTTTAGGAGTTGCCCCCTCATCTGATTACATTTTTATGGTATATTGTTCGCCTGTAGGGCCTTATTTCAAGGGAGGTTTAACTCCAATTAAATTAATTGTAACAAACGATTATCATAGAGCTCCTCTGAAAGGAACTGGAGGTGTAAAAGCTGTCGGGAATTATGTTCCAGGGATGCTTCCAAGCGGACTAGCTAAAGAGAAAGGATATGCTGAAGTTGTTTATTTAGATGCTGCAGAGGAAAAATATATTGAGGAAGTTGGAGCTGCAAACTTTTTTGCTATTTTTGAAAACAAATTAGTTACGCCTGAACTGACGGGATCAATCTTACCAGGAATTACCAGAGATTCTGTTCTGTATTTAGCTAAGGAAATGCTTGGAATGCAAGTTGAGGAGCGAAGAATAAGCATAAGTGAAGTACTGGATGCTGATGAAATTTTCTGTGCTGGAACTGCAGCAATTATATCGCCCATAGGATCTATAAACTATAATAAAAAAGATTACAATTTCTCGGAAGGTGAAGTCGGCAAAATAACAAAAGAATTGTATGATATATTGACAGGCATACAGTTTGGAAAGGACGAAGATAAGTACGGATGGATCACAAAATTATGATAGATCGAGAATTAATTGCAAAGATAAAAGATAAGAAAGCAAAAATTGGAATCGTGGGAATGGGGTATGTGGGAGTACCTCTTGGAATTGAATTTGCCGAAAGAGGTTTAGAAGTTGTTGGATTTGATACTGATGCTGAAAAAATAAAAAATATAAATTCTGGAAAACAAATTATGAAACATATTTCTTCGAAAAAAATGACTACATTTGTTAAAAATGGATGTAAAGCAACATCAGATTTCGAAGAACTAAAGCATACTGATTGTATTCTAATGTGTGTTCCAACACCGCTAGACATCTATGAGCAACCTGACATGTCATACGTGGAAAGTGCCACAAAAACTATTTCCGAAAATCTCAGAAAAGGCCAACTTGTAATATTAGAGTCTACTACGTATCCAGGAACTACTAAAGAAATCATCAAGCCTATTTTAGAAGAATCAGGACTAATTGCAGGCAAGGATTTCTTTCTCGCATACTCTCCCGAGCGTGAAGATCCTGGAAATAAAGATTTTTCAGTTTCTAAAATACCCAAAGTTATAGGCGGTTTAACAGATGAATGTCTAAGTGTTGCCGACGCTCTTTATTCGCAAATAATAAGTGAAACCGTTAAAGTTAGTTCTCCTGAAACTGCTGAAGCAACAAAATTAATGGAGAATATTTTTCGTGCAGTCAATATAGCAATGGTGAATGAATTAAAACTGATATTCGAAAGAATGGACATTAATATCTGGGAAGTTATTGAAGCTGCAAACAGCAAGCCGTTCGGGTTTATGCCATTTTATCCGGGCCCTGGAATGGGAGGGCATTGTATTCCAATTGATCCGTTTTATTTGTCTTGGAAAGCTAAAGAATTCAATACCGAAGCTAAATTCATTGAACTAGCCGGTGAAATCAATAGAAAAATGACTGAAAATGTCGCGCATCGTATTGGAAAAGCTCTAAACGATCATTCTAAAAGTATAAGAAAAAGCAACATACTAATACTAGGGATAGCTTACAAGAAAGACATAGATGACATGAGAGAATCTCCAGCTCTAAAAATAATTGAACTTTTAACGTTTAAAGGTGCTAATATTTCTTATCATGATCCCAATATCTATAATGCTAAAGAACTAAAATTTGTTGAATTAAACAAAGAGAACTTAAGAAAAGCAGATGCAGTTGTAATTACAACTGATCATTCAAACGTTGATTATGAAATGGTAGGAAAATATGCAAGACTAATCATTGATACTAGAAATGTAATGGCTAATGTCAAAAACCCGAAGGCAGATGTTCTAAGGGCATGATTGAAGAATCACAAACAACTCTACAAGATAGAATTTTTGAACAAGAAAAATCTGGAAAAATTGAAATACTTTGGGATACTCAACTTAAGGAAGTTTTAGGTGATGATGCTGGGGTAACAGGTGTACTTTTGGATCAAAATGGTAAAGAAGTAAAAAGAGATCTTAT
>Ga0208127_1000407_pt1 | contig 22176 bp, 18 predicted proteins | sample ETNtaG_6_FD_185751 | JGI IMG/M metagenome (GOLD analysis project Ga0208127, IMG submission 185751) | Marine microbial and viral communities from oxygen minimum zone, Eastern Pacific Ocean - ETNP201306SV45 (SPAdes) (version 2) | ecosystem: Environmental > Aquatic > Marine > Oceanic ... | reverse complement strand
GATAGAGCTGAAGAATGGTTATTTACAAATTTTGCCTTTAGATATGTGTCTTCTGACAAAGATATTCTTGGGAAAGGATTTGATTCTGATAAGTCTTTTGATAAAATTAGGTTTTTAGAGGTTAACGGATTTGTCTCTATTGAGGATTAGTTATTGTTGCCCTCATTATCACTGTCAAAAAATTATTTTTTATAATTGATAATAAAATACTACTTTTGGCCACTACTTTTATAGAAAATTATGGCAGTTTTAGGAAAAATTAGAGCACTTGGGCCAGTAGCATTAATTAGCGTTATTGGATTGGCTTTATTTGCATTTGTATTTTCAACAGGTTCAGGTACTGTAACCGACGTATTCAAAGCAGACGAATTTAATCAAAGTCGCGTTGCTGTTGTAAATGGAATTGAAATGGACAGAACAGACTTTATGCAAAAAGTTGATAACCTTGAAAAGCAAAATAGAGGTTCTAGATCTTCAATTCAAGCAATGAATTCAATTTGGAATTCAGAATTAAGAAAACTTGTTCTTCAATCTGAATATGAAAAAATTGGTCTTCAAATTGAAAGAGAGATGATGAGAGATTTCCTAAAAACTAATCTTGCAGCATTTGAAGATTTTCAAAATGAAAATGGAGATTTTGATGAATCTAAGCTAAATCAATTTATCTTAAATCTAAAAGAAATTTCACCTGAAACAATGGAGCTACAGGGTTCACTTGTTAATTACCAATCGTGGAATAACTTTGAAGATAATATTGGGAAATTAGGAATTGAGGAAATATACTATAAATTAATTGACGCTGGAATTAATACAGCTCTTTTTGAAGGAGAAGAGGATTATTTTAATTCAAATGATGTTGTAGATTTTAAGTATGTAAAAATTCCATTTACTAATGTAGCTGATAGTGAAATTAAAGTTTCTAAATCTGAAGTGAATAATTACATTAGTGAAAACAAAAGTAATTACTCATCTGATCCCTCAAGAGACTTAATCTTTGTCCAGTTTGAAGAAAAGCCTTCCGAATTAGATAAATTAGAATCAAAAACAACAATTACTGAGTTGTTAGAAGACAGAGAAGAATATGATTTTGATTCGCAAAAAAATATAACATTCCAAGGATTTAAAAACACAAAAAATAATGAGGAGTTTTTAAATATTAATTCTGCTATTAAATTCTTTGATTCGTATGTATTTAAATCCTCTTTATCCAAATCTATAGCTGACAAAATTTATGAACTTAATCCCGGAGAAGTTTACGGTCCATATTCTGAGGATGGATTTATTAAAGCTACTAAGTTGATTGACACAAAATTTATTGCCGATTCTGCTAAAGTAAGACATATTCTAATCCCATATTTAGGATCTTTTAGAAGTGGTCCAAATGTCACAAAATCTAAAGACCAAGCTAAGAAAACAGCAGATAGTATTTTTAGAGTATTAAGTAGGAGTAGAGGTAAGTTTAATTCTTTATTAAGTCTATCTTCTGATGAAGTTAGTAATGAAAATGATGGAGTTATTGAATTTGCATATATTGACGGATTTGCTCCTGAGTTTAGAGACTTTTCTTTTGAAAAAAGAGTTGGGTCTATCGATGTTGTCGAGACTGACTTTGGTTTTCATATTATCGAAATTTTATCTCAAGGAAAAAAACAAAAGGCTGTAAAAGTTGGAAATTTAGCTTTAAAAGTTGAACCTTCAGAAAGAACTCAAGACAGCATATACAATGTAGCTTCAAAATTTGAAATTGCTGTTTCTGAGGATAACTTTAGGGATTATTCCAAAGAAAACAATATTAAGGTAAACCCAGTTAATAACATAGGAGAATTAGATGAAAATATTCCAATGCTAGGTCAACAAAGAAGTATTGTTAGATGGGCTTACGATGAAAATACCGAGACAGGTGATATAAAAAGGTTTAGTCTTCAAAACGGCGGATACGTAATTGCTATGTTAACCTCGATTAATGATCAGGGGATGATGTCTTATGAGAAATCATCTATAACTGCATTACCTAAAGTTAAAAATCAAAAAAAAGCTGAAAAGATTATTAAAAATATAAGTTCATCAAATTTGGATGAAATAGCTAGTCAAAATAATGTTGAGGTCCAAACTGCTCTTTCTGTTAATTTAAACAATCCTGTTATTTCGGGAGTTGGAAATGAACCTTCGGTTGTTGGATATGCTATGGGTGTAAGTAAAGATGTTACCTCATCTGCAATAATTGGAAATAGCGGAGTTTTTTACATTTATGTTACTGATAGAAGAAAAGCATCTTCACTAGAGAATTATCAAAATATGATTAATATGATAAGTTCTACCAGATCGACTAACGTTAGAACCAAATCATATACAGCTCTAAAAGATAAAGCTGATATTGAAGATTTTAGAAGCACTTTCTACTAAACAATATATACTAAATCTGACAACTTAAGTATAGTCTCAAAACCTTTATTGTTAAAATAACTGAGGTCATTGTTTTTTGATGTAACCAATATAAAATCACCACCCCAAGCACCTAGACTTTTTATTTTGCCTAAATTATAATCATTAAAAGTCAGTTTCTGTATCGGTTCCTGTGAAATTGCTTGAGAAATGATAGACTCATGCTCTACTATTAAATCTTCAAAATGATTTAAATTTTTGCATTGTAACATTTCCTCGGAAATTAAATTTATTCTTTTAATCAAATCATTTTTTTCAGATTTAGTTCTAAGATAATTTGTAATAGATGTTTGAGTATTTTGTTTTTTATCTAGATGTATCAAATATATATTTTCAATAAATGGAGGGTTAAAAGTTATATTTTTAACATTAATTGAATTTTGTTTTTTTTCAAAAATAATTGGATTATTTACGTCACAGCAGGCGATATCATAACCACTTCCTTTAAAAGCAGAAAATAATAATCTGTAAGGATCTATATTAGCCCATTTGGCAAGATTATTTACAAATGTTGAAGAAGTTCCAAGGCCCCATTCTCTTTTGAAGTTAAGTTTTGTTGAAAATTTATTTCCTAAAATATCTTTTACCTCTCTTGTTTTCAAAATATGATTGAATAGGAGAAGTAATTTTTCAGATGTGTTATTCTTTTCAGCGCTGTAAACAAGTTCATTATTTTTTAAATAAAAGTTTTCTTCGTACCATACATTCCCTTTTTCATCAATACCCTGCCATTCAATAATTTCTTTGTCACATTGTTCAACGTATAGGTCTTGGGTTAATTTAGACGGTAAAGCAATCGCTTTGGCACCATCCAAAACTAAATATTCAGAGGTTAACAAAATTTTACCATTACTTTTAAATAGCATTTATCGAATATTATTTATAAAAGTTTCTACGCTAGAACTGCTAACCAATTTGTCCTTAAAATATATTATTGCACTTTCTTTTTCTTTTTCTGATGCATTATGTTTATTAAGTAAGTTGGTTAGGTGCATTTTCATATGTCCTCTTTGAATTCCTGACGTAACTAATGACCTAAGAGCTCCAAAATTTTGAGCTAAGCCAACACAGGCTATTATATTCATAAGCTCTTTAGAATTAGGATTTTCTAAGATTTCAAGAGCTAATTTAACCAGTGGATGAAGATTTGTTACGCCGCCAACAGTTCCGACGGCTAACGGCAACTTTAATTCAAAATAAAATATATTATTTTCTATATATGCGCTTGACAGACTCTTGTATTTTCCTATAGAAGCATAAGCATGCGCACCCGCCTCTATGGCTCTAAAATCGTTACCAGTAGCAATAGCTACAGCATCAATTCCGTTCATAATTCCTTTATTATGGGTCACTGCTCTGTGAATATCAATATTTGCAATCTCAATTGCTTTAACAATTTTTTCAGCAAAATTATGTGTCTCGGGTTCAAGTTTATTTAATTCGGTTACATTGCAACTTACAGATGAATGAACAACGCAGTTAGGTACAAAATTTGACAAAATACTCATGATCACTTCTATGTCATCTTGTTGTAATTTACTATTGTTAAACTTAGTGATTGAATTGTAAAAAGTCTTGGAAAATTCTTCCAAACAAGAATTTATGAAGTTCGCACCCATTGCATCAACTGTATTGAACGTTGCAAAAATCTGAAAATAGCCTTTAAGCTCTGCTGATTTATCAATTAATTCGATGTGATTAATACCTCCACCTCTTGACTCCATTTTTTTTGTAATATCTCTGGTGTTTTCAATCAGTAAGGGTTTTATGAAATCAAAATATTCAAAAATAATTTTTTTATTTCCGTGAAACATAAAGTGTACTTGGCCAATTTTTTCAGAATCTAGAACTTTTGATTTAAACCCTCCGTTTTTCATCCAAAATTTTGCCGCTTTACTAGCTGCAGCAACCACAGAGCTTTCTTCTATGGTCATCGGAACTGTATAAATTTTATCATTGATTAGAAAATTTGGTGCAATTGCAAATGGTAGATAATAATTTGAAATGGTATTTTCAGAAAACTCATCGTGTAATTTTTGAAGATTTTCATCAGAATTCCAGTATTGATAAAGTATTTTTTTTGCTGAACTTTTATTTTGAAAACATGCACTGGTCAGCCATTCAATTTTTTCTTCTTTAGAGAGTTTAGAAAAACCTTTTATTTCTTCAGACATTATTAGTATTAATTAAAAATCAAAGATAATATACTTGATGTTAAATTTTTAGCAATAATTTATTAATGATTAAATTAACATAATTAGGTAAAATATAATATTTTAGTGTATTCTAAAAAATAAATTATGACTACCAACTCAATGACACAAGAAAAAACAATTTTTGGACATCCCGCGGGATTATATATCTTATTCTTTGTTGAAATGTGGGAAAGATTTTCATACTATGGTATGCGAGCAATCTTAACTCTGTTTTTAGCTGCCCCTGTTATTATGGGAGATCCACAATCTGGATATGGATGGACAAACGCAGAAACCCTTTCTTTTTATGGTACTTATACAATGTGTGTTTATCTGATGTCTATCCCTGGAGGATGGGTCGCAGATAAATTTATCGGTCAAAAAAAGGCTGTGATGCTAGGTGGATTATTGTTATGTCTTGGGCATGGTATACTTGCTGTTGATGCTGAGTGGGCTTTTTTTACTGGTTTAATTCTTATTGTTGTTGGTGTTGGATTTTTAAAGCCTAATATCTCAACAATGGTTGGCGGGTTATATCAAAAAGGAGATAATAAAAGAGATACAGGTTTTTACATTTTCTACATGGGTATAAATATCGGAGCTTTTCTTGGTGCTCTTACTGTTGGTGCTGTTGCCGCTAAATACGGTTGGCATTATGGATTTGGATTGGCTGGAATCGGTATGGCAATTGGTCAATTGGTATATTTTTATGGTCTTCAGTATTTAGAGGGTGTTGGTGAATTTATAGGAAGTGATAAGTCACCGGATAAAGAATTAATGAATAAACCATTAACTAATGTTGAAAAAGATAGAATGCTAGTTATGTTTTTATCATTTTTGATAATAATTGTTTTTTGGGGTGCATTTGAACAGGCAGGTGGTCTAATGAGTTTATACACTGAACAAAAAACAGATAGAATGCTTTCTTTTTCATTACCATTTATAGGTAATGAAGTACCTGCTGCGATTTTCCAATCTATTAATGCATTCTTCATAATTATTTTTGCAACAGCTGTAGCATATTTTTGGACCCAATGGGCAAAAAAAGGTAAAGAGTCTTCATCTTTATTTAAAATGGCTGTTGGTTTAATTATTATGGCATTTGGATTTTTCTTTATGACAAAAGCTTCAACTGAAGTTGTTATGGAAGGCGATGAAATTGTTCAAAAATCTGCTATGATTTGGCTAGTTTTAGCATATCTATTTCATACAATTGGTGAATTATGTGCTTCTCCAGTTGCTTTATCATTTATAACAAAATTAGCTCCGGTTAAATATGCTGCTTTTATGATGGGAGCTTATTTTGCTGCCACAGGACTTGGTAATAAAGTTGCTGGATTTGTAGGTCAACTTTCAGAGGGTGCTGGGGAATTTCAGGTGTTCACTGGAATTGCTATATTCTGCACTTTATTTGGAATATTAGTATTATTATTACTAAAACCTCTGAAAAGATTAACTCATGGAGCTGAAGAAATTGACAGCTAATTATGAATAATAACTCTCAATTTTTTGACAAAACAGTAATTGGGCATCCAGCTGCATTATTTGTATTATTTTTCACAGAAATGTGGGAAAGGTTCTCATACTATGGAATGAGAGCTATATTGGTGATATTTTTGACAGGTGTAATAATTGGAGATAATCCTGGCTGGGGGTGGAGTTCATCATCAGCTTTATCCTTGCTTGGAACCTATGCTATGTTTGCATACTTAGCTCCTCTAGCTGGAGGTTGGTTGGGAGACAAAAAAATTGGCTATAGAAGTGCGGTTGTTATCGGTGCTTTACTTATGACACTCGGACATGCTTCTATGGCGGTTGAAACACCTACTTTTCTTTACATAGGAATAGCCTTACTTGTAATAGGTACGGGTTTTTTTAAGCCTAATATAACTTCGATTATTTCAAAAATTTATGAAGGTAGAGATGATAAAAAAGATGGTGCTTTTAATATCTTTTATATGGGTGTTAATGCTGGGGCATTTTTAGGTATTATGTTATGTGGTTGGGTCGGAGAGAGGATAGGATGGTCCTTTGGTTTTGGTTTGGCTGGAATATTCATGCTTCTTGGTATGATACAGTTTTATTATGCACAACCTTTATTTGGTAAAATTGGAGATGTACCTGAAAAATCCATTGAAAAATTAAGTATTAAACAAGATCAAAATGAAAAACTTAATCCTTTTTCACGCCTTGATATTTTTCTAATATCAATTTTTGTTATTAGTGCACTTATATTCATTGTTAACGATCCATTAAGCAAAATAGGTGAAATCAATATTTTGAACTTTACTTACTTTGGGATGGAAAATTCATTGTTTTTTGCTCTTGTTGCGTTTATAGCATTTATAATGCTGTTGCTGGTAAGAATTCCTAGATACACACCAATTGTACGAGATAGAATGATTGTTTTTACAATATTTTGTCTTTTCACAGTCTTCTTTTGGGCAGCTTTTGAGCAGGGCGCTGGTTCTTTGCCGCTATATACTAGAGATTTTACGGACCGATTTCTTGAAGGTAACTCAGCACTAATCTTTAAAATTGTTGATATTTCAGTTACGATTATTCCTTTATTGGTAATTACATATGTTTTAATAAGCTTATTTAAAAAAACCTTTAGTGAAATTCTTTTATCAAATATTGTATTAGGTATTAGTTTTGTAATTATTTGGGGTATTATAATTTTTAAAATATATACTGAATCACAAGCTACCTCAACCGAGGTGCCTATTACTTGGTTTGCAATTCTTAATTCTCTGTTTATAATTGTTTTTGCCCCGCTATTTTCAAAATGGTGGGACAGTAGCTATAATCCACCTGCATCAGTAAAATATTTCTTAGGATTAGCACTTTTAGGGATTGGTTTTGGGTTTTTAGCTTTCGGAGCAAGAAATGTTCCTTCAGGTGCAGATAGTGCAAGTTTAAGCATGATTTGGCTAGTTTTAGCATATTTGTTTCACACTTTAGGTGAATTATGTTTGTCTCCTATGGGGCTTTCTTATTTAAGTAAGCTGATTCCTGCAAGGATGATTGCCTTTATGTTTGGAGTATATTATTTGGCTGTTGCTATCGGAAATAAGCTAGCTCATTACATTGGTGGAGATATTGATAAAATCACACAAGACTATAGTTTATCAGGTTTCTTTTTAATCTTTACAGTTATTCCTATAGCGCTTGGATTTATTTCTCTGTTATTACATCCTTTGATAAAAAAATCAATGCATGGAATCAGATAGAGGTTAAATATTTATATAAATTATACAAATTTAAATCTGATATCTTTTCTTATTTTTGTCAAACATTATTTATTTATGAGATATTTTAATTATATAATCTTTATACTAATTCTTTCATTTTCCTCAAGTTCTTTATCTCAAGAAATAAAGTGGATATCACTAGAGGATGCAGTATACTTGCAAGAAGCTGCCCCTAGAAATATAATTATCGACATGTACACTAATTGGTGCGGACCTTGTAAGTTGTTAGATAGAAATACATTTGCCAATAAAGATGTAGCAAATTATATAAATGAAAATTTTTATGCTGTCAAATTTAATGCTGAAGGAAATGATGTTGTAAATTTTAAAGGTTATACATTCGAGAATCCAAATTATGATCCAGCTAGGGCTAATCGAAGAAATAGTAGTCATCAGTTAAGTCAGGCATTTAGAATTCAGGCTTTCCCAACAATCGTTTTTTTGGATAAATCTTCTAATTTATTACATAAGTTAAGAGGGTATAAAACCCCAAAACAATTAGAAGTTTATTTAAAACTATTTACCGATGAAAATTATAAGAATTATCAATCCCAAGAAGATTTCAACAAATTCTTTGAATCATTTGTTTACGAGTTTGACTCTAAATGATAATTTATTATTTTTTTAGCAGTTTCTTTGCTCGCACCCTCCTTGTTTAATAGATTTTCTAAATCCTTGTAAAAATTTAACACTTTTTTTCTACCATCTTCATTAAGAATAATTTTGAGTTCTTCTTTAATGTTCTTGTAATTTAATTCTCCTTGAATTAATTCAGTAATGGCTGACTTGCCTAAAATTAAATTTACAAGAGAAATAAATTTTAAATTTTTTAGTAAATATTTTCCAATTTGAAATGAAACCCAACTCGATTTATAACAAACAACCTGAGGTGTTTTAATTAATGCTGCTTCTAGAGTAGCTGTTCCAGAAGTTACCAAAGCTGCAGAGGATTTTTTAAGAATATCATAAGTTTGGTTTTCAGCTATTTCAATGTTACGGGCATCAATTTTTTCTATATATTTTTCGTAAAAATGTTTGTTTTTTGAGGGTGCTGCACATATAATGAATTTGTAATCTTTAAAATCCTTGACAACTGTCAGCATTTCCGGCAATATTTTACTTATTTCCTGATCTCTACTTCCCGGAAGTAATGCAATTAGTTTTTCCCTTTTTTGATTTTCTCTTTCTTTCTTTTTTAAAACATCAAGTAGGGGATGCCCAACATAAAAAACTTCATATTTTAAATTTTTGTAATAATCTTCCTCAAAAGGAAGGATAACAAACATTTGGTCAATAACTTTTCTGATTGTTTTGATTCTGCTTTCTTTCCATGCCCATATTTGCGGAGAAATATAAAAGTGATTTTTAAATTTTTTAGATTTTGCCCACTTTGCTATTCTCATATTAAAACCAGGAAAATCAACATAAATTATTGCATCTGGACTATAATTCATGATATCCTTCTTACATTTTGATATATTCCCTAAAATTTTAATTAAGTTTTTAAAAACTTCTAGGAAACCCATATAAGAGTAATCTTTATAATGCTTTACAAGATTTCCTGACTCTGCTTTAATTAAATCTCCACCCCAGCATCTAAATTCTGAGTTCTTATCTAATTTTTTTATTTCTTTGATAAGATTGGAACCATGTAAGTCACCTGACGCTTCTCCAGCTATAATATAGTATTTCACTAAAAGTTGTTTATGTAAATGGTTAATATTGCCATAATAAAAGTAGCAACAAGAACGCCTCGAGCTCTTTCATCGTAATTATATTTTAAAAAAACAAAAAAAACAAACAAGTTGATTATAGCACCTAGACTAATAAGTTTTGTTATATAATTATCAGATATAGAATCTGAGATTATTTTAGAAATATTTGAAATTTTAACTTCTTGAAATAATAAAACCACAGTTAGGATAGCTCCAACAGTATTAGCAAGAAAACCACTAAATAACCCGACCAAAAACTCTTTTTTATTCAACTTAATTTCCAATTTTTTATTTCTTCTAAATCAGAGTAGGAAGTCATATCATAACTTATAGGGACTACTGAAACAAATCCATGATCAAGTGCCCATTCATCTGTTTCTTCACTTTTGTCCTGATTAATAAAACTTCCTGTTAACCAATAATACTCTTTCCCTAGTGGACTAATTCTTTTGTCATAATTGTCTTTCCAATAACCTTTGGCTTGTCTACATATCTTAATCCCCTTAAAGGTTTTTACTTTTGAAGGAAAATTTACGTTTAAAATTAAATTCTGTTTGCTTTGATTTAGAACATTAAGGCAAATTTTTTCTATGTAATTTTCACATGGCTTGAAGTTTGCGTTCCAACTGTAATCCAAAAGAGAAAAACCTATTGATTTAATCCCTTCAATCCCAGCTTCAACTGCCGCACTCATAGTTCCAGAATATATGACGTTTATTGATGAATTTGCTCCATGATTAATGCCTGAAACACATAAATCAGGTTTTCTGTCCAAAACTTCTCTTATAGCAAATTTAACACAGTCAGCTGGAGTTCCAGAAATGCTGTATTCAACTTGTGGGCCATCGTCTATTTTTTCTTTTTTTGAATATAGAGTATCACTTATAGTGATTGCATGACCCATTCCGCTCTGGGGACTATCAGGAGCAACTACTACAACCTCTCCAATTTTATTCATTACACGAATGAGAGTTCTTAGACCAGGAGCAGTTATTCCATCATCGTTAGTAACAAGAATTAAAGGTTTTTTCATAATTAAATATATGAAGACAAAAGTACACAAATAAATAATTAACTACTTTAACAAAAAATTATACAATAGCTCATATTTTTTGGCTTAGAATTTGATTATTTTTGATTTCTTATGAGTAAAAATCTTTTCACACCGCTTATTGCATTTATAATGTGTTTAGCCTCTTGTAGTTTTGTTTCAAAGGACTTTGATGCAAGTGACAAAGACAGTCTAATTATACAGCTTATAACTTATGTGCTTGATCAAGCACACTATCTTGATAAAGATATAAATGACGATTTCTCTGAAAAGGTTTTTGATACTTTTCTTGAAAACCTAGATCCTTACAAAAGATATTTTTATGCATCTGACATCTATGAGTTTTCAAAATATAAGCATTCTATTGACGATGCATTTAAAAATCCAAACTTAGATTTTTTTGATTTAGTACATGAAAGATACAGTTCAAGGATGTTAGAGTCAGAAAAAATATTTAACGATATACTTTCAAAACCATTTGATTTTTCAAAAGATGAGATCTGTGAATGTGATTTTGAGGTGCTGGATTATGTACAAACGAAAGATGAATTATACGACAGGTGGAGGAAACTCTTAAAAATTTATGTTATTGAAAATTATCATAATGAAATAGAGGATGATTTAAGGAAACAAGAAGAGGATCCCTACTTTAAACTTAGAAAATTAGATTTAATTGAAAAAGAAACTCGTGATGCCTTAAACGAAACAATGAATCAAAATTTTAGATTCATTTCAGAAGAAATGCAAAGATCTGATTGGTTTTCCGTTTATATAAATTCTTTTGTATCTCAATATGATCCAAATACCTCATACCTAGATCCGGAGTCCAAAGACAGATTTGATGTCGATATGTCGGGTAATTATGCTGGTATTGGGGCAAGGCTACAAAAAAAGATTGATAAAGTAGAGATAACAGAGGTTATTTCTGGAGGTCCAGCATGGCGTGACAATATTTTAGAGAAGGGTGATGCTATTTTAAAAGTCAGACAGGATGATGAAGAGGAGCCTGTAAGCATACTTAATATGAGGCTGAGCGAAGCTGTAAAATTAATCAAAGGTAAAAAAGGTACAAGAGTACATTTAACAATTAAAAAAGTTGATGGTTCAATTTCAGAGGTTTCAGTAAAAAGAGATATAGTTTTGTTAGAAGAAACATATATAAAATCTTCAATTGTTGAAAAGGGTAACAATAACTTTGGGATAATCAATATTCCAAAGTTTTATATTGATTTTGATAACCAGAGCAATAGAGATGCGGCTAAAGATTTAAGAACTGAAATTGAAAGACTAAAAGAGCAAGGTGTACAAGGCTTGGTAATTGATTTAAGAAATAATGGTGGCGGAGCGTTAAAAACTGTTGTTGATATGGCAGGTATGTTTATTAAAAACGGTCCAGTTGTTCAAGTAAAGTATTTTGATAAAGAAAAACAGGTTCTTAGTGATAGAGATAGATCCATTTTGTGGACTGGTCCACTTGTTATTTTAGTAAATGAAGGATCAGCTTCAGCGTCAGAAATATTAGCTGCCGCTATGCAGGATTATAAAAGAGCTATTATCATTGGAGGTAATCAAACCTGGGGTAAAGGAACGGTTCAAAATGTTTTCCCTCTTAACAGAATGGTTAGAGGAAATACTAACGGTGATCTTGGGGCACTTAGGTATACCACCCAAAAATACTATAGGATAAATGGTGGTTCTGTTCAACTTGAAGGGGTTAAAAGTGACATTAATGTACCTTACAGATATAAATATTTAGATTTTGGAGAAAAAGACTCTGAAAATCCGTTACAATGGGATGAAATTGATCAGGTTGAGTATGCTACATGGGATAGTAACTTTAATTTTGATGAAGCTATTAGGAAAAGTAAGAAAAGAATGGCTGACAACAAATATTTAAAATTAGTTGATGAAAATGCTAAATGGATTAAATCGGTTAGAGATGATAAGTTAATAAATTTAAATTATGATAAATTTAAATTAGAGTTGGACGAAAACTCATCAAAAACCGAAAAATTTAAAGCACTAAACGATTTTTCAATGGACTATAACTTTAAATCTCTTCCTTATGAACTGGATTTAATTAAAAATGACTCTGTGCTTGGATTAAAGAGAAGTAGATGGCATAAAAGTCTCAATAAAGATTTTTATATCGACGAAGCTTTGAATGTCCTTTCTGATTTAAGATTTTCGTATCTTGAAAACTAACAGTTAAGTTATGTATAGCCTTGCCAAAAAGTTTTTTGATTTTAAGAGAAACTTTTTAGGAATAATAAGTTTAAGTTATATAATATCAGTTTTTTTTATTTCCGTTTTTGCCTACGTATTAGCACCCGATAATTCTACAAATGCGAATACAATGAATCTTTCGATTCATTCAAAAAAACCTGGATTTTCTACACAAATGTTAGTTTACAAACAAGCTGATATCAAAAAGTTCTCATTTAAATCTATTTTTTTTGGATATAAAGATCAAATAAATCAGATTCCTATAATAGAATATGAGATTAAGGATGGAGACATACATTATGTCCCTCATGGTTCTTTACAAAATGAAGTAAAGACTATAAACTTGAACGCTGTTGATATAATTGATAAAAAATATTACTTTGGAACTGATAAATTTGGTAGGGATGTTTTAAGTCGCATAATTATAGGTTCTAGGATATCTTTTTCTATTGGTTTTATTTCTGTATTTATTTCTTTGTTTATAGGAATTATTTTAGGGTCTATTTCTGGTTACTATTCTGGTTTTCCTGACAAAATTATTATGTGGTTAATTAATGTTACTTGGTCTATCCCTACATTACTTCTTGTCATTGCAATAACCCTTGCCTTAGGAAAAGGTTTTTGGCAGGTGTTTATTGCCGTAGGATTAACAATGTGGGTAGAGGTTGCTAGAATAGTTAGAGGTCAGGTAAAGCAATACAAAGAAAGACAATTTGTTATTGCTGCAAAAGTTTTGGGATATCATGATTTTAGGATAATAATCAATCATATATTGCCAAATATTATATCCCCTCTAATTGTTATTTCTGCGGCAAATTTTGCCGCATCTATATTAATAGAAAGCGGATTAAGCTTTTTAGGTCTTGGAGCTCAGCCGCCAATGACTAGTTGGGGATTAATGATAAAAGATCACTATAATTATATTATTCTGGGTGAACCTTTTTTGGCAATAATTCCTGGGTTATGTATCATGCTTCTTGTTAGTTCATTTATGATACTTGGGAATTCCCTAAGGGATTTGTTAGATGTTAAAAATTAATAATCTTTTGGAGGAAATTGTAGTAGGATTTTACCAACTATAGCGTTGATTTTTTCATTCTTTTTTTCTGGCTTATCATTGTAGATGTATCCTTTACCAATTCCTTGCCATACCAATTCGTTTTTTTTATTGTCTACAATATCAATGAAGAGAACACCCTCATTATATTTAAATGAATTTAGATACCAGCTACTAGCATAATGCCCCATACCTCCGTAAGGAACTGCTGATCCATAGTAATTACTACTAGGATAATAATTTACTTTTTGATTTGTTTGGGTAAAGAAATTTATAGTGAAATCAGGATCTATTGAGCTTTTTCTAAATCCTTTATTATACAGTTCAACATCAATTGCTTTCAATATTCTTTTTTTGTCAATGTCATTTATTTTGACTTTATCGATTCCTTTTTTTGAGAAGGCGTATGTTTTTAACTCTGAAAAATCAACATTCTGATTAAAGTCAGAGCTTACTCTAATTGATTCGCAGGAAAATAAAATTGAAATAAATAACACAAATGTTACAGCCTTTTTCATATTATAGGTTTTCTAAAAGTTTATCATCCACTAAGTTAGGTAAAGTTACTTTAAGTTTTGAATTTTTTTTCATAGCTCTAGAAATCTGATCTATAGCTCCTTTATTTCTTGCCCAATTTCTTCTAGCAATACCATTGTTAACATCCCAAAATAACATTGATTTGATATTCTTTTCGCTTTTTTCTGAACCGTCAATGTACATACCAAAACCTCCGTTTATAACTTCACCCCAACCAACTCCACCACCATTATGTATGCTAACCCAGGTAGCCCCTCTAAAACTATCCCCAATAACATTTTGTATTGCCATATCAGCTGTAAATTGAGAGCCGTCATAAATATTAGAGGTTTCCCTGTAAGGTGAATCAGTTCCTGAAACATCGTGGTGATCTCTTCCTAAAATTACTGGGCCAATTTTACCTTCTTTTATGGCTTTATTAAATGCTTTTGCAATTTCAATTCTTCCGACGGAGTCAGCGTATAAAATCCGTGCTTTAGATCCAACAACTAAATTATTTTCTTTGGCGGCTTTAATCCACTGAATATTATCTTGCATCTGTTGTTTAACATCATCGGATGCATTAAGAGCTAATTTTTCTAATACTTCACAGGCAATAGCGTCTGTAATATCTAGATCATTCTGTTTACATGATGAGCAAACCCATCTAAACGGACCAAAACCATAATCAAAGCACATTGGACCCATAATATCTTGAACGTAACTAGGATACTTAAAGCTTCCATCTTCTTTAAGAATATCTGCTTTAGCTTTTGAAGCTTCTAATAGAAATGCATTTCCATAATCAAAGAAATATGTTCCATTTTTAACATGTTTATTAATAATTTCAACATGTTTTTTTAAAGTTGATTTTACTTCACTTTTAAATTTTCTTGGATTTTCATGAATTAACTTATTTGCTTCTTCAAATGAATATCCTAACGGATAATAACCACCAGACCAAGGATTATGTAGAGATGTTTGATCACTTCCAATATCGACCTTAATATCATTTTCATAAAAAGATTCCCAAACCTCAACAATATTTCCATGATAAGCTATAGAAACAACTTCCTTATTTTTTTGAGCAACTTGGACTCTCTTTACTAATTTTTTAGGATCATTGATTACTTCGTCAATCCAATTTTGCGAATACCTGGTCTCAATAGCTTTTTTATTTACCTCAGCGCAAACTGTGATACAGCCAGAAATATTTCCAGCTTTTGGTTGAGCTCCACTCATTCCCCCTAAACCAGATGTTACAAAAATTTTCCCTTTTGGCTTTTTGTTTATTTTTCTAAATGCATTTAAAACAGTGATAGTAGTCCCATGAACAATTCCTTGAGGTCCAATATACATATAGCTTCCTGCAGTCATTTGGCCGTATTGGCTTACTCCAAGAGCATTGAATTTTTCAAGATCTTCCTTTTTTGAATAATTTGGAATAACCATTCCATTGGTTACAACAACTCTTGGTGCATTTTTATTTGACGGAAATAAACCTAAAGGGTGACCTGAATACATAACAAGTGTTTGATCATCAGACATCTCAGAAAGATATTTCATTGTTAATCTATATTGAGCCCAATTTTGAAACACAGCACCATTACCTCCGTATGTAATAAGTTCATGTGGATGTTGTGCTACACGTTTATCAAGATTGTTTTGAATCATTAACATTATACTTGCTGCTTCCTTTGATTTATGGGGGTATTCATTTATTGGTCTTGCATACATATCATAACTTGGTCTAAATCTGTGCATGTAGATTCTTCCATATTTTAATAATTCAGAATTAAACTCAGGTATTAATTTTTTGTGAAATTTTTTATCAAAATACCTTAATGCATTTCTAAGTGCAAGTTTTTTTTCTTCAGCATTGAGTATATTTTCTCTGATTGGAGCATGATTTATACTGGTATCATATTCCTGTTTTTTTGGTAGTTCATTTGGAATACCAGTTAAAATTTCTTTTTTAAAATCCATGTTAATTCAATTTTGCATTATAGCCGTAGGGACAATGTTTACAATTACTTTGACAACAATATCCTCTTTTTAGGTGATATTTTTCTGTAAAACATTTGTATCCCTCTTTGGTAATATAAAAATCTTCATTATCCATAAATAAATAACAATAGTAATACCAAAGATAAATCAAAACATAATAATTTCGATTATCTTTGTATTTAGCTATTAAGATGAAAAAATTTCCTTTACTACTGGCTGTAATAATCTTCACTTTTAGTTGTGGAACTAAAAGAGTAATCTACAATAATCAAAAGCAACAACCAGAAAAAGAGTTAAAGACAAAAAAACCCAAGCCAAAAAAGAAAAAAACAAAAAAAATTATAGTTCCTAAGATTGTAAATATTGAGGATTATGTTGGTTTTTACTCTGGAATTGCAATGGATGAGATGATTCAGTTTGGCATACCTGCAAGTATTACATTAGCTCAGGGTATCCTTGAATCTGGTGTAGGAAAAGGAAGGTTAGCAGTTGAGGCCAATAATCATTTTGGAATTAAATGTCATGATTGGAATGGTAAAAAAATATATCATGATGATGATAAAGAACAAGAGTGTTTTAGAAAATATGACAATCCGGAATATTCTTACAGAGATCATTCTCTGTTTCTTGCCAACAGAGCTAGATATTCTTTTCTTTTTGAACTCAAAAAGGATGATTATAAGCAATGGGCTAAGGGTTTAAAAAAAGCTGGATACGCAACCGACCCTCGATATCCTCAAAAACTGATTGATCTTATTGAAAGATATGAGCTATATAAATATGATAATATTGTTTTAAAGAAAAAAAATAAAATTTATAAAGTTAGGAAAGGAGATACCCTATATTCGATTTCAGAAAAATTTAACATGCCTGTAAATTTGATCAAAAATCTAAATAACTTACAAGGGGATAACTTAAGAGTTGGACAAACAATAATCATAAAAAAATAATATTCAAGTCATCAACGTTTTGGTGTAATCAATGTAGTGGACCAGTGAGGATTGTTTGATTATAGCCTGAACCAAAACTCTGTTGATGATCTTGAATATTACATATCAAGCCCAAAATTAATTTAAAATTCAATTGAAAAAACTTGTAGTAAAAAGAACAAATTAACAGTCCTTTGTTAATAAATTTATTTAAACTCTATCTGTTGAAACAAATAGGGAGCCAGAATTTCCATTCCAATTATCCTCTGCTCTAAAACCATTATCAGAACAAATTTTCTTTACAATTTGTTTCATTTGTTCGCTATTACCAGTGATAATTTCAAAATCATCAACGCCTTCATTGTATTTGTTGATTAACCAATTTGGCAAGAAGTCTTTTACTTTAGAGTAAGTAAATCCGTGAAGATCTATTTTTAACAAAAACCTTTATTTTAGTTTGTGCTTTATTGATTTAAACTTTTTTAATTCTGCTGGAGATAAGACTTTTAATAGAGTTTCTTCGGCGTCTCTGTCTAATGAAAATGCTTTTTGTGGAGAAGCTCCTTTTGAAGTCATATACTCAGCTTTTTTATATGTTGAGTAAATAACCCTGCTAACAAAATTTATTTTGTTTTCATCTAATCCAATTTCTTCAAAAAGTTCATAGTTTAAAGATTTAACCTCTTCAATTGATTTGTAATCAACAGAGCTAAACGAATGATTTGAAATAAAGATTAGCAATATTAAGCTGATAAGCGATTTTCTCATGATGTTTGAATTTTCTTAAATATAGTTAATTAATTTTTGATATATAAATGTCATTTTTAATTTTTTCAACTTTTATAAGTTCAAGTTTTCTCAATGATTTAATCGTTTTATCCCAAGCCTTATTGCTGAGTCCAGATTTATTTTTTATTTCATTTAACGATTGATTATCATTGTTTAAAATCTTTAATACTCCCTCTTCTTTATCCGTTAATGATATTTTCTTTTTTTCTGGTCTCATTTGCGGAAAAAATAGAACCTCTTGAATCGAAGTATTATTTGTCATAAGCATAACTAATCTGTCAATACCAATCCCAATTCCAGAGGTTGGAGGCATCCCATACTCCAGAGCTCTTAAAAAATCATAATCAATAAATTCACCAGCCTCAAGGTCACCTTTTTTTGATAGTTCTAATTGTTTTTCAAATCTTTCCTTTTGATCTATAGGGTCATTTAGCTCGCTGTATGCATTAGCTATTTCTTTTCCGTTTATTATTAGTTCAAACCTTTCAGTTAGGTTTTCATCGTTTCTATGCACTTTGGTAAGTGGGCTCATTTCTTTTGGGTAATCAGTTATAAATGTTGGTTGAATGAAATGTTGCTCACACTTATCTCCAAAAATAGAATCTATTATCTTTCCTTTACCCATTGTGCTATCAATCTCAACATTTAAGTCTTCAGCAGTTTTAATTAACATTGATTCATCCATTTTGGAGATATCAATCCCTGTAAATTTTTGGATAGCTCCATAGATAGACATTCTTTCATAGGGCGCTTTAAAATCTATTTCGTTATCTCCAACTTTCACTTTTGTATCTCCATTAGAATCGATTGATACTTTTTCAAGAAGTTGTTCTGTCATTTCCATCATCCAATTGTAATCCTTGTACGAAACATAGAGCTCAAGAATTGTAAATTCAGGATTATGAGTTCGGTCCATTCCTTCATTTCTAAAGTCTTTTGCAAATTCGTATACTCCGTCAAATCCACCTACAATTAGTCTTTTTAAGTACAATTCGTTAGCAATTCGCAAATACAATGGAATATTTAACGCATTGTGATGTGTTAAAAATGGTCTTGCAGTTGCTCCACCTGGAATAGGTTGTAATATTGGAGTTTCCACCTCAAGATATTCCCTTTTATTTAAAAATTCTCTAATACTGTTTGTGATGAGAGTTCTTTTAATAAATGTTTCTTTAACACCTGAGTTAACGATTAAGTCTACATATCTTTGGCGATACCTAAGTTCAGGGTCATTAAATTCGTCGTATAAATTTCCTTCACCATCTTCCTTTGGCAAAGGAAGTGGTCTTAAGGATTTAGAGAGTAGTTTAAAATTTTTGACCAGCACGGTCTTTTCACCAACTTTAGTTTTAAATAAAATTCCTTCTACGCCAATAATGTCACCTATATCGAGAAGCTTTTTATAAAATTCATTATAATATGATTTGTCTTCACCTGAACAAATTTCATCTCTGTTAAAGTAAAGTTGAATTTTACCTTTACTGTCTTGAAGTTCAGCAAAACTTGCATTTCCCTGTATTCTTCTTGACATTAAACGACCAGCTATGATAACATTTTTATCAATTTTGAATTCATTTTTAATATCTGCTGAGTAATTGGAAACCGGATATAATTCTGCTGGGTATGGCTCAATACCTAGTTCTTTGATTTTATTTAATTTATCTCTTCTAACTAATTCCTGTTCACTAAGTTCCATGGATCAAATAATGTTATGTTTACAAATATACTTTTAATTGAAATAAAAATGAATAACGAATTAGTTTTTAAAAGATAACTATATTTACATCAATTCTTTTTTATGAGTTTATTCAGAGTTTTCTTGTCAATTTTATGCCCCCCTTTAGCAGTTTTTGATAAAGGATGCGGATCTATAATAATCGTTTTTATTCTATGGTTGTGTGGATGGGTTCCTGGTGTAATTGCAGCTCTTGTGATTTTGAACAATCCAAAAAACTAGTTATGAATAAGGAAATTAAATTTATTGATTTAGGGCAAATGGATTATAAAGAAGCTTGGGATTATCAACAAAGCTTATTTGAAGAGATAGTTGAAATTAAAAAGAAAAACAGACAAAATAATTCTAATTTAAAAACTCCCAATTATTTTCTTTTTGTTGAACATCCACACGTCTACACATTAGGTAAAAGTGGCAATATTTCCAATTTACTTATCGATGAAAATCAGCTAAAAATAAAAAATGCAAGTTTTTATAAAATTAACAGAGGCGGCGACATTACATATCATGGTCCTGGACAAATTGTTTGCTATCCTATTTTGGATTTAGAGAATTTTTTTACCGATATTCATAAGTATTTGAGATTACTTGAAGAAACAGTAATCAACACTTTAAAAATTTATGAGGTAGAAGGTGAAAGAAACGACGGGAAAACTGGTGTTTGGATAGATGTAAAGACTCCGTTTCCAAGAAAAATATGTGCCATGGGAGTAAGAGCAAGTAGGTGGATTACAATGCATGGTTTTGCTCTAAATGTTAACGTCAATTTAGATTACTTTAATAATATAATTCCATGCGGTTTGGCTAATAATGAAGTTACCTCGTTAAGTAAAGAGTTGAAGAAAAATAAAATTAACTTAGATGAAGTAAAAAATGATTTAAAAATTTCTTTTTCAAAAATTTTTCAATCAAGGTTTATTTAACGACATAATATTTTATCATGTTGCCATTTTCTGCTAATGAAAATTCAATTTTATCATTATTAATCACAAAAGATCCATTTTTATCGGACGATATTGGGAAGCCTTTGATTAATTTTAGCTGACTATCAAATAAGTAAACTTTATTATTTTGTGAATCAAATATATTTACAAAACTATTTTTCTTTCCATTGTAAATATTAAAATCCTCATATTTCCCAAACTGTATTTCGATACTATTTTTTGAATTTGATAAAATATTTTTCTGTAATGTAAACATTGATTTTTCATTACTTATAATCTTACTGTTAAAAGACATTGTTGCGTCGATTTTCGAATTTCCACTCATATCAATTTTTACAATATCATTTTTGCTTGTGTTGGTAACTAGTGAATTTTGAAATTGAAATATTTCATCATTGGAATAATCATAATTTTTTTTCATTTTGATTCTAATTTTCCCTCTTCTGTTCAATATGGTTAAATTATCAGATGTTTTAAATACTATAATATCTTTATTGCTAATTCTGAAATGTTTTGGTTTTGTAACAATTCTATTTTTTTTATCATAATCAAAGCCTCTTACTCTGCTTCCTTTTGAATCAAACATGAAAAGTTCGCTTCCTTGGGTAATTAATAGTCTGTAGTTTTTATTCTTGTCATAATCAAAAACAGAAACAGGTTTTGTTATTTCATCATTAAATTTTAACGGGAATTTTCCAACATCTCTTCCTTTACGATCAACTAAATACAAAGATTTTTTAGTTGCAAAAACATATTGTAACCTTCCGTTTTTATAGCTATCGATTTGTTTTATTTCTTTAATAATTTTATCATCAATTTTTTTAGTCCATTCTACCTGCCCGTTATTATTAATTAAATAAATAATATTTTTAGAGTCCTGGACAATAACTTCATTTTTATTGTTAGTGTGATTTTTTACAATTAATGGTCCAAGAATAATTTCATTTACAATGCTAGTTTTAAATTTCAACTCTATTTCAGAGGTCTTAGATTTTTCTTTAAAATCTGAAATAACTCCGTTAAAATTACCAATTTTATCACCAGTCTTTAGTTGAAAAATTTTGTATTTATTTTCTATAATTGTTTGATTATTCAAGTTGAAAAAGTCAAATTTATTTTCTTGACTAGTGCTAATGAGATCGTAATCCGTTATAAGGTCTTTATCAAAATCAAAGTACACATCATTATCTGAATTAATAATTTCCTGAATATCAATTTTATTTGAAGTTTGATCAATGTTTAACGAATAATTATCAACCACTCCGTTAATGAAAACTAAGTTGTTTGTAGAATCAATATTTAAGATTAAATTTCCA
>Ga0208127_1000406_pt1 | contig 22189 bp, 20 predicted proteins | sample ETNtaG_6_FD_185751 | JGI IMG/M metagenome (GOLD analysis project Ga0208127, IMG submission 185751) | Marine microbial and viral communities from oxygen minimum zone, Eastern Pacific Ocean - ETNP201306SV45 (SPAdes) (version 2) | ecosystem: Environmental > Aquatic > Marine > Oceanic ... | reverse complement strand
TTTGGTTTCGGTTTTGCACAAATCACTGGGACTGTTACCGACAGCGATGGAAATGCTCTTCCCGGAGCTAGCGTTGTCATCAAGGGAACCACAGTTGGGACAACCACAAATTTTAATGGAGAATTCAACATCAATCTCTCTGATGGAGATGTAGTAGTTGTTTCTTACGTTGGATTTGGCACAAAAGAAGTTACATATACTGGAGGAAGCATGTCTATTACACTTGATCAAGGTGAGGCACTCGACGAAGTACTTGTAACAGGTAACCGCTCTAAACCAAGGACTGCTCTTGACTCTGCTGTACCGATTGACAACATTAAGACGTCAACAGTACAAAACACAGCGGAAGCTTCAATAGAGCGTGCGCTTACTTTTTCCATTCCTTCGTTTAACTCGCAAGATCAGCCTATATCCGATGCAACAGCAGGCTTTAGCCCAGCAGATTTACGTGGATTAGGTCCTTCAAGAACATTGGTGTTAATCAATGGAAAAAGAGTAAACCAACAAGCACAGGCATACTTAAACAGGACTCCCGGAAAAGGTGAAGTAGGTGTAAACCTTAAATCTATTCCACTTGTTGCAGTTGAACGCATTGAAGTACTTCGTGATGGTGCTTCTTCTCAATATGGCTCTGATGCCATGTCTGGTGTAATGAACTTTATCCTCAAAGAAGATTCTGCCTTTTCAACCTTTAACGCTGGAACAGGCATCACTTCTGAAGGAGATGGATTCCAATTCAATGTGGATTACAACACTACACTACCTTTTGGTGATGGTGGTCGTATCAACTTAACATTTGCTTACACTGACCAAGAGAAGACGAATCGTGCAGGCTCGCCTGGAATCGGTGCAGTTGATGTAGCTACAGCTCGTCAAAATGAAATTGATTTTGCAACTGATGATCCAACACTTGGTATGATTGTTGGTCGTCCTGACCTAAAGCAAACAACAGTTTTTGCCAATATTACCCACCCTCTTGGTGAGAATGGAGGATTCTACATGACGCACGGTTACTCTGAGCGTTGGAACCGCTCTTTCGCATATTACCGCTTCCCAGGATGGAGAAGAGATGTTGCTGATGCAAACTTCTTAACTAAGTCTCCTGAGGACTTTATTGGATATCACCCCACATTTGAAGGAGATGTTAAAGATTTTTTCAACGTTGTTGGTGTTGATTTTGACCTTGGGAATGATTGGAAATTAGACATGTCCATTACCCACGGAAAGAATAGCATTGACTATACAGTCAACCGATCTGTTAACAGAGATTATTTAGCAGATAATGGTTGGAGTCCAAGGAGTTTTAAACCAGGTGGATATGCCTTTTCAAACATTATACAGAATGCAGACTTGACCAAGTCGTTTGGAGATAAAGTATCATTTTCAGCTGGCATGGAGTATAAGACTGAAAAGTTTGAAGCATTTTCTGGAGATCCGTTTTCTAGATATGGTGGGGGGAGTGATTCCTTCGCGGGAATATCCAAAGATCAAGAGGGTGAGTGGGAACGTAGTAACTTTGCATTATACTCTGGTGTAGATGTTGACTTTTCTGAAGATTTCCTAATTTCACTTGCAGGACGTTATGAAAACTTTTCTGACTTTGGTACAAATTTTAGTTGGAAGGCTGCATCGCGTTATAAGTTAAGCGAGAAGTCTGCTTTACGCGCCAGTGTTTCTACTGGGTTTAGAGCTCCTTCACTTCACCAAAAATACTTGTCAAATACACAATACATTATTGTAGCAGGATCTGACGAGCCATTATTACAGGGTACCCTACAGAATGGTACTCCTGCCGTACGTGCACTTGGCATCAAAGACTTATTTGCAGAAACGTCTCAAAATTTTACGGCAGGATTTACTTTTGGAAACAATAATGGTTTCTCTGGAAGTATTGATTTCTACAACATAAAAGTAAACGACCGTATTTTATTTTCATCACAGATTTCAGGAGATGGAAACTCATCTGTTCAGCAATTGTTAGACGATGCTGGTGTTGTTTCAGTACAAGCATGGATCAACGCAGGTAATACCAAGACAACAGGTTTAGATTTTGTAATGAATTGGAGAGGAGATAATCTCGATCTAGGTTTGATTGGTAACTTCAATGAAACCACACTTGAAAGTATCGACACACCATCTGAGCTAGAAGGAGTTAATATTTTTGCACGTGAAGAGGCGGGTCTTATTACCAACTCTCGTCCAAAGTCAAAAATCATTTTGACTGCTGACTACAGCACAGACCGTTGGGAAATGGGTATGTATAACACTCACTTTGGTAATGTAACTGTGACAGCGCCAGAAAGTGGTGGTACAGACCAAGTGCTATCTGCTAAATTGATTACAGATGTTCGGTTAACTTATAAGTTTACACCACAATTGACCTTAACAGGAATTATAAATAATATGCTTGACGTATATCCTGATGTGACGCTTGCAAGCACTAATACTTCGCAAGCGGGAAGTCGCTTCTTGTATTCTTCGGAAGTACAACAACAAGGACAATTAGGCAGAAATTATACATTAGCACTTAGCTATAAGTTCTAACTGTAAGTTGTAAATCCTACCCCACACAAAGCAATTCAATTTTGATCTTTTGTGGAAAACGCAACATCCCCAAGAATAAGGTTTTATTTTTGGGGATGTTTTTTTCCATAATTCTGACCACTATATACTAGTCATTCAAAAAAAACTTTTATCATTCCAGCGCTTATTTTACTTCGCATGCTCAAAAGATGAAATACAGATGAACGATAAAGCAGCATTAAACACGTATTTTTAGGTTTAGAATCAAAGCCTCGTCCATTCCAACAATTTTACTTTAAAATCCATCCATCGCTGAAATTTATTAACTTTAATTAATGTTAATAGTTTTCAGAGTAATCATGAGACTTCTGATTTTATTTCTTTTGACTACAAATCAGGTTTTGTCACAGAATAATCAAACCTCAAAAAAGGGAGTTGCCTTTAGTTTAGCGTATGAAAGTAGCTGGCAAGAACGATTTGATAAGCTGAGCCCTTCTTGGCATTATTCATGGAATTGGGAATACAGGACTGGATACCCAAATAACGTAGAATTTGTTCCCATGATTTGGGGAAGCCAAAGTGCAACACAGGAAAAAATGGATTACCTGAATAATTTGGCAGGCATGGGTGTTATTGAAAACGTATTGGCTTTTAACGAGCCGGACTTAGAAGGTCAAGCAAATATGACTGTTGATGAAGTCCTTACGCTATGGCCATTATTGGAAACATTAAATATTCCAATTTCAAGTCCTGTGACTTCTGCGCCCCTAAATGATTGGATGCGTGATTTTATGAATAAAGCAACAGCCCAAAATCTTCGAGTTGATTTTGTTGCCATTCACATTTACCATAAAAATATTCCAACTAACTTTTTGGCATTGGTAGAAGAAGTTTATCAAACCTACGGAAAACCCATATGGATTACTGAGTTTGCAGTCCGCGACATAAGTGCATCTTCAATCAGTCCAAATATATATACAGAAGCATATGTGCTTGATTTTATGGAAGAGGTTTTAAATGCACTAGACCAACTAGATTACGTAAAACGCTATTCATGGTTTGATCCAAATAGCAATAACCCTAAATATCCAAGGTTAGAAACTGCAGATTTGATTACAGAGGCCAATGAACTCACTGCATTGGGTAATTTTTATGCTAGTCATTCGCTTTCTGCTTCTAACTTTAATTTACCCAACATATATATATCCCCAAATCCAGTCTCAGAAACAATTTATATAAATGGAAACACTGAAATGCTTGAAGCAACTATTTATGACTTAAATGGACAAATACTTATGAAACAAAATGTTAAAAATAAACTCAATGTTGGAACACTAAAAAATGGGGTTTGCTTTTTAAAGCTTACAAAGGGGTTGCAAGAAACAATAAATAAGATTATTATAAAAAATAGCCATTACTACTAAAATTCGTTTCTAAGTATTGGACTAACCTTTAAACACTTCAATACAAATAGTGCTTTTTGGCATTATTTATCCATCCAGCTTGGTTTTTATAATCTACAAAATAGATTTTTAAGTCCGCCTGATTACTGTAATCTACAAAGTAAATTTTCTTATCTGCTTGATTTGGGTAATTTGTAAAAAACCAATTCCCATTGTTTTTACCTACTTGGTTTTGGTATTTAACTTTAAAGACTTTGAGGTCAGCTTGGTTTTGATAGTCAACCACAAACACTTTAACTTCAGCTTGGTTGGCATATTGAACAGCAAATATTTTTTGAGCGTAACTACCACTAGCAAAAAAAAGTAGAAATCCTAAAATGGTGATAATATTTGATTTTTTCATCAAAACAGGGTGTAATCCTACAAATCCTTTACAGCCCTAAAGCCTGTGTGAATACTCCCAGTATCAGGCGTGGTTTTCATGCGCATGGAATTGCGGTACCCACTACAATAACTCTCATGGCATAAAAAACTACCACCCCTACTCACGCGTTTTTGTGCATAAGGCTCATTTGAGTCGTAAGAAGTGTCTGGACCCTTTGGATTAACAGTCGTTTGGTTAGCTAATGTCTTGTAGTAATTTTCATGATATAAGTCGGCACACCACTCCCAAACATTTCCTGACATATCATACAAACCGTAACGGTTTGAGGCATAGATACCAACAGGTGCGCTCAAATAAAAACCATCACGCTCTTTGTTTTGATATGGAAAATTTCCTTCCCATGTATTTGCTTTAGGCTTTCCTTTAAAAAGATCTTCATCACCCCAAGAGTATGGATTGTTCTCTAAGCCTCCCCTACTCGCATATTCCCATTCGGCTTCTGTTGGGAGTCGTTTACCTGCCCAGTTACAATATGCAACAGCATCAAACCAACTTACATGAACAACAGGGTGATTTTCTTTACCTATTATATCACTTCCTGGACCTTCGGGAGAACGCCAATTGGCACCTTGTTTCCAAAGCCACCATTGGCTTACATTATCAAGTGGAACAGGTTTCTCAGTAGCTACAAACACCAAAGAGGCTGGTGCTAGCTGATTTGCATCAGGCTTGGGAGTTCCAGGGGGTAATTCTTTTTTTATTTCTTCCCAATCAACAGCCTTTTCAGCTGTAGTAACATATCCAGTAGCTTTTACAAAAGCATCGAATTGTGCATTGGTAACTTCGTGTATATCCATCCAAAATGAGTCAATCTGGACTTGATGTTTAGGATATTCATCGCGCCATGCACGGTCATCATCAGCACCCATATTAAACTTTCCACCAGGAATTAAGACCATACCTTCAGTAGATTGGTTTTTGCTAGTTTGTTCATGTTCTGTTCCCAAAGATGAAAATCGGCTGTTTGTAGGCGTGCAACTATGACCTGCGGTTTGCTCAATCGCTTTTGGTTTTTGCTGACAACTTGTTACAAAAATCAAAACAAATAAAAATAAATATCTCATGCCCTAAAGGTAAATAATTGAATGGTAATGATGCAGGTGAATATTGAGCTAATATTAAACAGCAGACTTGATGATTTTTTTGTGTTCTGAGCGTTCTCCGTCACTGAGTTGTAGAACATAAACTCCTGGCCTAAGTGTCAGAACATCTATAGATCTATGGCCTTGATCTATGTCCAAGGTGCCTTTTTTTATGACTCTCCCCATTGTATCAATTATTCGATAACCCAATATTGATGTGGCATCATGTAAAGGGTTTATAAATAGACTATCATAAACTGGGTTTGGGTACGTAGCAAAAAAAGATTCTTTTTTGACTTGGTCTATACCCAACGTAATATAACAAGAAGGGTCGACAAAATGGGACGGCTTTATGATACTTGAAAGCTTGTTGTCTGAAAAACTTTGGTCATTAGTATTATCAAAGAAGGCATTATCAATTATTGAGTTATCTGCTCCTAGAAAATCCTGCATAATCGTGGCAAAAACTTGACGATAATCATGTTGAACCGTTTTAATCTGCCAATTATTGTTTGTAGTTGCTTCATTTAGGTCAACATTCACTCCAGAAATACCCCCCTCAACAGGCTTACCAAAAACAAACATAGGAGCAATTTCTCCATGATCAGTTCCATAATTACCATTTTGTATGGCCTTACGTCCAAATTCAGAAAATGTCAGTCCAATAACATCATCACCAACAGAGTCTGAATTGATATCTGCAACAAATGCATCTACAGCCGATGAAAGTTCTGTAAGTAACTCGGTATGTTTACCGTTTATATCACCAGAACCTTGATTTTGGTTATTGTGGGTATCAAAACCACCAATAGTAACCATATAAACCTTGGTTTGAATACCACCTCTTATTAGACGAGCTACGGTTTTTAATTGGTCCGCTAAATCTGTATCTGGATAAGTAACTAAGTTTGTTGCACTAGGAGCATTAAAAGAATTTTGAATGGCCTCCGCATATGTGTTAGCACTTGCGTCTGTATCTACAATGTACTGAAGTTCTGAGCCATAATGTGAGTTTTGTGGTATGTTTTGTGGAGCTTGTCCGGCTAAACCATTTAACACGGTGTAGAAGTTCTCGGAATTTTGACCTTCAATATTAAGAGCAGTGCCATGCTCGTGTTCGGCATGGAAGCCAAGCCAGGTGTTGCTTGAACCAAGCTGAATGCCCACTGGAAAGTTTGAGGGAAATAAATTAGCATAAGCCTCTTCCATAAATCGACCCATCCAACCACTATCTTTTCCATTATCCCAGCTGTTACCATCATTTCCAGTTGCCCACAAATCAATTGAAGCAAAGTGACTTTTATTTGCTGCAGGATAACCAACAGATTGTAATACTCTTAAAATGCCGTCTTTATACAATCCTTTGAAACCCGAATTAATATTACCTTGCATTAACGCTGGGTTAAATATTAAATCTTTATTAGTTCCAGTAAATGATGCTTCAACGACCTGATCATTATAATTATTGACAGGTATATAAATATCTGGTCTAAGTGTTTGACTGTAATATCCGAATTGATCGTAAGGAATAAGTGTGTTCAAACCATCATTACCTCCTTTTAATTCAATCAAAACCAATTTGCGATTGGAAATATCCCCACAATTTAAAGATGTATTTGCTAATTTGAGGGCAGCACCCACTTCATATGGAAGTAATCCAAGTGCTGAGGCCGTAGATGAAAGTTTAATAAATTCTCTTCTTTTCATAAGCTTTGATTACATCAATTGGAATTCAGCAGCATTTATCATTTTAGGAAGCAAACCATCTTGACCAGAAAGTCTGTTTTTGATAAAAATAGCTGCATCTTCTTGTGTGCTCCCACTTGTTGTCTTATACGCCTCCCAAGCGTCATACCAAACATAATTGGGCTCATTGTCTTGAATTAGGAATTTTACAAAATAGGCAATCCTGTTAGCATCTATATTTTCTGTATAAAAGAGCTCGGCTAACTCTTGTACTATTTTATTAGCATTGTAGGGGTCTGAAATGGTACTTTCAATAAAATTCGTTGCGTCAAAATGTGTCCAAATTCGTGCGTAATACTGGTACCCGTTATTGGTAGTTTGAATTCCTTGAATACGATTTTGCCCGTTTCCATAGTTGTCACTATTATATGTCCCACCTATAAAAGATAGAATAGTATTATAGCGTGCTATAATGTTGTTGGAATTAAACCACGCTTTGTCAAATGCTGGAGGCTGGTAATCGGCTGGGTAACCAGCAACCGAGGCCGGTGAGAAAATGTTCATTCCACTAAACGAAAAAAATGTGTTATGGCAAAAATTCCACCAAAACATATAAAATCTGTAATTCTCATTACTTTTAGCATTTGTCTGATTTGTTCCTTCAGCTACTTGAGGTGTTTCAGGGTTAGGAATTGTAACATCTAAAATTGATACCAATTCATTTAAGAATTGTAATGGACTTTTAATAATTCCGCCAATATTTTCATTGGTACTATCTGAATCATCTAAGTCAAAAAAATGCTTTGATTTTAATAGCGTTTGCAATACATCTAAAAGATTGTAACCGTTAGTTTTTAGTTGTTGAGCTAGTGGAGTGATGATATCATCCTCAACATCTTGACCCCATTCACTGCGAACGTACATGCGATACATTTTGCGAACATAATTTTTTGCAGTTTCCAATTGGTCAAAAACCATATCCACAAAATCATCAAGCTCTGTATTTATTGAATTGGTAGTATTTCCTCCTGATATGGTATGGTTATTAAAAGCATAGCTAAATGTTTTGTCGCCCGTGTCGTGCTTGTTTACATTGATGTATCCCATGGGAATACCGGAGGGAAAATGTGGCAGCTTCACAGTATCGCTGTCATATGTGTCACGGTTATTTTTTAATTTAATACCAGAAAAAACTTTTGCCGCCTCAACAACATCATGCTCAGTATAATTTGTGTAATCTCCATCTGCAACTTGTGGACCTTTACCAATTGTAAAAAGCTCTAAAAATTCCCTAGCATAATTCTCATTGGGACTATTTTTATTATTATCTCCATTATCTAAATAATAGAGCATTGCATTGTCAAAGGTAATTTTTCGAGCAAGGTCCTTAACACTTTTATCAGCATAAAACTGGAGAAGATTAATAAAATCAAAAAAATGTCCAGCTTTGCCAGCACCATCGTCCTTAGCTGTGGTGAAAGTTGTAAATAGAAACCATGTCAATTTATCAATAAGGGTGTTTTGCTTTATGGCATTGTACCACCACCACCCAGCAACCATTGCACGCTTGGGACCTTGTCGACATTGATAGCTATTGTTTTGCCAATTGGCATCATTTAGCCAATAACCATCTTGTTTATTAGCACAGGAGGGGTTTGCTCCTGATCCGTTTGTTACAGGATCGTTTGGCCAATTCCAAGCATAAGATTTTGAAACATTTAGTAATGTTAATATTTCAGCTGGCGTTTTACCAGTCATCGCATCGAGTTGGGATTTTGAATATTGAAAGCAGGCCCTCCTAAGTAGATGCTTAGTGAGTCTTTTATCAAGAGGCTGATTATGTTCATTTAATAAAGCCATATCAAGCAATGGATTTGTTAAATTCTTGATTATCTGAATTGTTAACTTTTAAATTTAAACAAAATATATTACTTGACTTAAATAATCAGCTTTTTGATCAAAAAATGGTCACTTTTGGATAATAAGTGTTAATATCTGGAGTGTATACCTAAATAATATTCACCAAATAGGGTGACTTCATGAAACTAAAAAGTAACATGACAATCAATCGCTTTGTTGCAGTGAGAAACCTTCTAAAAAGAAGGAGAGAAAAAGAAGGCTACCTAATTAAAGTAGCTTAATGTTACTAGCGGATTTGCCGCGTTTTCCATCAACTTCTTCAAAAGAAACACTATCTCCTTCGTTCAGAGACATGCCGTCTTCTAGAGCACTAATGTGTACAAAGACGTCTTCACCAGCGTCTGTTGTGATGAAACCAAATCCTTTTGAGTCGTTAAAAAACTTTACTTTACCAGTCATAATTTAAAAATATTGACAAGATTACGACTAAAAATTGAACTAGCTGTATAAAAATTGAATTTTTAGTCAATTATAAAGCTAAATTGAGGTAATTTATTAGTTGTAATAAAAAAAAGCGCCCAAAGGCGCTTTTTGTTTTTTGTTTTAGCTACTATAACCATGCGACTGCACCAGTTGCAAGTTGATAAACGCCTCCTTTAATAGCAATCTCACCAGCAGCTTCCATTTCAGCTAAAATGGGGCTCATACTTTTGATTTCACCTATAGTATGGTTAACATTTTCAGCTATAGCGGCGTTTACAAATTCCGTGTTTGTGCTGTTGTAAGGGGCAGCTACATTTGGCTTTACTGCATCCACAGCTGGTTGAATATTAGAAAGCAACGAAGTGATATTTCCCAATTCAACTCCGTCACATGCTGCTTTTACTGCGCCACAACCCTCGTGACCTAAAACCACGATAAGTTTACTGCCAGCTACCTTACAAGCGTACTCCATACTAGCAACAATATCTGTATTGACAAAGTTTCCAGCAACACGGGCAACAAAAATATCACCAAGTGCTTGGTCAAAAACCTCTTCAACTACAACACGTGAATCAATACATGATAAAACAATAGCTTGAGGCGCTTGACCAGAAACACAAGCAGCGCGCAAAGCACTTATGTTAACATCTGATAAATTATCAGTCGTATAGTTAGAATTTCCAGCCTTTAAATTTGATAAGACTTTATCAGGCGTAAGTTGTGCCTGTGAATCTGATGTTAGGATATTATCTCTCATTTTATGAATTTTATTTTTGTAATTTGATATAGTTTAAAAAATCTGGAAGTTCCTCAAAAACATTTGCTGCAGGAACCAGTTTCGGCAACAAACCAATACGCTCCATCATGTAGCGTGGTTGCTTGGCTAAATGAATAAAATAAATACGCTTTTCTTGCTTGATCAAATCTACCAATAAATCTTCTAAAGCATATAATCCAGATTGATCAATATATTCCATCCGATCAAAGCGGAAAAGTACTGTATTTGCTTCTTTAGAAATGGTTTTAGCGAGCTTCTGAAAACCATCAGTTGATCCAAAAAACAATGGTCCATTTATGTGTTTTATTGCAATGTCATCATTTTTTAAAATTGCACTGCCCTTCTCATCCTCCCAAAGTTTTTCTTTACTTCCAGTGGTAACTTCAGATGAGCTTTCTGTAAGGTCTCCAATCTTTTTCATAAACATCAAAGATGCCATAACAAGACCAATACCTACTGCATAAACCAAATTCCATACGGTAGATAAAAACATCACAACAAGCATAACAACAACTTCGGAACTTACACCTATTTTTCCAATTCTTATATCTCGAGGAAGTGAAGGAATGGCACGTAATCCTTTGTAATCCATCACCCCAATTCCTACTGTTACCAAAATTCCAGCTAGTACTGCAGCGGGAATGGTAGATGCTGCTGAACTAAATAACAACAAAATCATAAGTAAAACTATCCCAGCAATCATTCCAGATATTCTTGTTTTACCTCCTGAATTTATGTTGACTACTGTTCTAATCGTAGCTCCTGCTCCAGGAATCCCACCAAACATGGCGGAAATACTGTTCCCAATACCTTGACCGATGAGCTCTTTGTTTGGCTTGTGACGTGTCTTGGTCATGTTATCTGCTACAACACTTGTAAGTAGAGAGTCAATAGCTCCCAATAAAGAAAGAGTCAAAGCAGTGAAGACATAAGGCAGCAGTTCAGACAAGCGCAACTCAGTAAAAATTTCCCATTTAGGAACAGGAAAACCTTGCGGAATAGCGGTAATAGGACGATAGCTTGGTACAAATAGGATGGCAACTCCAGTCATTACTAGCAATGCTACCAGTGTGCTGGGAACAGCTGTTGTAATGCGTTTAAAACCATATATTATAAAAATGGTGCCTAACGCTAATAGCAATTCAATCCAATTAATATTTTTAAGAGCAGAAGGCAATACGCGAATAGCACCCAAAACACCTGACGCAGATTTGGCAGCCAATGTTTGAGATTCTTCAAAAATTTGTTCTTGTGAAACAGTAGAGCCACGACTTACCGTTTCTGAAAAATCATCTAAAACCAATAAACCTTCACCTGCTTCCTCTTCTAAAATATTACTTAATATGATGGCTTCAGCCTGTGGTTTAAACGTATCAACATAAGAAATATCTTCTTTGGCGTAGTACCCCAAAACTGGAAGCAATTGTGTGATTAAGATGATAAGCCCTATGGCTGTCATAAATCCAGAAACAACTGGGTAAGGAATATAACGAATATACTTCCCTAGCTTTAAAAAGCCCAATGCAACTTGCATTAGACCGGCAAGTATAAATACAGCCAGAATAATGGGTAAGGCTTTTTCAACACTTCCATCATTTGCCGCAATCAGCGTACTTATAATAACCATACTCACCGCCGTCATGGGGGCAGTTGGCCCAGAAATTTGGGTATTAGTTCCTCCCAATAGTGCGGCGAAAAAACTTAAAAATATAGCGCCATAAAGACCTGCCGTGGGACCTAATCCGGAAGATACACCAAATGCTAGAGCCAAGGGAAGCGCAACGATACCTGCGGTTAAACCACCAAAGATATCGCCCTTAATGTGAACGAATGCTTTTTTCATTATTTAATTATTTGTAAAAAAAAATAGGATTTTAAAGGGGGCAAGAAAAAACTAAATATAATCAGGAGGAGGTGTGTCTAAAGATGTGACAAAGACAGTGTGAATACTTTGATTAAAGTGAGATAAATTAGCTTTTTTTGAGAAAAATCTGAACACAGGTAATTCAGTAACTAAAAATTTACTCTCTTCAATCAGGTCAACAAAAGCTTTTCCTTCTTTAGGTTTTGGCTCTTCACTTTCTTTGGTTATACTAATAGTTTCTTTAACTGTATAATCAAGACCAGATAAAGCAATCAAGGAAAGCTGAGAGCAAAAAACCAGACACCACAATATCTGTAATGTTTTCGTTGAAAAAAATAGGTACTTCACGTGATTCAATGAATGAAGATTTAGTTTTTAGTAAAACAAATATACAACTTTATGCTTCACAACCAGGCCTGAAACAGAACGCCGAAACCTAGAGAACGATTCACCATACATTAGGCGTGATTTATTTTTTCACGACCTTAAAAAGTTGACTTTGGGCTGTTTCTAGTTGGCTTACCCTAACAAAATAAATAACCGAACCAAATGCTGAAATATTCTGTTCCTTGTTTTTGTTAGTCTTTAGTTTGTTTCCTGAAATGTCATAGACTTCAACAAAAATATGCCCATCGGCCTTAATATGAAATTTATCCTGAGCTGGGTTTAGATATAAAAAAACTTGAGCTACACCAAAAACATCCCTCACGCTCAACACACAACTTGAGCCTACTTCATATTGGAAATACTTTGTGACACCAACCCTGGCTGTGAATGAAAACTTTACGGCATAATTTAAATTTTGCAACAAAATTTATTTTTTTCCATTCGATCATGATAAATTTCGAGACGTATATTTCAACTAGACACTAATTATTTTAAATGTAACTATCTCTAACTCTTGTTTGTTTAATAACTTTTAAACATATTTTATTCAAGCATATGTTAGTATTTACGCCCATAAATTTGTTAACATGAATATACATGATAGGTTGAAAAAAATTATTGAAGATGAGAATATTTCGATCTCAAAATTTGAACGCATAATTGGTGCTGGAAAAAATTCAGTGTCGACATGTCTTAGAAGAGAGTCAAGTATTAACCATAATGTACTACAAGGTATCTGTAAGAATTTTCCTCACATAAGTATCGAATGGATACTTACAGGTAAAGACTCAAAAAACAAGCAAGTAATTGACAGAATCAATACCTTGTTTGAAGAAATAAGAACTGATCTTAAAAATATTAGTGGATAATAAACTTTTTAGAAAAGTCCTCTAATTTAATCTCACTATTTGTGCCGTCACGCATGTTTTTTAGTGAAACTATCCCTTTTTGTTGTTCATCATTTCCGTAAAATATTACCCAAGGTGCTTGGATCTGATTTGCAAATTGCATCTGTTTTTTTAGTTTTTGTGCTAATGGATAACAATTGATACGAATCCCCATATCACGCCATTTTGTAAAATATGGTACAAGGTCTTGAATGTATGGTTCGCCAAAGTGTAATACAACAATATCTACAGCTTGATCAAGTGTGTGTGGAAATAAGTTCAATTCTTCAAGCACAATACACAATCGGTCTAACCCAAAGGAGATACCCAATCCATGCATATCTCTAAGACCAAAAACAGCTGTAAGGTCGTCGTAACGACCGCCCGCCCCTATAGAGCCCATAGCAACAGCACTAGGTGGTGCTACCTCAAAAATAATTCCAGTATAATAATTCAAGCCTCTTGCTAGGGTCAGATCAAAGGCCAATTGACTCACTTTAAAAGGGCTTAAAAAGCTTAATGTTTGGCGCAAATGCGCAATACCCTCCAAAGCATTTGGCTGTGATGCTAAAATTGCTTCTAGTTGATCTAACTGGGATATAATATCGCCCGATAGCTCAAACATTGGGTTCAAACGATTCAATGCTGCATCATCAAAACCTTTATTTCGCAATTCAGCAAAAACACCTTCTGTGCCTATTTTATCGAGCTTATCAAGTGCCACAGTAAAATCAACAATACGATCAGGAGCATCTAAGTAATTAGCAATTCCAGCTAAGATTGAGCGGTGGTTAATACGAATGGTTGCGCCTTTGAGAGATAAGGCATTGAAAACATCGTCAAATAGTTGCATACATTCTGCTTCCAGCAACGGGCTAACCGAGCCAACAACATCAGCATCACATTGTGTGAATTCCTGAAAACGACCTCGTTGCGGACGGTCTGCGCGCCAAACGGATTGAATTTGGTAACGCTTAAATGGAAATGTAATTTCATTTTGGTGTTGGACAACAAATCGTGCAAATGGTACTGTTAGGTCATAGCGAAGTGCTTTGTCAGATATAGAGCTTGTGAATTGACCCAAGGCATTCTTTTCTAGAGCATTAAAATCTGCTTTTTTTACTTTTTCGCCAGAGTTAAGAATATTGAACATCAAGCGGTCACCTTCATCACCATACTTTCCCTTCAAGGTAGAAGACTTTTCCATGGCAGGCGTTCGAATAGGAAGAAAGCCATATCGCTCAAATTGCGTGCGAATAACATCTGTTACATAGCTGCGTTTAGCAACTTCTGCAGGAAGAAAATCTCGGGTACCTTTTGGAATACTAGCCTTTTGAGCCATGACAACAATTTATACAAATATCTTATTTTAAATAAAAAAAGCCGCAAAAGCGGCTTTATGTTTTGAATTTTAACGGATTTTTATTTTTCTGCGGCTGCTTTGGTTACCTCAAATTCGAGATCTGCATACACTTCACGGTGCAGTCGTATAGAAGCTACATGGTTGCCAAGGGTTTTAACGGAACCACCCGTCAGTTTAATGGCTTTGCGTTCAATAGATTGACCTGCTTTGCTTAATGCAGCCTCTAGATCAATGGTTCCTACGGAACCGAACAGTTTGTTACCAGCACCAGCTTTGGCCTCAATTTTAATATCTAATTTACCCAATTGCTTTGCTTGTTTTTGTGCATCTTCAATAAGCTTTTGCTCTTTGAAAGCACGTTGCTTTAGATTTTCAGCCAAAACTTTCTTTGCAGATGAAGTGGCCATTACCGCAAAACCTTTTGGAATAAGAAAATTTCTTCCGTAGCCGTTTTTAACTTTAACGATATCGTCTTTGAACCCTAGGTTCTCAACATCTTGTTTTAAAATAAGTTCCATGGCTTGTTATTTTAACAAATCGGCTACGTAAGGCATAAGCGCCAAGTGACGCGCACGCTTAATAGAAACCGATAATTTACGTTGATATTTTAGCGACGTTCCAGTAAGGCGACGAGGTAAAATCTTACCCTGTTCGTTTACGAACTTTAATAGATAGTCCGCATCCTTATAATCAATATACTTGATTCCCGCTTTTTTAAAACGACAATATTTTTTCGATTTTGTGGTCTCTATATCAAGGGGGGTCAAATATCTGATTTCCCCTTGTTTTCCGCCTTTACTTTCTTGTTCTATAGACATAATTTATGCTTTTTCAGTTAAACGTTCTCTTCTTTTTACCGACCAAGCTTCTGCGTGCTTGTCTAGCTTAACCGTTAAATAGCGCATAATGCGCTCATCGCGACGGAACTCAACTTCAAAAGGAATTATAGCACTTCCATCTACTTTAAAATCTAGCAAGTGATAAAAGCCACTTTTTTTGTTTTGAATTGGATAGGCAAATTTTTTCAAGCCCCAATCCTCTTTGGCGATAATTTCGCCTCCGTTGGACGTTATAAACGTCTCATACTTTTCTACTGCTTCCTTTACCTGATCTTCAGATAAAACGGGATTCAATATGAAAACAGTTTCGTAATGGTTCATATATTGTTTTTTAAATGGGCAGCGAAAATACGGATTTTCTTAAGTTAGACAAATAGGTAAACCAAAATTATTGTGGATCTACATCAATACTAGTATTGACTTGACTAAATGCACCTACCATTTCAAAGCTTTTCAACAGCTTTGAAAGTCGTTTTTTTGCAGTCGATTGAGAGGCCTCAAGGGGTAGTTTAATTAATAAATGAAGAATATAGTAATTGCGTACGCGTCCAACAGCTGGGGCTACAGGCCCAAGAACATTAGCAAAGCGTGATATCAATCCCTTTTTTAACCATTCACTAGCCGTAATAAGAGTAGACATATTTTTATGTTTTATTGCTATGCGTATCATACGCATATATGGTGGATAGCCAAATTGTTCGCGTTGCTTTATCTGCAAATTGTAAAACGAATTATAATCATAATTGCTTACAAAACCCAATATAGGGTGTTGTGGCTGATAAGTCTGAATCAGTACTTTACTTTCATCTCCTAACCTACCGGCCCTTCCAGCAACTTGAGTGAGAATTTGAAAGGCACGCTCATGCGCGCGGAAATCTGGGAAGTGCAAAAAATTGTCAGCAGACAAAACGCCTACCAGCGTTACCTGCTTAAAGTCGAGGCCTTTTGTTATCATTTGCGTCCCAATTAAAATATCTATTTCTTGACGTGAAAAAGCATCAATTAATTTTTGATGGGCATTTTTTTTTCTTGTGGTATCTAAGTCCATCCGTGATATTCTTGCAGATGGAAACAAAGATTGAACTTCTTCCTCTAACTGCTGGGTACCCAAGCCTTGCGTTTGCGGTGCGAGTGTGCCACATGCCTTACATGCAGGCGTATACTGTTCTGTATAGCCACAGTAGTGACAACGCATCTCTTTAGTAACTTGATGATAAGTAAGACTCACATCACAACTTGAACATTGTGGTACATGAGCACATTGACGACATTCAACAAAAGAGGCATAGCCACGGCGGTTTTGAAAAAGCAAAACCTGCTTGCCAGAAACTAGGGTTTCTTCTATGGCTCGAATAAGTGGTTGCGCCAAATGACCGCTCATTTGTTTTTTGCGGTAAGCTTCGCTTAAGTCAATATAAGATATTCGCGGCATTTGTGCATCTTTAAATCGCACTGTCATGCTAACTAACCCATATTTACCGGATTGTGCATGAGCGTAGCTTTCAACAGTTGGTGTTGCAGATCCCAAAATAACTTTTGCTTTGTGCATACGAGATAGCACCATTGCTGCATCACGAGCATGGTAACGGGGGGAAGATTCAAATTGTTTGTAAGATATCTCGTGTGACTCATCCACCACTACAAGGCCCAAATTTTGAAAAGGCAGCAAAACAGCAGAGCGTGCACCTAGAACCAATCTAGCTTCATCCTTGTTAGTCAATATTTTATTCCATGTTTCAGTACGTTCTTGTGGGCTATATCCTGAATGATAAACCACCAATTGCTTCCCAAAAAAAGCGTGCAATCGCTGCATTAGCTGTGTAGTTAGACCAATTTCAGGAACCAAAAACAACACTTGTTTACCCATGGCTAACTGATGAGCAATGAGATGCATATACACCTCTGTTTTTCCAGAACCCGTTATACCGTGAAGTAATACAATCTCTTTTGTTTGCCACTGTGTTTCAATAGCTGACTTCGCTTTTAACTGATGGTCACTAAGTGGCTTTAAGGGTATGTCTGGAGTAAGCTTTTTCGGCAAGCGATCCATGATGCGCTGATACTTTGACAGTACTTCATTTTTAATGAGTGTCTTAAGCGATGAAGGGCTCACCGTTTCTATTTTGGAAAATTCCGACATAATTACAGGGGCCTTTTGTTGTAGAAACGTCAATAAAGTTTTGTACTGCTTTGGTTTGGAGGCAAGTTCATCCATAACCTGCCTTAAGGCATCTTCTCCTTTCACATTTGGATGAAGCATAACCTCCGTTTGTTGCTTGGGGGCATATTTCGCATAAACCTCCTCTTTGAGCGAAACAAAGCCTTCTGCTACCAACTCCTTTAAAATAACGTAAGGGTTTTTAATCGCAATCAACTGTTGTATGTGTGCTATAGAATAAGAACTATTGGTTTGCAATTGTCCAAGCAGTAGAATTGTGTTTTTAGAGAGTGTATCGGGAAGTTGCTGCCAATCGTGTGTGATAATTTCGGTTTCGCTTTCCAACAACATTAAAGACGGCATAGCTGTTCGTAGCACCAAACCAATTGGTGATTGGTAATATTCGGCAATCCAATGTAAAAATGCCAGCTGCTTAGATTCGAGAACAGGCTGTGTGTCAATGATACTTTCAATTTGTTTGGGAGCATATGTCTTTGGTGGTACTTGATGAGTTCGCCAAGCTATGGCGGTATATTTTTTGCGCTTGCCAAAAGGAACGATGATTCGCATACCTGGCTTAATAACATCAGCCTCTGCAGGTGTTATTACGTAAGTAAAGGTTTCTTTAAGCGGCAAAGGAAGGACAACATCTAAAAAAAACGACATGCTTAGGCTTGTTTTAGCTTAGCGATGGAAGCATTGAGTTCAAAACCCAACAACAAAACAATTGAATTAAGCCATATGTAGAGCATTAAAATCAAAATAGCTCCAATAGAGCCATAGAGCTGGTTATAAGAACTAAAATTATCAATATACACACCAAAGCCGTACGAAGTTAAAGCGAACAAACAAGTGGTAACCAAGGCACCCATTGAGAAAAAACTCGAAAACCCACGATGTGTACCAAAGTAAAATAAGATGGCGCTAACTAAATAAGCCATTCCCATAAAAAAGACAATACGTACCCATGGGCTTAGTTCAAAACCAAAATCAAATGTTTCAGCCAAAAACAACTCAAAAAATAAATATCCAGCAATGGAAATAAGGAATAAAATACCCAGCAAAACACCGACGCCCAAAGCATAAATATATTGACGGACAAAGTGTCGTGAAAAACTTATATGAACTGATTCACTAAACCCACCAAAAATGGCATTGACACCATTGGCCATAAAGAACATGGACAAAATAAAAGTAGAGGACAGCAAACCACCCCGTGGTTTGGATTGAATATCAAACAATACTCCATTCAAGAAATCTTGTGCTTCAGATGGTGCAATAGATAAAAAGAAAGAAGAAAAGGTACGTTCCACATTATCAACAGGGACAAATGGGATGATATTAAGTACAAAAATCAAAAAAGGAAACAGCGACAAAAAAAAACTAAAAGCAATACTGCTGGCTCGTGTAGTCAGGGTGCCTTTTAAAATCCCAATAACGTATAGCTCAAGCAATTGGTATACAGAAATAGACTTGGCGTCACCAAAACTTATGTTTTGAAGTTTAGCTATAATTTTTTGTTTGCTTTTATGTAGCATTGTGTAAAGGTAGCCATTAAAACAAAATGCTTACAGTAGAATTGATAACTTAGCACAATGAAAATTAAAGTGATATGCGTGGGTAAAACGCATCATGCTGCGCTCAAAAGTTGGTTGCCTGATTATTGCAATCGCTTATCGCGATACACCTCATTTGATTGGCATGAAATCAATGAAGTAAAAAACACCAAAAACCTTCCGGAAAAGCAACAAAAAATTGATGAGGGCAAACGAATTTTAGATGTGGTAAGGGCTAGCGACACCCTTATTCTTTTTGACGAAAAAGGCAGTACGCATACTTCAAAAGGTTTTGCTGGGTTTCTTCAAAAACAAATGAATGCAGGTACTAAAAAATTGGTTTTTATTATTGGCGGCCCTTATGGGTTTTCGCAGCAGCTCTACGATAGGGCACAATATAAAATAGCACTTTCAGAAATGACTTTTTCACATCAAATGGTACGCATTTTTGTTGCCGAACAACTTTATCGTGCCTTTAGTATTTTAAACAATCAACCTTATCATCACCAATGAAAGAGCTCATATTTGCAACCCACAATCAAAACAAAGTGGAAGAGGTAAAGGCAATCTTTAAAGAGTACAATATCAAAAGCTTGTCCGATGTGGGTTATCATACTGAAATAGCCGAAACAGCAAAAACTTTTGAAGGAAATGCACTACTTAAAGCTAAACATATTTTCAAGGTTTTTAAAACACCTGTTTTTGCAGATGATAGTGGCCTGGAGGTAGATGCACTTGATGGAGCGCCCGGTGTATATTCGGCCCGATATGCTGGAGCGGAAAAAAACCACCAAAAAAACAACGCCAAGCTCTTAAACGCATTGTTGGACAATAATGATCGCAAAGCACAATTCAAGACTGTCATTTCTTATGTGGACGGCGATACAGAAATTTGTTTTGAAGGCATAGTGAGGGGTAAAATTGCTAGTGAAATAATTGGAACAGGTGGTTTTGGCTATGATCCCCTTTTTATACCTGAGGGTTACAGCGAAACATTTGGGATACTACCACGGGAAATAAAATTAAAATTAAGCCACCGCAGTAGGGCCATTGATGCACTGCGTAACCATCTGAAATCCCTAACATAATGTTAATTTTAAATAAAAACATTGCAGAGCATCAAGGAATGCATTTAGTTTGTAAAAGTATATGATTCGATATTTTACGCAATTCCTCTTTTTAACTGGATTTTGTTCCATTTTATATGGGCAGGAGGTTATTGGCATTGTTGAAAATGCATCTGATCAAAAACCCATTTCGACGGTACATATCATCAACCTAAACAAGGTGACCATGTCCATCACAAATAAAGAAGGGAAATTTATAATTGATGCTGAAGTTAACGATACACTCTATTTTTCTTATTTGGGATACAAACCCATCAAAGTCAGGGTTTCTAATGACCTAGTAAAATATCCCAACACACGCTTTCAACTCACGGAGCTAGCATTGGCGCTTGAAGAAGTAGTGGTGCGTCCTTACCAACTCACAGGTTATTTGGATATTGATGCAAGAAATATTCCAATCAACAGAGCAAAAAGGTATAGCATACCTGGGCTTCCCTCGGGTGGATATGAAGCAGGAAACAGAAATCCTCTGGGACAAATTCGTGTTTTACAAGCCATCTCAAACCCCGCAGATTTCTTATACAACATCTTTGGAAAAAAGCCCAAACAATTACGTAAACTCAAAAAAGTAAGGGCCAATAATGAGCTAAGAGATTTATTAGCAGTTAAATATGACCGAAAAACTCTGGAACAACTCATCCAAATTGACCGAATCAATCTTGACGAAATACTGCGTAAATGCAACTTCTCTGACGGCTTTATAAAAGGAGCTAACGATTTACAAATATTGGAGGCCATAAGTAGTTGTTATGAAGAGTATAAAATTCTTAATCGCTAAAAAAGGTAAATTCGATACCTTTGCATTTTGAAAGCCTATGTTATTAAACAAATTAAGTGCAATTTCACCTGTTGATGGTCGTTACCGACCTAAAACAAAATCCCTTAGCCCATACTTTTCAGAATTTGGATTGATTCAATACCGCGTCAGGATTGAAGTAGAGTATTTTATAGCCCTGTGCGAACTCCCTTTGCCAGAGCTCAAAGATTTTCCTGTATCAGCAATAGCGGAATTGCGCAGTGTTTATCGCCATTTCAACTTAGACCAAGCACAGGCCATAAAAGACATTGAAAAAGTTACCAACCACGACGTAAAGGCGGTTGAGTACTTTCTCAAACAAATATTTGACGATTTAAACCTATCTAAATACAAAGAATTTATCCACTTTGGACTAACCTCACAGGACATTAACAATACGGCTATTCCACTTTCAATTAAAGAAGCCTGTGAAAACGAATACTTACCAAAGCTTCATGAGTTAATCGAAGCACTTGTTGCGCTTATTAAAAGTTGTGAGGGTGTAGCGATGTTAGCCAGAACACACGGGCAACCAGCCTCACCCACGCGTTTGGATAAAGAGCTCAACGTATTTAAAACACGTATTGACCAACAGCTTTCTTTAATGAAACAAATCCCAATGGCAGCCAAATTTGGTGGAGCCACTGGAAATTTCAATGCCCACATGGTTGCATATCCCTCTGTTGATTGGAAGGCTTTTGGAAAGGCATTTGTAGAAAAAACACTTGGCCTACACCATTCGTTTCCAACAACACAGATTGAGCACTACGACCACTATGCTGCATTGTGTGATGCACAAAAACGCATCAATACCATTTTGATTGATTTTTCTAGAGACATATGGACATATATTTCCATGGATTATTTCAAGCAACAAATTAAAGAAGGGGAAGTAGGCTCTTCCGCCATGCCACACAAGGTGAATCCCATTGACTTTGAAAATGCCGAAGGG
>Ga0208127_1000405_pt1 | contig 22191 bp, 19 predicted proteins | sample ETNtaG_6_FD_185751 | JGI IMG/M metagenome (GOLD analysis project Ga0208127, IMG submission 185751) | Marine microbial and viral communities from oxygen minimum zone, Eastern Pacific Ocean - ETNP201306SV45 (SPAdes) (version 2) | ecosystem: Environmental > Aquatic > Marine > Oceanic ... | reverse complement strand
ATTAACACTGATCAAATCCTCAAGCCCAGGCTCATAGATGGGAATCCGGCCCTGTTTTAGATCATCGATCTTGGCGTGATCTGCGTCCATACACAGCACGTCGTTCCCGACATCGGCCAGGCAGGCCCCGGAAACCAAGCCCACGTAACCGCTACCAACGATTGTTACTTTCACTCGGGCAGCTCCGTAGATTCAGGGGATTTTTGCCCCAATCTCCCAAATTTTCCCTATTCGCCAAAAAGAAAGGGCGCCCTCTCGGGCACCCTTCCCAAACATCATCGTTGAATTCTATCAGTTCTGGTAGGCTTTTCCATCCACCAACAGCGTTTCCTCGTTGTTTTCCAATACCTTGGGACCGATCCCCGGGACCTCCAGCAACTCTTCGATCGATTGAAAGTCCCCGTTTTCGAGTCGATAAGCAACGATTGCTCCCGCGAGGACAGGTCCCACCCCGACGATGTTCTCCGCCAAAAGCGGCGCGTCGGCTTGATTGATGTCGACAGGCTCGCCGTTGGCCGCATGACCAAAAGACATTGCCGCCGCGATAAGGATCCCAGACATTGGACGAAGTTTTTTCAGATACATGATCTACTCTCCTTGTAGTTGGTTGTTTCCAAAAATCTATCGCGTTCATCGCGATAGGAGAGATAGTCTGTTTTTCTGAAATCGGCTTCAAGGTAAATAGTTCACACTTGGCTAAGAGAGTTTGATGGTATTCAACCTCGGGGTCGTGGTGTCCCAGTGTCGGCACCCCGGACATTGCCAGTGCATCGACTTCCCTTGAAATCCACAGAACCGGCACTCATAACCTGACTGTTCCGACAGCAGTCTACCCGCTACCTTGCGCATCAACTGATAGTCGCCGCTCACTTCGCCGGCCACATCACTCCCCGAGCGTATCTCCAATAAGCGATGCAACCCCGACAAACTGCCTTGCTCCTCCGACCATGAACGCAATAGAGCCTCGGCCTCTTCGGATCGACCCATCTGCAAAAGGAAATCTGCTAAGGATAACTGCAACCGCTCATCTGCACTGACCGCGATGGCTCGACGCAGAAAATCAAGGTAAACCTCGTTATCATTCATGCTCTGGGCGCTAGTCTGTACCAACCTCGAAACTTCGTGCAGCATCTCTGGGCGCTCTACGCAAAGCCTGGTCCAAGTCGCGACCGCTTTCCGATGTTTGCCTGAGAACGCTTCCAGCCTGCCCCGCAGGATTATTGCGCGAGCACAATTTCGATCAAGTTTCAGCGCTTTAGCGGCTCTGTCTTTTGCTGCTGCATAATCCCCCGCAACGAGCCCACGCTCTGCCATCTCACATTGGAATTGGGCGATCTGTGGGGCCAAATCCTCTGAAGTGATCTTGTCTAGAATTTCTGCAGCAGCGATTGCGCGCTCCCACTCGCGCTCGCTCTCATATATCTGTACCAGCAAGCGCAAGGAGGCTTCACGAAAATTCTCAGTGACACCCAGCTCCAGAAGAAGATTCTCCGCTCGGTCGAGCAGGCCAGCCTTAAAGTAGTCACTCGCAAGTTCAAAAAGCACAATGCTTTTTTGCTCCGGGCTAGTGCCCGCTCGGGAAATGAGGCTTTGGTGAATCTGTGTTGCCTTTTCTATCTCTCCGCGACGCCGAAAGAGGGTCCCCAATGCCAGTTGAATCTCCAACGATTCGTCATGATCCTCTAGCGCTTTAACTAGAACATCGAGCGCTTCATCATGTTGATCATTGGCCAGAAAGTTTATGCTGCGAACGTAGGGTTGAGGGAGAGCTTTTGATGGAGCACGATCGACTCTTTGGGCGCGAGTTCGGTGGGCAGCCCACCACCCTGACAGTCCTGCCAGAGGCAAAAGCAGTAAAAGCCATGTCGGGTCCATCACTTCACCGTTTCACGGGGGCCCTTTGCGGGGCCGAGGCTAACGTAAGCTTTCGTCTCAGCCGAAGCAATCGAATCCACAGCGGAACGGCCGCTAATACAAAACCCACAATCAATGCTCCCAGGAGCGCGATAACCAGTGGACCGTGCCAGCTCAGGTTGAAGTAATATGAAAGCGATATCTCTTGGGGGTTTTGGGCTGCAAAAGTGACTCCCACCACGATAGTCGCAAGCACGAGAACCGTTAACAGCAGTTTTCTGATCATCGACCCGTCTCCCGGCTTAGACCCTGCTGGTTTCTGAATACTAAGAGCGTAATGACTACTCTCGGTCAGTCTGGGTCAGTCTGGGTCAGACCCGTCAGAAACTGGCTCGACGCTTCCGGAGCGGACCTGATTGACGCGTTCGCGAAGGAGTCGCCCTGGTTTAAAGTGAGGCACGTACTTTCCAGGCACACTCACTGCCTCGCCCGTTTTCGGATTCCGACCCGTTCTAGGCATTCTATAACGAAGGCCAATGCTGCCGAATCCGCGAATTTCAATCCGGTCTCCAGCGACAAGTGCGCGACGCATGTGATCCAGCACGGCGTTGACCGAAAACTCCACATCCCGGGGCGGAAGATGCGGTTGTTCCTGCGACAACCGCTCGATCAGTTCAGACTTGGTCATGGTCTTCATTGCATCACATCCTAACAATGAAACTGACAACAGGATCAGGAATCCTGCTTGTCGAGTTCTTCTTTTAACTTGTCACCCAAGGAAGTCATCGCAGACACCTGGCCACTGTACTGCTGGACTGCTTTATCCTCGATCTCAGCCTCGAGCGCTTTAATGGACAGCGTGATCCGACGGGTTTTTCGATCGATACTGGTAACTTTTGCCTCAACCTCTGCGCCGGCGCTCAAGACAGACCGGGCATCCTCAACATAGTCTCGAGACAACTCTGTTGCGCGAAGATAGCCTTCGACACCCTCTCCGAGTTCCACGACCGCACCTCTTACATCGACGCTTGAGATCGTGCCCTTAACTGAAGCTCCCTTCGAGTGCGCACCAACAAAGGCGTTGAACGGATCATCCTGAGCCTGCTTGATCCCAAGAGAGATTCGCTCTCGATCCGGATCCACAGAGAGGACGACGGCGGTAATTTGATCCCCTTTCTTGAAGTCCCGTACCGCGTCCTCGCCCTCGCGATCCCAGGAAAGATCGCTTAAATGGATCAAACCATCGATGCCGCCTTCGAGTCCGATAAACACTCCAAAATCGGTGATCGATTTGATCTCACCCGTAATCTTGTCGTTGCGCTGATGGGTGGCCGCAAATTCTTCCCAGGGATTGCCGGTGCATTGCTTCATTCCGAGCGAAATTCTGCGTCGATCTGAATCAACCTCCAACACCATAACCTCGACCTCGTCCCCGAGGTGACAAACCTTGTTGGGATGAACATTTTTATTCGTCCAATCCATCTCGGAGACGTGAACCAAACCTTCCACGCCTTCCTCAAGTTCAACAAATGCCCCGTAGTCCGTAATGTTCGTGACCTTGCCGAAAATTCGGGTCTTCTCGGGGTAACGCCGCGCAATATCAGCCCAGGGGTCTTCGCCGAGCTGCTTCATTCCCAAAGACACACGGTTGCGTTCCCGGTCAAATTTCAAGACTCGAACGGTCACCTCATCGCCAACGTTCAAAGCCTCTGACGGATGTTTAACGCGTTTCCACGCGATATCCGTGATATGCAGCAGGCCGTCCAAGCCGCCAAGGTTCACAAACGCGCCGTAGTCAGTAAGATTTTTGACAATCCCGGTGATCACCTGGCCTTCCTCAAGATTCTCAAGCAGCGCACTGCGCTCTTCCTGCATCTCTTGCTCGACCACCGCGCGACGTGATACCACTACGTTGTTCCGGGCTTGATCAAGCTTGATGACCTTGAATTCCAACTCCCGATTCTCGAGGTAAGCCGAGTCGGTGACAGGACGAACATCCGCTAAGGAACCGGGCAAAAAGGCCCGAACCTCGTCTAGCGAGACTGTAAAGCCACCCTTCACTTTTCCTGTAAGAAAGCCGGTGACGACGGACTCGTTTTCAAACGCGACCTTGAGTGTCTCCCAGGATTTCGCGCGCCTCGCACGCTCCCGGGATAAACGGGTATTCCCAAAACCATCTTCGAGAGCCTCGATTGCAACCTCAACAAAGTCGCCAACCTGTACGGAGACTGCGCCGTCAGCGTCACGAAATTGAGTCGCGGGAATTTCTGACTCGGACTTTAAACCTGCATTGACGACAACGTAGTCTCCGTTGACATCGACAACTTCGGCCGAGATTACGGCGCCGGTCTGCATGACCGAGCCTTTTAAGCTTTCTTCAAGGAGTTGTTCAAAAGTTTCTGACATTTTCTGAGGAGCCCGCCCGAACATCAGACGGTTTGGTTAAAGATGGATTTCAGCTGATCATCAATCAGCCACCGGTGTTACTGCATCACTTCTTGTTTCGCTAACTACGCTATCTTTGCGTTATCTTTGTTCTATCTTTCTTTGCGCTGGTTGTTTCCGGCGTGTTGCTTCCTATTTGCTATTTGATATTTCTTTATTGATTATTGATTGTCGCCCAATTGGCCGGTAAACGATCTTCTAACTTTGTCTTCTATCTTCTATCTTCTATAAGGCTGACGACCTCCTGGAAGACCTCAACAATTCCCTTTTCAGAAGTATCTAACACGATCGCGTCACTCGCGGGAATCAGTGGCGACGCAGAACGATTTCTATCCTGAGCATCCCGTTCTGCAATCTCCTTTTCGAGGGCGCGCAATGTACCACTAAAACCCTTTTCCTTCAACTGGTTATAGCGCCTTTGTGCTCTGATAGATGCTGAGGCATCGAGAAAGATCTTCAGGAAGGCGTCAGGGAACACCACGGTGCCCATATCCCGCCCGTCCGCGACCAATCCAGGCGCTACCCGCATCCGCCGCTGCCTTTCCAAAAGGCCTTTTCGGACCAGAGGAATCTTCGCGAAAATCGAGGCCCTCTTCCCACCTGCCTCACTTCGGACACAATCGGTGACATCCGTCCCATTCGCTGAGATCTTCAGGCCAGCGTCGGTCTGAATGAACGCAATATCGATCGCTCTGATCAACTCCTGGAGTCCAGAAGCGTCATCGGGCGAAATATCATTCTCTACCGCGACATGGGCAAAGGCACGGTAGAGCGCGCCGCTGTCTAGCATGTGCCAGCCGAGGTGACCCGCAACCCGACTCGCGATTGTGCCCTTGCCTGTTCCGCTGGGTCCGTCGATGGCCAGAACCGGGATGCTCTGATCAGGCTTGCTCATCCAGGAAATTCTGCGATGTTCATTCCAATCGAATTAGCAAGCGAAAGGAAATTTGGAAATGACGTCCTGATATTGCCTGCGTCTCGAATCTCAACCGAGCCTTCCGATATACAACCGGCCACGGCAAATGCCATCGCGATTCGATGGTCACCGAAACTCTCAATGGAACCGCTGCCAAATGCCCCCCCGGTAACATCCATCCCATCGGGATACTCCACGGCGTCTATCCCTAGTGTGGCGAGCCCCTGCACGACAGCCGCGATCCGATCGGATTCTTTAACGCGCAGCTCTCTCGCTCCGCGAACACGCGTCACTCCAGACGCGGCGGCCGCGGCGATCGCCAGGACCGGAAACTCATCTATGGCGTTAGCTACGAATTCTGGCGGGATGTCAATTCCTTTTAATGAGGCAGAGCGGACCCTGAGATCACAGACGGGCTCATTGGATTCCAAACGCTCCGAGGAAATCTCTATGTTTGCCCCCATCAGTCGTAGAATGGCAAGCACCGCGGAACGGGTTGGATTGATTCCCACCCCCGGAAGCAGCAGATCACTCCCAGGGCAGATCGTTGCAGCCACCAGCAAGAATGCCGCTGAGGAAATATCTCCCGGCACCTCAAGACGTTGTCCTGCAAGCGCGATGCTCCCATTTATTCGGATGGCCGACCCTGCCCGCCATTGCCCCTTTGAAAAGCCCGCCAGCATCCGCTCGGTATGGTCGCGCGTGGGTGTGGTCTCAGAAATCAGTGTTTCCCCTTCAGCATAAAGACCTGCAAGCAACAGAGCGGACTTGACCTGAGCGCTGGCCACTGGCATCTGGTATTTAATCCCGGTCAGACCTTGACTCGGCTGGATATCGAGCGGCGGGCAGCCTTCACACGATTGAATGACGGCGCCCATCGCTGTCAGAGGATCGACGACTCGGCCCATCGGTCGACGCCTCAGAGACTCATCGCCTGTCAGTCGGCTATGGAAGCGCTGCCCCGAGAGCAATCCGCTAAGCAGACGCATGGAGGTACCGGAGTTTCCAAGGTCTAGTTCATCTCCGGGTGCTTGCAGTCCGACCTTCCCTGCCCCTGAGATCCGCAACTGGCCTGAATCGGGGCCTTCTATCAAGACGCCCATACTCCGAAACGCCGCTACGGTTGAAAGCACGTCCTCACCCGTCAGAAGATTCGTCACCTCCGTCACACCATCCGCGAGCGAACCAAATATCACGGAACGATGGCTGATCGATTTGTCTGCAGGGACGATTGCAGTTCCAGACAGCGCCTGAACGGGAGAGGAAGTAATACTGAGCATCCTGCGCTCTATTTGCTGTGGTTTTTGGCGGATTTAAGTTCCGACCTCAACTTCTTTGCACTTTCAAACCACGCCTCGAGCTCGTCAGCATTCTTGTTACGCACGAACTCTTCCAAGTCCTTGAGAACCGCCCGGTGATCGGCGATCAGATCGGCCGTGATTTCAGCGTTGTGGATAAAAATGTCCCGCCACATGACGGGGTCGCTGGAGGCAACCCGGGTGATGTCGAGAAAACCTCCCGCTGTCATCGAAGAATAGTCCTCTATGCCTTCCAGGGCGTCCAGCTGCGCCACCAATGCATAGGCAACGGCATGTGGAAGATGACTTGTCATTCCAAGAATGCGGTCGTGTGTCACGGTGTCCATGAGCCGGACTTTGGCTCCGACGCATTCCCACATCTGCTGGACGGTCTCAATAGCCCGAGCATTGGTTTCCGCTGAGGGGGTTAATACCACCCAATGGTTCCTGAATAGTTCGATATCCGCGGCCGCTGCTCCGCTGCGCTCACGGCCCGCGATCGGGTGTGCCGCTACAAATTGCGCGAAATGCGAACCCAAGGTTACTCGAGCACTGTCAACCACATGGCCCTTGACGCTACCTGCGTCCGTCAGGATTGCCCCGGGTTTTAGGTATGCGCCCACTTGCGAAAAGAGGTCCGCCAGTGTGCCGACCGGGGTGGCCAGCAGTACGAGATCAGCGCCCGAAACGGCCTCCGCCAGATCAGTCGTCACACTGTCGACAAAGCCCCGGTCCAGGGCCGTTTGCAGGTTCTCCGGATTCCGCCCAAAACCGACAATCGTTTCCACAGCACCAGAGGACTTGAGCGCACCAGCTAACGATCCACCGATAAGGCCGACACCGACAACCGCCAGAGTATCCAGAATCTTGCTTTGCTGAGACACAGATCAGACCTTTGACAAGGTGAGCGCCTCGGTCAAGACCTTTAAAGCCCGGGCGTTTTCACTCTCGAGACCAATACTGATTCGCAGATGCTCAGGCAATCCATAGTTGGCGACCGGCCGGACAATCACACCCCGCTCCAGCATCGCTTGGTAGATCTGACCCGCGTTTCTCCCCACCCTGGCGCAAATGAAATTAGCTACTGATGGTATCCAATCCAAACCAATTTTATCGAGCCCGGAAGCCAACTGCTTCATGCCTTCTAGGTTCTGCTGAATACTCTCGGCGAGAAACGTTTCATCTCCCAGAGCTGCCTCGGCTGCAGCAAGCGCCAGAACATTTACATTAAACGGATGCCGCACACGATTAAGCACCTCGGCAATCTCTTTCGATGCGATCCCGTAGCCTACCCTGAGTCCGGCGAGCCCATAGGCCTTAGAAAACGTTCTCACAACAATCAGGTTGGGGTGGCGTGACAGCAGGGTTACCCCATCCGGGTAATCTCCGTTCGTGACGTACTCAAAATATGCCTCATCCAGCACGGCAAGGACGGTCGGGGGCAGTACATCAAGAAACTTCTCCACCGCTTCCCTGGAGGAATAGGTCCCGGTAGGGTTGTTCGGATTGGCGACAAACACCAACTTCGTTTTGGATGTTACCGCATCAGACATCGCCACAAGATCATGGCCGAACCCGCTTGCCGGTACAACGCGCAATTGCGCGTTGACGCTCATGGACGCCAGAACATAGACCGCGAAAGCGTGTTCCGAGACGACCACTTCTTCGCCAGGATTAACGAACGCACGGACGATCAGGTCCAGCACATCATTCGATCCGTTACCCAAAGTCACTTCTTCGGTAGAAACCCTTAATCTCTCGGCCAGGCTTTGCTTGAGGGAGGTGCCAGATCCATCCGGATAGCGCGCCGCAGACAAAAGCGTCTCGTTGACCGCATCTACGACAAGGGGGCTAACCCCTCGAGGGTTTTCGTTAGAGGCAAGCTTGATGATGTCGGTAAGACCCAACTCTCTCTCGAGACTCTCAACCGGTTTGCCAGGCTGATACGGCTGGAGGTTGCGCACCCCGTGTGCAATCAATCCGTCGATCTGTGACATTGGTCAGGACGCACGGGGGTAGGAGCCAAGAATCCGCAAGAACGAAGAGGCCTCGTCAATATCAGCAAGCGCCTGGCGAACTTTTGGATCGTCTACATGACCCTCGAGATCGATAAAAAAGAAATACTTCCACAGACCGGAACGCGTCGGCCGCGACTCGATTCGAGTCATGCTAATCCCTGCCTCGGCAAGAGGTTGTAACAACTGCAATAATGATCCCGAATCATCAGAGCTCGCCGCTACCAGACTGGTTTTGTCGTTTCCCGTTCTTGGTGGAGAGCTTTTTGCAAGAACCTGGAACCGGGTGGTATTCCCTGGGACGTCGGCGATGTCGCTTGCGATGATTTCTAGCCCGTAGACCGATGCGGCCTCCGCGGAAGCCACGGCCATAATCCCGGGATTCTCCGCCGCCGCCTGCGCCGCCTGCGCCGTACTGGCTTTAGGGACGAGGGCCGCGTCTGGGTAGCGACTCAGGAGCCAGTTGCGGCACTGCGCCAGCGCCTGTTCATGCCCCGCGACCTCACGAGGTGCATCCTGATGCGTAGCAGAAAGGAGGCAATGCTTTACTCGAAGCTCCACTTCGTTGCAAACCTGAAGCGGAGTATCGACCAACAGGTCGAGCGTCGCGTTGACACCTCCTTCGGACGAGTTTTCTACCGGTACTACCCCGAACTGAGCATCCCCCACTTCGGTCAGACGAAAAACCTCTTTGATGCTGCCCGCTTCAACAAGAGCGATCTGACGGCCGAAGACCTTGTGTGCGGCCTGCTCACTGAAGGTTCCTCTTGGACCAAGCGCTGCAACACGGATTGGTCCTTCAGCGCTTCGGGCGCAGGACACGATCTCAGTAAAGATGCTGCGCACGCCCTCGTCACTCACGGGGCCTTGGTTACGCTCCAGCAGGCGACTGAGTATCTCTGCTTCCCGCTCCGGCCGATACACCGTTTCTCCACGGGATGCTTTACCGGCCCCGATCTCAACTGCCGTCCTCACGCGTTCGTTGATCAACTCGAGCAGTTGATCGTCAATCCGATCGATACGCCCGCGAAGTGACTCTAGATTTTCTTGGTCGCTCATGATGTGAAGATCGAAAAAAGTCTATTCGGTCCTTCCAGCCGGAATTCGGTTAATCGTCCGCTGACTGAGGTGCACCCGATTCCGATGATTCTTCGACAGACTCATCATCAGCTTCGATCACTTTGCCAAGACTCACCAAGCTCTCATCTTCGGCAAGTCGAATTAACCTCACGCCTTGGGTATTCCGGCCTACCACGGGGATTTCTCCCGTCCGGATTCTCACCAGACGCCCACCCCCGGTAATCAACATCAGTTCATCCCCATCGGCGACTTCTTCCGCTCCGACAACGCGGCCATTGCGGCCGTTGACCTTGATGGCAATAACCCCCTGCCCGCCCCGATTCTTAAGCGGGAAATCAGAAAACGAAGTCTGCTTGCCATAGCCGTTCTCCGTAGCAACCAGCACCTTGCTATCCTCGCCGCTGGGTTTACGGATCAACATGGCGATAACGGACTGGTCCGGCTTCAGGTTTAGCGCGCGAACGCCACGGGCACTGCGGCCCATCGGACGGACCTGTTTTTCCGAAAATCGGATCGCCTTCCCTGCAGAACTGAAAATGAGGATATCGGATTGGCCATCAGTGAGGCCAACCTCGACGAGCTCATCCCCCTCAATCAGGTTAACTGCAATCAGGCCGACTGATCTTGGGCGGGCAAAATTCTCGAGAAGTGATTTCTTGATGACACCATGGCGCGTCACCATGCAGACATACTGGCCAGGGTTCTCCTGCCCAAGCGGGAGCACCGCCGTCACCCGCTCGCCGTCGCTCAGTGGAAGCAGATTGACCAACGGCTTGCCGCGTGCCTGTCGGCTCGCTAACGGCAGTTGGTAGACCTTCAGCCAGAAAACCTTACCCAGGTTTGTGAAGCACATTACCGTGTCGTGGGTATTCGCTACAAACACGGTCTTGACGAAATCTTCTTCCTTGGTTCGGGTTGCGACCCGGCCCTTCCCGCCTCGCCGTTGGGCCTGATAGTCTGCTACCGGCTGAGACTTCGCATAACCCTCATGAGACAGCGTCACTACCCTGTCTTCCGGTGTAATAAGATCTTCGCTCTCGAGATCTTCGTGACGCTCATGTATTTCGGTTCGGCGATCATCTCCATACTGATCCCGCACCGAAGTCAGTTCATCTCTGATGACCTGCATCAGCCGATCTGGATCACCCAGGATCTGTAGATGCTCACGGATTCGGTCCAAAACCTCCAGGTATTCATTGCGAATCTTGTCTTGTTCCAGCCCGGTCAGCCGATGCAGACGTAAATCGAGGATTGCCTGCGCCTGGGTCTCTGAAAGCCGATAACCCTCCTCGGTGGGCCCGCATCCAGGTTCGGCCTCGCCGAGCGCCCCGTCTTCCAGGTCTGAAGCTTCCAGCATCCGGCTGACCACCACCGACTCCCAGGCCTGCGCCAGCAGTCCAGCCCGAGCTTCAGCCGGACTTGCCGCCTGTTTGATCAGCGCGATCACTGGATCAATATTTTCCAATGCGACCGCCAATCCCTCGAGTAGATGTGCCCGGGCTCTGGCCTTTTTAAGATCAAACAATGTCCTTCGGGTCACCACCTCCCGTCGATGCCGAATGAAGTCCTCGAGGAGTTCGACCAGGGTAAACAGTCGCGGTTGGTTGTTTCGAAGGGCTACCAAATTGATCCCGAACACGGTCTGCATCTGGGTATGTTGGTAAAGGTTGTTGAGAATCACCTCAGGGTTCTCACCCTTCTTGAGCTCGATCACAACCCGCATGCCGGATTTATCGGACTCATCACGCAAACCTGAAATCCCCTCGAGTTTCTTGTCGCGAACCAACTCGGCAATCTTTTCAAGCAATCGCGCCTTATTGACCTGATAAGGAAGTTCAGTCGCGACGAGCGCTTCTCTATCGCTTCCTCCGATCTTCTCAACCTGGACACGCGCCCGAATATGCACGCGACCCCGCCCTGTCTGGTAGGCCTCTCGGATGCCTCGATTTCCATTAATGATTCCGCTGGTCGGGAAATCAGGGCCGGGAATTATGCTAAGCAATTGTTCCAGAGTAACCTTTGGATCGTCGATGACAGCAAGGCAGGCGTTGATAGTTTCGGTAAGATTGTGTGGCGGAATATTGGTCGCCATACCCACCGCAATACCCGCTGAGCCATTCACCAGCAGGTTTGGAAACCGGGCCGGCAATACCGCCGGTTGTGTCTCGGTTTCGTCATAGTTAGGAACAAAGTCGACGGTCTCGCGATCGAGATCGTTCAGCAATTCATGCGCAATACGATCGAGGCGGATTTCGGTATACCGCATAGCAGCGGGTGCATCCCCATCGACTGAGCCGAAGTTTCCCTGTCCGTCCACAAGCGGATAGCGAAGGGAGAATGGCTGGGCTAACCTGACAATCGCATCGTAAACAGCGGTGTCGCCATGCGGGTGATATTTACCGATGACATCACCGACGACGCGCGCAGACTTTTTGTAGGGCTTGTTCCAATCGTTATTCAGCACCGACATGGCATACAAGACGCGGCGATGCACGGGCTTGAGACCATCTCGGACATCCGGCAGCGCCCGGCCCACGATTACGCTCATCGCATAGTCGAGGTAGGACTGGCGCATCTCCTGCTCGAGGTTCGCGGGCAGGGTTTCCTTGGCTATCTCATCCATAGGGTTTAACCGCCTCATTCAAGGCGCGTCACAGGCAAAATTTGGGTCGCATCCCCCCGAATTGGGGCGCAATTGGGGCGCGAAGACAGGCTCTACTAGAGTCTCTATTTTACCACGCCGGAGGGCGTGTTCGCACTGCAATTGGGGGTAACAATCGGGATTCCGAAGGGGTCGGACCCCACCGGGACAGGTCTCAAGACACTCCGAATTCCATAAGGGATCTGCCGATGAAATCCATTACCTTGCCAATCCAGGGAGTGACTGCAATCAGGCCGATCGCGTTCACCGTCAATACCCACTTCATACTCCGGCGATATCCATGCGCAGAGATCGTGAGCACCCCCTCTTCGACTTCATCGAAATACATCAGCTTCACAATACGAAGGTAATAAAAAGCCCCAATCACTGCAAGAATCACCGCCGCCACGACCACCGTCACGAAGCCGGCATCCAGTGCCGCCTGTAGAACCATCAATTTGGCGAAAAAGCCTGCGGTAGGCGGGATGCCTGCAAGTGAAAACATGACGATGAGCATCAGCAGAGCAAGCCAGGGATTGCGTCTGTTGAGGCCCTTGAAATCATCAAGGCTGTTCGATTCAAATCCTGATCGGCTGAGCGCAAGAATAACGCCAAAGGCTGCGACGGTCGTCACCATATAGATCACGGCATAGACCATTGCGGCGGAGTATCCGGCATGCGTGCCTGCAAAGAATCCGAGGAGCAAGAAACCCATATTGGAAATAGTCGAATAGGCCAACATCCGCTTGATGTTGCTTTGCGCGATCGCAACGACATTACCGAGAGCGATCGATGCGAGCGCCGCCACCAACAACATGTCCTGCCAGATCGCGATCCATTCCTCAAGTCCCGTAGACAACAAACGCAGCAGGATCGCAAAAGCCGCAAGCTTTGGCACCGCCGACAGGTATAACGTGGTGGAGGTGGCAGAACCGTCGTAAACATCAGGGACCCACATATGAAAAGGCACCGCGCCGAGCTTAAATAACAGGCCAACGACCAACATTGAGATAGCCAGCATCAGTGGGAGGCTATTTACCTCCAGAGTTCCAGCGGCTCCCGAGACCGCCTGTAGCGACAATGACCCGGTCAGGCCGTACAACAAGGACATACCATAGAGCAGCACCCCGGATGCGAGTGCGCCCAGGATGAAATATTTCATCGCGGCTTCTGCTGCCCGGACCGAATCACGCTCCATTGCAATCATGCCGTAGAGACAAAGCGCAAGGAGTTCGATCCCTACATATAGAGTGAGCAGGTGGGCTGCCCCGATCATCGCCATCATCCCCACGACACCAAACAGTGTCAGCACCAGGTATTCACCCCGCCACAAACCGCGGGCGGCTGCGTAATCGCGGGCATAAAACAGGACTGCCGCGGTACCAAAGCATGTGCCTGATTTAAGAATTGCGGAGACACTGTCGCGCACAACAAGGCCGTTCAGAACCGTTTGCGTCGGCTCGAAGAGACCATCCAGGCAGAGAAAGCCGGCAGAAACCAACGTGGCGATGGTAAGCGGATAGGCAGCCGCACAAGGCCTGACCGAGCGCACATAAAGATCAACCACCAGAATGACGCAAGCCAGCGTCGCGACATAGATTTCCGGCGCGACGGCCCAGAAGTCGTGAGAGCTCAAGACGGTCATAGTTTTGATACCGACAGATGTGTCAGCAACTGATCCACGCTTACCCGCATCACGTCTAATAGGGGCGCCGGCCAGATACCGATAATCAGAACACCCAATGCCATGCCTAACAGGACGCCAAACTCACGACGATCAAGATCCTTGAGTTCACTGACTTTGGGATTTTTGACCTCACCAAAGACCACCCGCTTGACCATCCACAACGTGTAGGCGGCTCCAACGATCAGGGTCAGAGCGGCAATGGCGGCGTACCACGCATTGACAGAAAAAGTGCCAAGTATTACCAGGAATTCACCGACGAAACCTGATGTGCCAGGCAGTCCGGCGTTCGCCATCGCAAAAAATACCATGAAAAACGCAAACACCGGCATGACCTTCATCACGCCGCCATAGGTGGCAATCTCTCGGGAATGCAGTCGGTCATAAAGTACGCCGACGCAAAGAAAAAGCGCGCCCGAAACAAACCCGTGGGAAATCATCTGAACGATGGCGCCCTCCATTGCCCGAGTCTCAAACACGAAGAATCCGAGGGTGACAAAACCCATGTGGGAGATCGAAGAGTAAGCGATTAGCTTCTTCATGTCCTGCTGTATCAACGCAATCAAAGCGATATAGACGACCGCCAACAGGGACAGGCCAATAACCAGGGGCGCGAACTGTTGCGCCGCATCCGGCGCGATCGGCATGGCAATTCGAAGGAAGCCGTATGCACCCATTTTCAAGGTGATGGCAGCCAGAATGACCGAGCCGCCTGTAGGCGCTTCAACGTGAGCATCCGGCAACCAGGTATGTACCGGCACCATCGGTATCTTGACCGCGAACGCTGCAAAAAATGCGAGAAATATCAGTGTCTGCACCCCGCCGGTCAAGGGCAGATGATGAAAGGCCAGCAAATCAAATGAACCCTCCGAAGCCTGATAAAGGTAGAGGAGCGCCACCAACATGAGTAGCGACCCGAGCAGGGTGTAGAGGAAAAACTTGATTGCCGCATATACCCGATTGGGTCCACCCCATACCCCCACGATCAGAAACATGGGGATAAGCATCGCCTCCCAGAACAGGTAAAACAGGATGCCATCGAGCGCGCAGAACACCCCGATCATTAACCCTTCCATGATCAGAAAGGCGGCGAAATACTGCGCAACACGAGTCTGGATGACTTTCCAACCTGCGACCACCACCACGATGGTCAAGATCGTGGTCAGCAGGACCAGCGGGACAGAGATGCCGTCTACGCCTAGAAAATACTCAATATGAAACCGCTCGATCCAGGGAGATCGCTCAACAAACTGCATATCGGCGGTAGACCGGTTAAAGCCGGTCCAAAGGGGCACGCTGAGGGCAAAAGTGATGACTGCGACACCCAAGGCGAGCCACCGTGCCGTCATGGCGCGCCGGTCGCCGCCTGTTGCGAGCACCAGGATCCCGCCGACGACGGGAAACCAAATCAACAAGGACAGCAGATGTTCATTAAAGAGGTTCATCAACCTGTCCTAGCGAAACAAAAACCATGACATCAGCGCGACCAAACCGATGATCATTACGAAGGCGTAGTGATAAACGAGACCGCTCTGCACATGCCGAACCACACTAGCGGTGCGCGCAACCACCCTGGCGGCGCCGTTCACCAACCATCCATCGATCAGTCGTCGATCACCCCACTCCGACAGTACCTCACCCAAGCCACGCGCGCCATCCGCAAAAACGCGCTGATAAAACTCGTCGAACCCGTACTTCTTATCGAGAACCCAATAGATGACACCGCACCGCTGCACAACCTTGCCCGGGAGTTCAGGCTTCCACAGGTAGCAGACCCACGCACCAGCGATACCCAGAATCGCCAGCCAAAAAGGCGCGGCAAACGGGGCGTGGGCAAGCATTCCGCGAGCAGTCATATCTAAGGCTTCCGGAACCCCACCAGGAACAATACTATTGCCAAAAAGACTGCCGTCCATCGTCACGTTAACGAGCAGCAAACCTGCAAGCACCGAGGGGACAGCCAGAGCGATCAACGGAACCGTGACTACCTTCGGGGACTCATGCAGATGCTCCCGGGTCGTTGAATCCATGCGCCCCTCGCCATGAAACGTCATGAATACCAATCGGAAGGAGTAAAACGCCGTCAGGACTACCCCGATCAACACGGCGGCATACGCAAATTCCGCCCCGGGCGTTGCAGAATAATGGACCGCTTCGATAATGGCGTCCTTTGAGAAGAATCCCGCAAAGGGCGGAATCCCCGCCAGAGCAAGACTTCCGATGACGCAGGTCAGGTACGTTACCGGCATGACCTTGCGCAATCCGCCCATGCGGCGCATATCCTGCTCGTGGTGCATCGCAATAATCACTGAGCCCGCCGCCAGGAACAGCAGCGCCTTGAAAAACGCATGGGTGGCAAGATGAAAAATCGCGACAGAGTAGGCCGACGCTCCAAGCGCGACCGTCATGTATCCGAGTTGAGACAGAGTCGAATAGGCCACAACTCGCTTGATATCCGTTTGAACCAGAGCAACAAAGGCCATCAGCAGTGCTGTTAGCGCGCCCACGATCAAGACAACCGAAAGAGCGGTTGAGGACAGTTCAAATAATGGAGACATCCGTGCTACCAGGAAGATGCCCGCCGTGACCATGGTCGCTGCGTGAATGAGGGCTGAGATCGGGGTCGGACCTTCCATGGAATCCGGAAGCCAGACATGAAGAGGCACCTGGGCAGATTTCCCCATCGCGCCGACAAACAGAAGCAAGCAAATCAACGTCAGCCAATGCCACTCAGAGCCGAATGGGCCTTGCGCAGTGCGGTCTGCGAACCCCGGGGCCGCGTCGAACACGCTTTGATAATCCAGGCTGCCGAAAAGCGCGAGAACGGCGCCAATTCCGAGAATGAACCCGAAGTCTCCTACGCGATTGACCAGGAACGCTTTCATGTTGGCCCGAATCGCACTGTCCCGCTCGTACCAGAATCCGATCAACAGATAAGAAACCAACCCGACCGCTTCCCAGCCGAAAAACAACTGGAGAAAGTTGTTCGACATCACCAACATCAGCATTGCAAAAGTGAAGAGTGCGATGTAGCTGAAAAACCGGGTATATCCCGGATCCTCCGCCATGTAGCCGATGGTGTAGATATGGACCATGAGCGAGACGAAAGTGACAATCACCATCATCACCGCTGAGAGAGGATCGATCAGAAACCCGATCTCAAAATGGGTTCCCCCGCTGATTGCCCAGGTGTAGACCGCCCCGTTGAAATGGTTCCCTGAGAAAACATCCCAGGCGACCACGCACGAAAGAACGAATGCGAGGCCTACGCCCCCGATCGCTGAGCGATGGGCGTTCACTCTGCCGATCCTCGAGCCCAAAAAGCCCGCCACCAGTGCCGCCGCCAGACAGGAAAGCGGAATGAGCAGGTAGAGCAGTTCTCGACTCATGTTTCTTTATCCGAATCCAGATTCAAATCCAAGCTCCAAGCGGTCAACCCTTAAGGCGATCCAGATCCTGAACATTGATAGAGCGGCGGGTCCGGAACAACACGATCAGAATCGCGAGCCCGATTGCCGCCTCAGCGGCGGCCACGGTCAGCACAAAGAACACAAACACCTGACCCGAAAGATTGCCGAGATAATGGGAAAACGCGACAAAGTTCATGTTCGCTGCAAGCAAAAGGAGTTCAATCGCCATGAGAATAATGACGAGGTTTTTCCGATTCAGGAAAATACCGACCACGCTTATCGCAAAAAGCAGGGCCCCCACAATCAGATAATGAGATAGAGGGATCACGATCTTTTCTCCGGCCTGGGCGGCAGCTTCACAATGCGGATACGATCCTCTTTTCTCACCTTTACCTGCTCTTCGGGTGCCTGATATCGTGTCTCAGGCCGGCGACGCAGCGTCAAGGAAATAGCGGCAATGATTGCGACGAGAAGAATCACCGCAGCCAACTCAAACGTATAGACGTAGTCTGTATAGACCAATTTCCCAAGCGCAGCGGTGTTGCTGTAGTCGGCACCATGGCCTGAGGGACGAGGCAGTTCTGCGTCACCGAACTCGCCGGACAACATCACGAGAGCCAACTCACCGGCCATAATGATCGCGACAATTAGCCCTAACGGCAGATAGTTCGCGAAACCTGCCCGCATTTGGGCGATATCGATATCCAGCATCATGATCACAAAAAGGAACAGCACCATCACCGCGCCGACATAAACCAGGACAAGAGTGATAGCCAGGAACTCGGCCTCAAGGGTTAACCACAAGCAGGCGGCGCTGAAAAAGGCCAGCACCAAAAAGAGTGCCGCCCGGACCGGATTGCGCACGGTCACCACCAATATGCTGGATAGGACCAGAATCGCGGAAAAAACGTAGAAAACGATCTGAAGAAAAGTCATAGGCTAACGGTACGGGGCATCGGCCCGTCGGGCTCCGGCGATCGACTCCTCATGGGCGTCGCCAAGCCGAAGCAGATCTTCCTTGCTGATAGTCCCGGAGGCGCCCGTCTCAAAATGGTACTCATGCAGGTCCGTCAGTACGATGGAATCGACCGGACACGCCTCCTCGCAATAGCCACAATAGATACATTTAAAGAGATCAACATCGTAGCGGGTGGTGCGACGAGTGCCGTCATCGCGCTCCTCGGACTCTATCGTGATTGCCAGCGCCGGGCAGACGGCTTCGCATAATTTACAGGCAATACACCTTTCTTCTCCGTTGGGATAACGCCGCAACGCATGCAGTCCACGAAACCGCGGGGATTTAGGCGTCTTTTCCTCGGGATACTGAACCGTAAACTTCTTCCGAAAGAAGTAACTCCCCGTCACCGAAAGACCTCGAAGCAGTTCCGCCAATGACCAGGTTTTGAGGAATCTCGTCAACATAGTCTTCTAACCAAACCAGTATCCAATCGGAGTAAAAAACTTCGCGACCCCGATGACGGTGATCCATACCAGGGTGACCGGAATAAACACTTTCCATCCCAGACGCATGATCTGGTCATAACGGTACCGTGGGAATGTCGCGCGAAACCAAAGAAACAAAAACGCCACTGCCGCCAACTTTCCAAAAAACCAGAAGATCCCCGGAATCCAGGTGAACGGTGCGATCTCAAACGGCGCGTGCCACCCACCGAGAAACATGATGACGGTTAATGCCGAAATCAGAATCATGTTCGCGTATTCGGCAAGGAAAAAGACGGCGAAGCCCATACCCGAATAATCGACATGAAAACCTGCGACAATCTCCGACTCGCCCTCAGCCACGTCGAAGGGGGAGCGATTGGTCTCGGCGACGCCGCTGATCAAGTAAACCATAAAAAGCGGGAACAGCGGCAGGAAAAACCACTCGTGAATCCCTCCTGCCTGCGCCACGACGATCTCTCGCAGGTTCAGGGAGCCCGCCGCCATCAGAACCCCAACGAGGGCAAAGCCCATAGCGATCTCATACGCAACGATCTGGGCGGCGGACCGCATCGCTCCGAGAAACGCATACTTCGAGTTTGACGCCCAGCCAGCAATCACCACGCCGTACACACCCATTGACGTAAGAGCGAGAACGTACAGCAAGCTCGCATCGATATCAGCCAGCACGAGGGTATCGGTAAAGGGTACGACGGCCCAGGCCCCCAGTGCCGGAGCGAGGGCCAGGACGGGGGCTATCAGAAACAGGTACCGATCCGCGTTGGTCGGAATGATCATTTCTTTGAACATCAACTTGACCGCGTCCGCGATCGGCTGAAGCAGACCTTTCGGCCCCACGCGATTGGGCCCCACCCTTACGTGCATATAGGCGATCACTTTGCGCTCCGCCAAGGTGTAGTAAGCCACCATTCCGAGCAGCGGGAGGATGATCGCCCCGATCTTGAGACCCAGCTGCAAAAACAGAGGCAGATCGCTCCAGAGGGTAATCAAGGTTTCCGTCACGCTACGTCACCGGCCTGATTCTGACAGTCGAATCCCCACCGAATCCGGCGGTGGCAACTGAGCCCGAAAAAACAAACACTGAACCGCGCACCACCCCGCTATCTTCGGTAACCTCCAGGGTGGCCTGATGATGTTCCCCCACCAACAGTACTCGAGACGCTCCGGCCAGGCCCGCCGCTTTAAGATCTTCGGGATGAAGACGGCAAAACGCTTCCGAGGCGCCATCGTACGTAAGGGAGAGCGCGCGGGAACGCCGCACGATCGGATCGGTTTGATAAATGGAACGTTCAGCGACAAGTGAGAACAATCCGTCAGCGTGAGCGGATGCACTATCGATGTCCGCTGAGACCGGGATCTGTGCCTTATCTGCCTGCATTAAGACCTCAGGAGGTTGGCCCAGTTCCGTGGCGACCTGCGCCACATCGTCATAATCGAAATCAGGCAAAGACAGGAAATTCCCCAGGACGCGCAAGACCTTCCACCCCGGGCGGGAATTACCTCGCGGGGAGAGCGCTGGACTGGAAACCTGGACAATGCCATTACAGTTGAGATAACTGCCAGAACACTCCGTATACGGGGAGATCGGCAGCACAATGTCTGCTTGATCCGGCACTGCGGATCGAAACGCACTGAATGCGATGACTGTCTGCGCGCGATCAAGCATCCCCTGCAACCGGATCGGATCAGAGTGGTCAATCGAAGGCTCCACGCCAAACAATAAAACCGTCTCGAGGTCGAGGTCTGCGATCTGGGATGCGTTGGCACCTGCCGTTTTTGCAGGCATCCCTTGTGCGGTTCTATGGGGTACCGCGCCCGCCCACCATGCACCGGCACTGTTTCCTGGCGTTAAAGCACCAAGCTTCATGCCTGTCTGCTGTGCAAGACACCCTGCGAGCGTCCGAATTTTTCCAGCATCGGGGTGATTAAGAGCACCCTGCCCAAGCAGGATCATTCCATTATCTCCGACTTCGCTGAGCAGCCCGGACAAGGCATCGCCCTCTAATGAATCCCCTGCAGAGCCTGACGCTCCTCCTTTTTTGGCGAGACCGAGCAATACGCCGGGAAGCTCTGCCGGCGTAACACTGTGAAAGGCGGAGAGCGAAAAATTCAAATCCGGCGCATACGAGCCAATCGACCCGACCAGACCGCCCTGCTCGACCATCTTACGTATTCGCAAAGCCAGTAGTGGTGCTTCCTTGCGAGGGTTGCATCCGATCAGCAGGATACCTTTAAGGGATTCGACATCAGAAAGTGAAGCCTCAAGGCCGGGATAAATTGGTGCGACTGCGTCGTCGGAAAAGTCCCGTTGTAGCAAGCGATGGTCAATCTGATCAGACCCGAGTCCGCGCAATACTCGTTGCAGAAGGAAAGATTCCTCCATCGAACTCATCGGATGAATCAGCGCGGCGAGTTTGGAGCCATCCTGCTTGGCGGCCTGACGCATCGCTGCAGCGGTTTCGCCAAGTGCCTCTTCCCAGGAAGTCTCAACCAGACCTTCCTTTCGTCGGATCATCGGCTGGGTCAGCCGATCGTCGCACTCTGCGCCTTCGTAGGCGAAACGGTCCCGATCTGAGATCCAGCATTCGTTGATTTTCTCGTTGTCTCGGGGAACCACACGTTTCACAGACTGGTGAGCCGTCTGCAGTGTGATATTGGTGCCAAGGCTGTCGTGAGGACTGATACCTTCATGGCTGAATAGTTCCCAGGGCCGCGCGGTGAAACGGTAGGGTTTTGAAGTCAATGCCCCAACCGGGCAAAGATCAATAATATTTCCTGAGACCTCGCTGTCGACGGAGCCATCGAGGTAGGTTTCTATTGTCATATCCTCGCCCCGACCCGTCGCGCCCAGCTCCATCGTGCCAGCAATTTCTCGCCCGAATCGAACACATCGCGTGCAGTGAATACAGCGTGTCATTGCCGTCGCGACGAGAGGGCCAAGGTCCAACGGCGGCTTGGCCCTTTTTTCTTCCTCGTATCGGGATGAATCCTGACCGTATCCCATGGCCTGGTCCTGAAGGGGGCACTCCCCGCCTTGATCGCATACAGGGCAGTCCAGCGGATGGTTGATCAGCAGAAATTCCATCGTCCCCTGCTGTGCCTCGACCGCAGTGGCTGATCGCGTTTGAACGACCATCCCGTCGGCCACAGGAGTGGCACACGCCGGCAGGGGTTTAGGCGCCTTTTCTACCTCGACCAGACACATGCGACAATTCGCCGCAATTGACAGTTTTGGGTGATAACAAAAGCGCGGGATATAAATATTGGCCGCGTCCGCCGCTTCAATAATCATGCTTCCGGGCTGGGCGTGGACTTCACGACCATTGATGACAACCGTTACGGTAGTCGGCGCGTCCATCAGGCCGCCTCCTCACGAGGAATCATGGC
>Ga0208127_1000403_pt1 | contig 22273 bp, 18 predicted proteins | sample ETNtaG_6_FD_185751 | JGI IMG/M metagenome (GOLD analysis project Ga0208127, IMG submission 185751) | Marine microbial and viral communities from oxygen minimum zone, Eastern Pacific Ocean - ETNP201306SV45 (SPAdes) (version 2) | ecosystem: Environmental > Aquatic > Marine > Oceanic ... | reverse complement strand
GAAAAAAAGACTCTATAATGAGTTGCCATCTGAAAAGTTATCAAACTTACTATATAAAAACGAAGGAAATTTATCTTTTAGAGAGGTTTCGGAAGAATCAAATCTAATGGACCCAAGTTTTTCAAACGGTGCAGCCTATGCAGATTTAGATAATGATGGAGATTTAGAAATCATTGTGAATAATATTGACGATGAAGCATTTATTTATAAAAATTTATCTGTTGAAAATAGTTTAGGAAATTATTTAAAAGTTCAGACTAAAGGTAATATTTCTGAAAACTTTGCAAAGGGAACTATATATTATGAAAATAGTTCTAGAGTAAAGGAATCTAAGCGTGTTAGAGGCTATTTATCTGCTGTCACTGATGAATTACACTTTGGGCTAGGAAAAGTGTCTAAAATCGATTCATTAACAGTTGAATGGAGCTCTGGAAAAAAACAAGTCTTATATGAAATTGAAGCTAATCAAACTATTGTAGTAAACGAAATAGATTCAAAATTAATCGACACTGAAAAAAAAGAATCAAATCCGATATTTAAAAGATTAAATAATTATGTTGAGTATCATCATAAAGAAAATGAATTTGACGACTTTAGTACTGAGATACTTCTCCCCTTTAAACAATCTACTCTCGGACCATTTATCACAGTTGGGGATGTAAATAACGATGGCAAGGATGATATATTCATTGGAGGTTCTCACAAACAAGAAGCGAAAATATTCATATCAAATGATGCGGGATTTCTTGAAGAGGAAATGAAATCATTTAAAATTGATTCTAACAATGAAGATATGGAATCAATTTTTATAGATATCGATAATGATAATGATTTGGACTTATATGTTGTTAGCGGTGGAAATGAATTTAATAATAGATCAGCTGAACTAGCAGATCGTATTTATTTAAATGACGGTAAAGGAAGATTCAGTAGAGATTTTCAAGAAGATTTACAAAATTATACAATTAGTGGAAAAACAGTAACTGCCATTGATTATGATAATGATGGAGATAAAGATATAATAGTAGGAAATAGGATTCAAACAAAAAAATACCCAATTCATGAACCCTCAATTATTTATGAAAATATTTCAGGTAAATTTTATAACAACACCTATGAAATTGCTCCAGAATTTGAAAATTTTGGTATTGTAAACAAGATTATTACAACTGACTTTAATAATGATGGATGGAATGATTTTATAGCTGTGGGTGAATGGACCAATATTGGACTATTTTTAAATGAAAACGGAAAATTTAGAAATGTAAGTAATGAAAGTAATCTTGAAAATACATATGGCTTATGGTTTAATGTTTTGGAAACAGACGTAAATAATGATGGGCTAAAAGATTATTTAATTGGTAATATTGGTAAAAACTCAAAATATAAGACAAGTTTTGATAAGCCCTTAAAAATATTTGGAAATGATTTTGATGGTAACGGCACACATGATTTAGTTTTAAGTTATAAATACGAAGGCAACTATGTACCCTTAAGAGGTAAGGAGTGTTCAACTCAACAAATGCCATTTATCTCTGAAAAAATTCCAACATTTGAAGAATTTGCAAATGCTTCTATTGAAGATATTTATGGTGATGAAATTATTGATGCTTATGAAAGAAAGGTAACAACATTTGAATCAATCATTTTAATTAACAAAGGGGATAATACATTTGATATGAAAAAGTTGCCACCATTAGCTCAGACTATACCTATTTTATCAAGTGATGGATATGATATTAATAATGATGGATATGAAGATGTGATTATTGGAGGTAATATTTACAATACTGAAGTAGAAACACCGCGACTTGATAATCAATTTGCTTTAGTATTGATTTCAGATAAAAACAATAATTATTCTGTGTTAGGACCTGATGAAAGCGGTTTATATTTATCTGGTAATACTAAATCAATTAAAATCATTGGAAATACTAATCCTAAATTATTAGTTGCGAATAATAACTCAGAACTAGAAGTATTTGAATTAAATAGATAATGGAAAAAAACACAGAAATTTATGGAATAAGATCCGTTATTGAAGCGATTAATTCCTCCAAGGATATTGATAAGGTATTTATTCAAACAGGACTAAAAGGTGCCTTAATAGGAAAATTGGAGTCTTTGATCAGAAAAAATAAAATAAACTTTTCTTATGTCCCTACTCAAAAACTTGATAGGTTGTCTAAAAAAAATCATCAAGGTGTTGTCGCAAGAATATCTCCCATAAAATTTCTTACAATGGATCAGTTCGGAGAAAAACTAGCAGCTATAAAAAATCCATTTGTTTTGATTTTAGACCAAGTAAATGATGTAAGAAATTTTGGTGCAATAATAAGAACTGCTGAAATAAGTGGTGTGGATGGAATTATCATACAAAATAGCTCGTCAGCACCAATTAATTCAGACACTATAAAAACAAGTGCGGGAGCAATTTTTAATATACCAATCTGTAAAGTCAATCATATTAAAGACGCTATTTATCATTTACAATCTTTAGATATTTCAATTGTTTCAGCTTCAGAAAAATCTGATAAAAATATATACGATGTTGATTTAAAAGGACCTGTAGCAATAATTATGGGCTCAGAGCAAAAAGGAATAAGTAAGTCTGTGTTAAACCTTTCTGATGAATCCGTTAAGCTTCCTGTTTATGGAAAAATTGAATCTCTCAATGTGTCAGTTGCCTGTGGTATTTTTCTTTATGAAGTTGTAAGACAAAGAATCTAATTCAGAATTTTAATTAGTTCTTTAAGATTTTTTATAATAATCAGGTTTTCTCTCTCTTGCTCGTTGGTTTTATGAAAGTCATAATATATAGCTTTCATGCCTACTCCCAAAGCACCAAGAATATCAGCATTAAAATTATCACCTATCATCACAGAGTTTTCGACATTTGCATTTGCTGCTGTTAATGCATGATCAAATATTAATTTATGAGGTTTCTTTACTCCAACATCTTCAGAAATTGTAACTGAATCAAAATACTGAATCAATTTTGACTTTTCTAATTTCCTTTTTTGAACTTCTTTAAAACCATTAGTAATTATATGCATTCTATAGTTCGATTTTAAGGAATTTAACACAATTAAAGTGTCCGGTATTAGATGATTAAAATCAGAAAGATGCTCTATGTAATCTATTGCAAGCTGATTTATAAGATTATCATTAATGTCATAATTTAACTTTTTAAACGTATCTGAAAGCCTATAATATCTTAAATCAGCTTTACTAACTTTATTTTCTCGATACAACTCCCAATATTTTCTGTTAATAGGATGATAACTATTTAAAAATTTGGAAACATCAATATTTAGGTTGTTCTTTTTAAGAATCTTAAAAAAAGTTAGATCAGAATTTTTATCAAAATCCCAAAGAGTATGATCTAAATCAAAAAATAAATTATTTACCTCTTTCATCTAAGTCTTTTTAATCTTATCAAAATCTAAACCACCAAATTTACCAGAACTCATCATCAAAAGAACAGAATTTGATAAATCAAGATCATATATTTTTTCATTAAGTTTTTCATAATTATCAATTACAGTCATAGATGTATGATTAAATGATTTTATGATTAACCCAGAATCAATAGGTTCAAGTCTTTTAATTCTCATATTTTTTTCAGAGTAATAAATATAGCATTCATCAGAGTGCTTTAAGGTATCTCTGTATTTTTCTAAAAATACTGGGTTTAAACTACTGTAAGTATGAAGTTCAAAAAAAGCTACTAACTTTTTATCAGGGTATTGTTTTCGAACTGCCTCTGTGGTTGCTTTAACTTTACTGGGTGAGTGAGCAAAATCTTTATAAATAATTAAATCTGAAGATTTATATACTAATTCAAGTCTATTACTTGCTCCATTAAATGTAGTAATAGCATCATAAAAGTCTTTTGTTTCAACACCCAATGCATTACAAATATTTAATGCCCCGCAAATATTTTGAAGATTGTGATCTCCAAAAATTTTTAATCTGTATAAATCATTGTTAAAATCAATAAATGAAAGACCATCAATTATTTTATGTTTTGGGATTGAATACGGAATGTAATTAAGATCACTTTTATTCGAGCTTACAAGTTTTTTCAACTCAGGATCCAGCTCATTGTAAACCAAGGTTCCATTTTCCTCTATAGAATTGATAAATATCTCAAATTGTTTTAAATAATTTTCAAATGTCTTAAACACATTAATATGATCCCATGCAATTCCACTAATTAGAGCAATATGTGGTTTATATAAATGGAATTTTGGTCGTAGATCTAATGCAGAAGATAAATATTCATCCCCTTCTAAGACAATATATTTACTTGTGTCTGTAAGTTTTACCATAACTTCAAATCCGTCAAGTTGAGCGCCAACCATATAATCTGCCTCTATATTTTGAGCCCTTAATACATGTAGCACTAATGAGGTTATAGATGTTTTACCATGGCTGCCTCCAATTACAATTCTGATTTTATCCTTCGATTGATTGAAAATAAACTCAGGATAAGAATATATTTTTAATCCTATTTCTCTAGCTTTTAATAATTCAGGATTATCATCTTTTGCATGCATTCCTAGAACAACTGCATCAATATCTTTAGAAATTTTTTCAGAAAACCAGCCCTCTTTTTCTGGAAGTAAATGATATTTTTTGAGTCTTGATTTTGACGGATCATTAATCATGTCGTCACTACCTGAAACATTATAACCTTTTAACTTTAAAGCTATTGCAAGGTTGTGCATTGCTGATCCTCCTATTGCTATAAAATGAATTCTCATTGATTCATCAATTTATTTAATTCTTCAATTTTACTTATCAAGTTATAATTTTTTTTCTGAGATTTTAAGGCGATTTCTTTTGATTTTTTTAAAAGAGTGAGAGAATTACTATTACCCAAATAAAAATTACAGTAAGCTAAATAATAATATACTTCCTCTAACGAAAAACGATCTGCGGAGGAGTAATTTAAAAGATATCTGTTTAAGTACCTTAAAGCTAAATTGAATTGACTTGTGTCGGTATTGATTAATAGTTTACCAACAACAAAATTGAAATGGTTAAATTCAAATAATATAGGATTAGACTGAATTTCATCAAATATTTTTATTTCTGTATCTAAAATTAAACCTTCATTATTTTTAAAACTATAAAAATAGTGATAAGATAATAAGCCGTGTACATAAGAAATATTAAGAATTTCATTACAATATTTTAAAGCAACATCTTTATCGCCACCTAAGATTTGTGGAAGTTCAGTTAAAATTTGAACTAATGCCCATCTACTATAAATATGATTTGTGTCTAAAGATGCAGATTTGATCAAATTCTTCTTGGCGCTATTAATAATCGATAAAACTCTGAATTTATTCGCTACCTCAGAATATGCAGCCTGTGTACCTCCAAGTCTATATAAGTAATCTGGATTATCAGGATCAAGATCAACTAATTTTTCGTAAGAATCAATTGCTAAATCCCATATTTTTTCAGAAGCATATAATTCCCCCATGCTGATAAGATTTTGTTCATTTTGAGGGTCATTATTATAAATATTTACTAGTGTTTCTTCACGTTCATAAAATTGTGGAGAGAAAGAGTTTTGAGCTAATATATTTAGCGGAATAATGATTGTAAAAAAAGTGATGAAATTGAAAGCTAAACTCCTCAATGGCATATTTTTTAGTTTAGCATTTTCCATATTTTATCCTTTAGCTCAGTGAGTCCCGTATTAGAGATTGAGGATATAAAAATAAATTCCTCTTTTATTTTTCCTTTTATTTCGAGCTCGATTTCTCGGGTTAATTCCTCATCAAGCAAATCTGATTTTGTTATAGCAATCAATCTACTTTTATCAAGCATTTCCGGATTATATTTCTTTAATTCCTTCAATAAGATTTTATAGCTGGTTACAATGTCATCAGAATCTGAAGGAATCATGAATAGGAGTGTTGAATTCCTTTCAATATGTCTTAGAAAATAATGACCGAGACCCTTACCTTCTGAAGCACCCTCAATAATTCCAGGGATATCTGCCATTATAAATGTTCTAAAGTCTCTGTATTTAACAATCCCTAAGTTTGGCTTTAAGGTTGTAAACTCATAATCTGCAATTTTAGGTTTGGCATCTGTAATAACAGAAAGTAATGTTGATTTTCCAGCATTTGGAAAACCTACAAGACCCACATCAGCTAACACCTTTAATTCTAAAGTTATCTGCATTTCTTGGTTTGGCAATCCAGGCTGAGAATATCTTGGAGTTTGGTTTGTTGATGATTTGAAATGCCAATTACCTCTACCCCCTTTACCACCCTCACAAATTATTTTTTCCTCACCTTCATCGGTTATTTCAAAAATTGTAGTTTCATCAGAGGTGTTTTTTACAACCGTTCCTAACGGAACATCTATAAAAATGTCTTTTCCGTTGGAACCGGTAATTCTGTTTTTACCACCGTCATTACCTTTTTCAGCTTTAAAATGCCTTTTAAACTTCAAATGATATAACGTCCAAAACTGTGAGTTACCCCTTAAAACAATATGGCCTCCCCTTCCACCATCTCCTCCATCAGGGCCACCTTTAGCGACATACTTTTCTCTTCTGAGATGTGTAGATCCCTTACCCCCTTTTCCAGAGGCTACATTTATCTTTACATAATCTACAAAGTTCCCTTCAGTCATCTATGATCTATAATTTACTCATTACATCCATTATTCTTGAAGTAATATCACCAATTTCTCCAACTCCATCTACTCCATAATAACAGTTTTTTCTTTGATAATAGGTTTTCAAAATTGCTGTTTTACTGTAATATTCACTAATTCTGTTTTCAATAATTTCTCTATTTGAGTCATCAGCTCTTCCACTATCTTTACCTCTGTCCAATAATCTGTTAATGAGGATTTCATCATCAACTTCTAGTGCAATCATTCCTGAAATTGTTGTGTTAAATTTTTCTAACAAAACTTCTAAAGCAACAGCTTGACTTTCGGTACGTGGAAAACCGTCAAATATAAATCCATTTACGTGAATATTTTTTTTAACAACATCACTCAACATATCAATTGTAACTTTATCAGGAACTAATTCTCCTTTATCCATATAGCCTTTGGCTAATAATCCAAGATTAGTGTTATTTTTTATATTATATCTAAAAACATCACCAGTTGAAATATGAAATAAATCATATTTGGTTTTAATAATTTCAGCTTGAGTTCCTTTTCCAGCTCCAGGTGGGCCAAATAAAACAATATTCTTCATAAAATTTATTTAAATACAAATATAATCTTTGGGTAGTTTAATTTCTAATTCATTAAATATTAAAATGTATTTTTGCATCAACATTATAACAATGTTAAAAAAATGCAGCTGTTCAGTTCAAATTTTAAATTAGGTATTTTAGGTGGTGGTCAACTTGGCAAAATGTTATTATATGATGCCAAAAGATATGATTTGCATACTAAAGTCATGGATTCTAATAATGAAGCACCGTGTGCCAAAATTGCTGATGAATTTATAGTTGGTGATATTACAAACTACAATGATGTAATAGATTTTGGAAACAAAGTAGATGTAATCACTGTCGAAATAGAAAAAATAAATACCGAGGCATTACTTGAACTTGAAAAGAGAGGTAAAAAAGTTTACCCATCAGCAAAAGCATTGCAAATAATTCAGAATAAGTCTGATCAAAAGCAATTCTATAAAAAAAATAATTTACCAACATCTAGATTCAGCAATTATTCAAATTTAGACGAGCTTAAAAGCAGATTTAAAAAAGATAATTTTAAATTTCCATTTGTTTGGAAAAGCTCCAAATTTGGCTATGACGGTAAAGGTGTTAAAATAATTAAAAGTCCTGATGATCTTAATTTTTCTTACAAAAATCAATGCTTAATCGAAGAACTAGTTGAAATAAAAAAAGAATTGTCAGTAATCGTTTCAAGAAATGTCCAAGGTGACATCAAATGTTTTCCTATTGTTGAAATGGAATTTAACGATAAATCAAATCTTGTTGAATATGTTATGTGTCCTGCAAATATTTCAGATGATATAGAAAAAAGAGCAAATGAAATCGCTAAAAAAACTTCTGAAAAATTTAACATGGTTGGATTACTAGCGGTCGAATTATTTCTTACAAAAGACGATGATATTCTTATTAACGAAGTTGCTCCAAGACCTCACAACTCTGGGCACCATACAATAGAGTGTTGTATGACATCACAGTTTGATCAACATTTAAGGAGTATTTTAAATTTATCTCTTGGTGAAACAGATTTAATAATTCCAGGGATTATGGTAAATCTAGTTGGAGAAAATATGATTGAAGGAAATGTAATTTATAAAAATATAAATGATATTTTTGATATTCCAGGTGTATTTGTTCATATATATGGAAAGAAAAAATCAAGACTTAACAGAAAAATGGGGCATATTACAATTGTGAACAAAGACATTAATAAGGCAATTGAAATAGGAAAAAAAATTAAAAGAAAAATAAAAGTTATATCATGAAAAAAGTAGGTATAATTATGGGTAGTAAAAGCGATCTTCCAGTGATGCAAGATGCTATAAATATTCTTAATGAATTTCAAATTGATTGTGAAGTAAATATTGTTTCCGCACATAGAACTCCTGAAAAAATGTTTAAATATGCCAGTGAAGCTAGTAATAACGGAATTAAGGTTATTATAGCAGGTGCTGGTGGCGCAGCACATTTACCTGGAATGGTTGCATCAATTACTACACTTCCTGTAATTGGTGTCCCGGTAAAATCAAGAAACTCTATTGACGGTTGGGATTCCGTATTATCAATATTACAAATGCCAAATGGTGTGCCTGTTGCTACTGTAGCGCTTAATGGAGCAAAAAATGCAGGTATTTTAGCTGCTCAAATTATTGGACTTAGTGATGATAATGTTGCTCAAAAACTAATTCACTACAAAACACAATTAGAAAAAAAAGTTATTGATTCTGAAAAAGAATTAAAATAAGAAATCTAGAAATAACCAATAAATAGGTACTGACTCAACAACTAAAGAACTAAAATACTTAAATTGTTTTTCTGTTGATTTTCTGATTAAAATAGCTGTTATAATTATTGTTAAAATCAAAGGTGTTTGAGATGTAAAATTATTGTTCAGTTTTTCGAAAATAATTACAAAAGCTAAAATTAAAAACAATATAAAGTAGCCTATTTTTTTAATGACTTGTAAACCATATACATTTATACTATTCTTTGTATAATTCTCGTCTGATTTTGCGTCTCTAATTTCAAAAGGTATCATTAGTATTACTGTTATCAGAAAAATTATGACAGAGTAATAGATTAGATAATGAAAATCAAATACTTCATAAAAAGGAACAAACACAACTAATATTGACCACGAAATTGAAATTGATATAATCTTGATGATTGGCTTAGTCCTTAAAGTATATTTTTTATATATCGGAATCGTGTATGCAAAAGTAATTAAGGAGCAAATTAGAACTATAATTTGTTTGAAAAACGGATAACTAAAAAAATAAAATAGAAATATCAGAAAAAAAATTATAGACAGGGTAATAGAAAACAAATTAAAATTATTGAATGGTCTGTTTTTTGATAAGTAGAATTCATAAAATTTAATGAAGTTATATGCACAAAAAGTTGCAGTGAAAACAAACAAAAGATCTGTAAATATAAAATCAGATATTTCAATAGTTTTATAATTCTGATTATAGATAACTAAAACATAACAAATTGCACATAACGAAACGTGAAAACTTGAATCAATATAATAATCTAAAACAGACTTTATTTTTGTTGTTAATAAACCCATTAATCTTGTTCATTATTTATAATTATTAATAATATAAAAAACTGTTTAATTATTTACTTTTAACCACATCAATTTTTGAAATGAAAACGGAGTTATTTTTAAATAGACATATAGGTCCCAGAGAAGAAGAAATTAAATTAATGCTTGATAAAATCGGCGTTGACTCTCTTGAAAAATTAATTGAAGAAACAATCCCTAAGGATATAAGATTATCAAAAAATATTGAGCTTGAAAAAGAAATGAGCGAGTCAGACTTTTTAATGCATTTAAAGCAAATTTCTTCAAAAAACAAGGTTTTCAAAACATATATCGGGCTTGGATATAATAGATCATATCTTCCTGCAGTAATTCAGAGAAATATATTGGAAAATCCTGGATGGTATACCGCATATACTCCGTATCAGGCTGAGATTGCCCAAGGAAGACTTGAAGCTCTTCTAAATTTTCAAACTATGGTTTCCGATTTAACCGGTATGGAATTAGCTAATGCTTCTTTATTAGATGAAGCTACAGCAGCAGCTGAAGCTATGTCATTACTCTTTGCGGTTAGATCAAGAGAGCAGAAAAAAAATAATTCTGTTAAATTTTTGGTTTCAGATGATATATTTCCACAAACATTGTCCCTTTTAAAAACAAGATCCAAACCACTTGGAATTGAACTTGTGATTGAAAAAATTGAAAATGCCAAAATAGATAATAATTTTTTTGGTGCAATTGTTCAATATCCCTCAATGAGTGGAAAGATTACAGATATCGAACCATTTATAAATAAATGTAAAGAATATGAAATCAAAGTAGCTGTAGCAGCAGACATCTTAAGTCTTACCCTTTTAAAAGACCCAGGATCTATGGGTGCTGATGTAGTTGTAGGTAGCACTCAAAGGTTTGGAATTCCCCTAGGTTATGGAGGCCCCCACGCAGCATATTTTGCAACTAAAAAAGATTTTAAAAGAAATATCCCAGGAAGAATTATAGGTGTTACAATTGATACTAACGGCGGAAGGGCTCTAAGAATGGCCTTACAAACAAGAGAACAGCATATTAAAAGAGATCGTGCAACTTCAAATATTTGTACAGCTCAAGTTTTATTAGCAGTTATGGCGGGAATGTATGCTGTTTATCATGGTGAAGAAGGGCTAAAAGAAATCGGAAGAAAAGTTCACTTAATGACTTCAACCCTTTCACAGGAGTTAGAAAAAATTGGCCATAAGAATCTAAACAAACATTTTTTTGATACAGTCAGGATTAAAGCCAGTAAAGAAGTCATCATTAAACTTGCAGAAGATTCTGAAATCAATTTTTATTACCCTGATGAAGAAACCGTTTCAATTACAATTAATGAAACTACAAACATTGATGACTTAAATGATATTATTAATATATTCAAAAAGTCTGATTCACAAACTATCACTTCATTAAGTGAAATACAAAATATCCCGTCAAAATACGTTAGAAATCAAGGATTTTTAAAAGATGAAGTATTTAAAAAGTACCATTCTGAAACCAAATTGATGAGATATATAAAATCTCTTGAAAATAAGGATCTGGCTCTTAACAGATCAATGATCTCCTTGGGTTCTTGTACCATGAAACTAAATGCTGCATCACAAATGCTACCCTTAAGCTGGAACAGATGGGGAAATATTCATCCCTTTGTACCAACTGAGCAAGCTCAAGGATATTTATATGTCTTAAAAAAATTAGAAAAACAACTAGCTGAAATAACAGGCTTTGACTCTGTATCACTTCAGCCAAATTCAGGAGCACAAGGCGAATTCGCAGGATTAATGGTTATAAAAGCTTTTCACGAAAATAACAACAATTTCAATAGAAATATATGCCTAATTCCTTCATCAGCACACGGAACAAATCCAGCAAGTGCTGTGATGGCAGGAATGAAAGTTGTTGTTGTTAAGTCTACAGAAAATGGTAACATTGATATAGAAGATTTAACAAATAAAGCTAATGAACATAAAGAAAATTTGGGTGCGTTAATGATAACCTACCCTTCGACACATGGTGTATTCGAATCAGATATTAAAAAAATAACAGATACCATTCATAAAAATGGTGGCCTAGTTTATATGGATGGCGCAAACATGAATGCACAGGTTGGATTAACAAGTCCAATGGCAATCGGTGCTGATGTTTGTCATTTAAATTTACACAAAACATTTGCGATACCACATGGTGGTGGAGGTCCTGGAGTTGGACCAATTTGTGTAGCTAAACACCTAACACCTTTTCTCCCTGGAAATCCGATTATTAAAGTCGGTGGAGAAATGGCAATTGATTCAATTTCAGCAGCTCCTTATGGCTCCGCAATGGCTTGTTTAATTTCTTATGCCTACATATGTATGCTCGGACCTAAGGGTTTAAAAAAATCTACTGAAATAGCTATTTTGAATGCAAATTACATAAAGCAAAGGTTGTTTGATAAATACCCTATTCTGTATACAGGGGATAATGGAAGATCTGCTCATGAAATGATTATTGATTGCAGAGGATTCAAAAACAAGGGTATCGAAGTTACCGATATAGCCAAGAGATTGATGGATTATGGGTTTCACGCTCCAACTGTTTCTTTCCCTGTAGCTGGAACCATGATGATCGAACCAACTGAAAGCGAAGATCTTGAAGAAATTGATAGATTTTGTGATGCAATGATAGCAATAAGAAATGAAATAGATAGCTGTAGTGTTGAAGACAAAAACAATATATTAAAAAACGCTCCTCACACACTTGAAATGATAGCTAATGATAAATGGGAATTTCCTTACAGCAGAGAAAAAGCAGCATTTCCACTCGAATATACTAGAATAAATAAATTTTGGCCGAGTGTTAGAAGAGTAGATGATGCTTATGGAGATAGAAATCTAATTTGTAGTTGTGGACCTATAGAATTATATACTGATTAATATTATTTTAATTGTTATTAATTTAATAAGTTTACTTACTTAAAATTCATTAATAAATGAACATAAAAATAACCGGAAGTGGATCTTATATTCCAGAAATAATTCAAGATAATTCTAAATTTTTAGACAGAGAGTTTTTCGATAATGAAGGGAACAGAATTGAAACAAAAAATGAAGAAATTATTGAGAAATTTCAAAAGATTACTGGCATTAAGGAAAGAAGATATGCTAAAGATGGTTTAAACACCTCTGATTTAGCATATTTAGCTGCTAAAGAAGCTATTGAAAATTCAAATGTTGATCCTGAGAAAATTGATTATATAATTTTAGCTCACAATTTTGGTAACGCTAGTAATGATACTACACAGGTAGATGTTTTTCCTAGCTTAGCCGTAAGGGTAAAGAATTTATTAAAAATAAAAAATCCAAAATGTGTAGCTTATGATATTTTATTTGGTTGTCCTGGGTGGCTTGAAGGGATGATTCAGGGTTATGGCTTTATCAAAGCTGGAATGGCTGAGAGATGTTTGGTTATAGGAGCAGATACATTGTCAAGAGTTGTTGATGTGAATGACAGAGATTCAATGATTTTTGCTGACGGAGCAGGAGCTACAATTATCGAAAAATCTAATGAAGAGGGTGGTGTTTTATCTCACAATACTGCTTCTTATACAGACGATGAAGTATTTTACCTTTTCTATGGAAAGTCTTATAATCCAAAAGCAGAACAAAAAACAAAATATATCAAAATGAGAGGTCGAAAGGTTTATGAATTTGCCTTAACTAACGTTCCAAATGCAATGAAAGAATGTTTAGATAAGGCCCAAACAGACATCTCAGAAATAAAAAAAATATTAATTCATCAGGCAAATGCTAAAATGGATGATGCAATAGTTAGAAGATTATATAAACTCTTTAATGCAGAATCTCCAGAGAAAATTATGCCCCTCACAGTGGATCGATTTGGAAATAGTTCTGTAGCTACTGTTCCTACTATGTTTGATTTAATTGCAAAAAATAAACTTGGAGAGCATAAAATTGAAAAGGGTGATAAAATTATCTTTGCTAGTGTTGGTGCTGGGATGCATATAAATGCAATGGTCTACCAATACTGATAAATGTATTCAAAAAACTTTCCATTCAAAAGATATCGAATTACCACTGATTTTATAAGTAAGCATATTGATAAAAATGAACTTATCTTAGACTTAGGGGTACAAAACCCTCTATCCGAGTCTCTAAAAAAAGATGGCTATAAAATTATCAATACAAATGGTGAAGACCTTGATATAAATCAGTCTATGATTGAACAAAATAAGGCCACTGTTGTAACTGCATTTCAAATATTTGAACACTTATTAAATCCATTTCAAGTATTAAATAGCATCAAAGCTAAAAAATTAGTTTGTAGTATTCCTTTGAAACTATGGTTTGCCAAAGCATACAGAAATATTAATGATTTAAGAGATAATCATTATCATGAATTTGAAGATTGGCAATTTAGACTACTACTTGAAAAAACAGGCTGGAGAATCATCGAGGAAAAAAAATTTACAAACCCTGTTAAGAAAATTGGGATAAGACCATTTCTAAGGTTATTTACTTACAGGTACCTAATTGTTTATGCAGAAAAAATTGATTCATGAAAGTCTGTATTATCATACCAATTTTTAATGAGCAAGATTTTATTAAAAAATCTGTTGAATCACTGATAGGTCAAACAACTAAACCAGCAGAAGTAATATATGTAAATGACAATTCTACAGATAACTCAAAGAATATTATTAAGAATTTAATTAAAAGCCATGAATGGATCAGATTAATTGACCGTGAATCTATTCAAGAACACATACCAGGTGCAAAGGTTGTTGAAGCCTTTAATTTTGGATTGAAACATTTAAAAACAAAATTTGATATCATTTGTAAATTTGACGGAGACATAATACTGCCTAAAAATTATATTGAAAAAATTGTTGAAATTTTTAATAAAAAACAAAGTATTGGTATCGTAGGAGGAAATCTTTACATCTTTAAAAAAGATAAATGGATTTATGAAAATATTGCTGCAAAGACACACGTTAGAGGACCAATAAAAGCATACAGAGCTAAATGCTTTGATGAAATAGACGGTTTAAAATCATCCATAGGCTGGGACACTGTTGATGTTTTACTTGCACAAAAGAAAGGATGGTTAATACAAACAGATAAAAATCTAAAAGTCAAACACTTAAAACCTACAGGTCAGAAATATTCTCTTAAATCTAAAATGTTACAGGGTGAAGCACTTTATAAAATGAGATTTGGCTTTATATTAAGTGTGCTTTCCTTGTTAAAATCTTCTTTGAATAATTTTAGCATCTCTAGGTTATTTTTTGGAGTGATTGGGTATGTAACGACATCCCTAAAGAAAAAACCATTTATTGTTACATATGATGAAGGAGTTTTTATAAGAAAATTCAGGTGGAAAGTGATTTATGAGAAATATTTAAAATTTTAGAGAATTAAAGTCAATATTTCCACCACACATTATTAATCCTATATTTTTATTTTTAAACTTATTCTTGTTTTTTATTAAAGCAGCTAAAACAACTGCACTAGACGGCTCAACTACAATTTTTAGTTTATTAATTATAATATTTAGTGAACCCATAATTTCATCTTCAGTAACTAATAAAATATCTTTTATATACTTCTGAATAATCGGAAAATTGATTGAGCCTAAATTAGTTCTTAATCCATCAGCAATTGTATCAGTTGATTCGTTAACTTCAATCTTTCCGGAAATTAAAGATCTATACGCATCATCCACATTTAAAGGCTCAGCTCCGATTACCTGACAATTATCTGAAAAATTATCTATTGCAATTGAAGTGCCTGCAATAAGACCTCCACCTCCAATTGGTGAGAAGATAAAATCTAGATTTGGATATTCTTCAATAAATTCTAAGGCACACGTTGAATTTCCTAAAATTACATCCATATTATTTGAAGGATGTAAAAAATGTAAATTCTTTTTATTTATTATTTCATTTGTTGTTAATTCCCTTGCTTGTAAGCTCGATTCACATTCTATAATATTTTTAGTATAAGAGAGAACTGAGTTCTTTTTGAAGTTAGGAGTATTGTCAGGCATAACTATATGACAAGGTATTTGTAATTCATATGCAGCCCTAGCAAGCGCATGAGCAAAATTGCCTGATGAGTGGGTTATAACTCCTCTTTCTTTGAATTCGTCGGGAATATTTTTAATTGCGTTTATAGCAGCTCTGTATTTGAATGATCCTGTGTGTTGAAAATTTTCACATTTAAAAAAAACATTAGAACCACACAAAGAGTCAATATAATCAAATCTAAAAACAGGAGTATTTATTATATAATCCCCTAAATTATTTTTTATGGATTGGATATTTTGTCTATCTGAAGACATGTTATTTTGATAATTGAATTTGAAGATCTTTAGCTTCCGAGTTTAATTTTTCGACTCCTGCAATATTATCCCCAGCGCATGTAGCATAAAAAGCTTGACCTCCTCCTCTAGCGTTTATATGTTCACTAAGTTTTGATATAATTTCAGAGGCATTCAAATTCTTTTCTGAAACTAAGTTTTTAGAAATATAACATGAACAATATACTTTATTTAAATCTTTGGAAATTATTATCAAAAAAAGATTTTCTACTTGAGAACCAATTGAAAAACATAAATCTTTAATTTTTGATGGCTTTAAATCAATAAATGACGTATTAATATTTATACCTGCTATGCTTTCAATTTCACCAAGAATCTTATTTTTTACTACCAAAACTTTTTCATTGTTCAAAGACTCAATTTCTTTTTTCAATTTAGAATTTTCGGAAGATAAAGAGTTAATAGTATCAAACAAGCTTTTCGGGTTTTTTAATAAGTCTTTAATCTTATCATATTCATTTATTTTTGAGTTATAATATTTCTTAACAGATTCATTAGTAATAGCTTCTATTCTTCTTACACCAGATGCAATAGCACCTTCACTAAGGATTTTAAACTGCCATAACTCTGAGGTATTATTGACATGGGTGCCTCCACATAATTCATAGGATGCTCCAAACTTTATCGTTCTAACCGTGTCACCATATTTTTCGCCAAATAATCCAATTGCTCCATCATTTTGAGCCTTTTTTAAAGGAACATTCCTGTTCTCAACTAATTTGATAGAGTTTTCAATTCTTGAATTAACAAAATTCTCCACTTCAATTAAATCATTTTGATCTAGCTTTGAAAAGTGAGAAAAATCAAATCTAAAGTTTTCAGAACTTACTTTACTACCTTTTTGCTCCACATGATTTCCTAATATATCTCTGAGGGCCTGATGTAATAAATGGGTTGCTGTGTGATTACACTGAATTCTAAATCTATTTTGTTTATCAACAACTGCTCTAAAAATTAAATCAAGTTTTTTTGGTAAATTTTTAGCTAAGTGAATACTTAAATTACCCTCTTTAATTGTGTCATGAATATGAACCACATCACCATCATTTGATTCGATAAAACCAATATCGCCAACTTGACCACCAGATTCTGCATAAAAAGGGGTGAGATTAAAAACTAATTGAAAAATTACACCATCTTTTTTTGACTTTACCTTTCTGTATTTTACAATTTTTACATTAGCTTCAAGAGAATCATATCCAATAAATTCTTGAACAGGATCATCGATTAAAACCATCCAATCATCAAAAGATATTTCTCCAGCCTTTCTTGACCTCTCTTTTTGTTTTTCAAGTTCAATATTAAAGGAGGCTATATCAAGTTTAAAACCTCTCTCTTCCAGAATAAGGCTTGTTAAGTCAACTGGAAATCCGTAAGTATCATATAGTTCAAATGCTTTTTTACCAGAAATTAATTTATTATTACTTGATGAAATTATTTGATCTAATAAAATAAGACCCTGATCTAAGGTTCTTAAAAAAGAACTTTCTTCTTCCTTAATAACGTTTTCTATTAATATCCTTTGGTCTTCTAGTTCAGGATAAAAATCTCCCATCTTTAAAACGAGTGAACCAAACAATTTATATAGCATTGGTTCTTTAATTTTAAGAAATGTAAAACTATATCTTATTGCTCTTCTTAGTATTCTTCGAATTACGTATCCAGCTCCAGTATTGCTCGGTAATTGACCATCTGCAATAGAAAATGAAACCGCTCTTAGATGATCTGATATAACCCTCATTGCTATATCTGATTGATCATTTTCCCCATAATTTATTTCAGTAATTTGCTCAATCTCCTTTATTAAACTCTTAAAAATATCTGTATCATAGTTAGATTTAACATTTTGAAGAACCATACATAGTCTTTCAAGACCCATTCCAGTATCGATATGTTTTTTAGGCAAGTCCTCAAGTTTACCATTTGCTTTTCTGTTATACTGTATAAAAACAAGATTCCATAGTTCTACAACCAAAGGATTATCTTTGTTTATCAAGGATTGAGCTGATATTTTCTTTTTTTCAGATTCATCCCTTAAATCAACGTGTATTTCACTACAAGGTCCACATGGTCCTTGTTCTCCCATCTCCCAAAAATTATCATCTTTTCCACAAAGTAAAATTCTATCTTTTTCGATTATCTTACTCCAAAAACCAAAAGCCTCAGAATCTTCAGAAACACCGTCTTCTTTTGAGCCCTCAAAAATTGTAACATAAAGATCATTAGGATTTATACCGTACTCTTTTGTTAAAAGTTCCCAAGACCATTTAATTGCTTCTTCCTTGAAATAATCTCCAAAACTCCAATTACCTAACATTTCAAAAAATGTATGATGATAAGTATCATGACCAACTTCTGCAAGATCGTTATGTTTACCTGAAACACGAAGACATTTTTGCGAATTAGCAATTCTTTTATTTTTAGGGTTTTCCTGATTTAAAAAGTAATCCTTAAAAGGTGCCATACCAGAATTTATGAACATCAATGAAGGATCATTTTTTGAAACAATTGGAGAAGATTTTCCAATTTTATGATTTTTTTTCTCGAAAAAGTCTAAAAATTTATTTCTTACCTCGTTTGAGTTCATTTTATGGATATTATCGGTTTTTATCGAACAAAAAAAGTATTATTATATTTGCATCTGTGTTTATCTGATAAACATCTACAAAGATATAATTTTAATTATGCCTAAAGTTAAATATTATTACGATTCTGAATCTCTTTCGTTTAAAAAAATTAAAACGGGTAAGAGAGTTGTTTTAAAAAACGTACTACTATATCTAACTGGTTCAGCGTTATTTGGATTTTTATTTATTTTCATAGGAAGCCAGTATTTTCAATCACCTCAGGAAAGATCGTTAAACAGAGAACTTGAAAATATGAAATTTCAATATTCTCAATTAGACAAAAAAATGAAAAATATTGAGAGTGTTCTTGAAAATATCGAAGAAAGAGATAACTCAATATATAGAATTTATTTTGAGGCACCTCCCATTAGTGAGGACAAAAGAAAAGCTGGTATCGGAGGGGTAAACAGATATAAAAAATTTGATGGTTTTGAATATTCAAATATTATTAAGGAAAGTAACAAAAAAATCGATGTAATTCAGAAAAGACTTACTATACAATCAAAATCACTAGATGAGATTGCAAAACTTGCAATGGATAGAGAAAAATTTTTAAAATCTATTCCTGCTATTCAGCCGGTTAATAATGATGACCTAACGAGAATTGCTTCAGGATTTGGATATAGAATTGATCCTTTTACAAAAGCTAGAAAACATCATTATGGTATTGATTTCACCGCTCCTCAAGGAACTCCAGTTTATGCAACAGGTGATGGAACTATCACTCGTGCTGATAATAGATCATCAGGATATGGAAATCATGTAAGAATCGACCATGGATATGGTTATACAAGCTTGTATGCACACCTTTACAAATTCAATGTCAAAAGGTATCAAAAAGTTAAAAGAGGAGATTTAATTGGTTATGTTGGAAGTACTGGAAGATCTAGTGCTCCTCATTTACATTATGAGATTTTTAAAGATAAAGTAAAAATAAACCCTATTAATTTCTACTACGGAAACTTAACTGCAAAAGAATATGATGAATTATTAAAACAAGCTTCTGTAGTTAATCAATCCCTAGATTAATGAAAATCAATCTCCAAGAAAAAAGATATTACTCAATAGGTGAAGTTTCATCTAAGTTTAATGTAAATCCGTCATTAATCAGATTTTGGGAACAAGAATTTAAAATTCTTAATCCGAAAAAGAATTCCAGAGGAAACAGAAAATACACTCAGAAAGATATTGAAGTAATAAATAAAATATACTTTCTTCTCAAAGAAAAAGGATATACAATCCAAGGAGCCAAAGATTATATCAATAACGAAAAGACCTCAAATAAATTAGATCTTGTTAGTAAACTTAAGCTAATAAAGGATAAATTAATTGAGATTAGAAATCAATTGTAACTATTTCTTTCTTAAAAAAATAGTTACAGGTACACCTGTAAAATCAAAATTTTCTCTAATCTTATTTTCTAAAAATCGTTTGTATGGTTCTTTCACGTACTGAGGTAAATTACAAAAGAATGCAAACTGCGGGTGATGTGTTGGCAACTGGGTTATGTATTTTATTTTAACATATTTACCTTTTATAGCTGGAGGCGGATATTTTGCAATTATTGGAAGTAAAATATCATTTAATTTTCTGGTTTTTATTTTTTCAGATCTACCTTTATAAACATTAACAGCAGTTTCAATTGCTTTATGAATTCTCTGCTTATTTAATGTAGAAACAAATATTATATTAACATCTGTAAAAGGTTCAATTTCTTTTTTAATAACACTTTCAAAGTGTTTTGTTGAATTTGTGTTTTTTTCAATTAAGTCCCACTTGTTTGCAATCAATACTATCCCTTTTTTATTTCTCTCACATAACCAAAAAATATTCTTAACCTGAGTATCAAATCCTCTTGACACGTCAAATAAAAGAATACAAACATCAGAATTTTCAATTGCTCTAACGCTTCTCATTACAGAGTAAAATTCAAGGTTTTCCTTAACCTTGGATTTTTTTCTTATCCCAGCAGTATCTATTAGATCAAATTCAAAACCAAATCTTTTATATCTTGTATTAATTGAATCTCTTGTTGTACCTGGAATTTCAGTTACAATATTCCTATTTTCTCCAATAAGTGCATTAATAAAAGAAGATTTTCCAGCGTTAGGTCTTCCTACTACTGCAAACCTTGGGACATCATCAACTACTTCTTTTTCATCTTTAAATAATTTTACTACATCATCCAGTAATTCACCTGTACCAAAACCATTGGAACTTGCGATAGGATATAGTTTTTTAATTCCCATTGAGTAAAATTCGTTAACATCATTCATTCTTGAAGAATTGTCAACTTTATTTACTACTAAAAAAACTGGCTTTTCAATTTTTCTTAAAAGATTTGAAATTTCTGAATCCATTGAAGTAATTCCTGAATCAACATCAACCATGAATAAAATTATATCGGCTTCATCAATGGCTAGCTCTACCTGATTATCAATCTCAGATTCAAAAACATCATCACTGCCAACAACATAACCGCCAGTATCAATAACAGAAAACTCCTTACCATTCCAATCACCTTTTCCATAATGACGATCCCTGGTAACTCCGCTAATTGAATCAACAATAGCTTCTCTTCGCTGAATCAATCTGTTAAATAATGTTGATTTTCCAACATTTGGTCTACCTACTATTGCAATTATATTACTCATATTAATGGGTGAACAAATGTAATACTAAATTAGTTGTAAAAAAAAGAGCGGTAACAATACCGCTCTTTTTTAAAACTGAGTCTTAAATTCAGTTTATTCCATAGATGTTGACATATCTGGTCTAAATTCTAGTGTTTCAACTATCTGACCACCATAGTCTCTGATTGCTGCATCCCCTCTCATTTGATCATATCTTAATGATCTCCATCCAAACATTTCATTATACTCATCACGATAATCAAAATCTTCATCTCCAAAAGAGCCTAATCCTGTGCCGTGTGCATCATAAGGTTCAACCACTGTTATTTCCCATTGACCTCCTGAAACAAGAGCAAATACTCCTCTGATTCCAGTGTATCCTTTTTCTCTTTTTAATTTTGCGTCATTTCTCATATCATGAAACCAATCACGCGCATTTTCTTGTTTAAGTCTAATAGTAGTATATCTTATGAACTTCTTTGGAGCCTGATTATTATCCCAATTGTATCCAAGACCTTTGATTCTCCATGTTCTTTTATTTCCTTCTTGATCTTTCACATAAGGCATTACATTCTTAACCCAGTAGTCGTACTCAGCTGAACCTGAAACTCCTTGATCAAAAAAATCTGCGGTTTTTGGACCAACAACTCTCATGTATTTACCAGAATCAGGACCTGTCACTATTTGAAAAGTTAAAATTCCTGTTTCTTGAGTATTATTGAATTTTTTAGTCTTTTTTGAAACAGCCATCTCAAATTCTTTTGCCATTCCATCCTTTGCTTCCCATCTATTTGTTTGCCAATATTCCCAGTTAGGATTATTTTG
>Ga0208127_1000399_pt1 | contig 22384 bp, 20 predicted proteins | sample ETNtaG_6_FD_185751 | JGI IMG/M metagenome (GOLD analysis project Ga0208127, IMG submission 185751) | Marine microbial and viral communities from oxygen minimum zone, Eastern Pacific Ocean - ETNP201306SV45 (SPAdes) (version 2) | ecosystem: Environmental > Aquatic > Marine > Oceanic ... | reverse complement strand
AATCCATATCCACAGTCTTGGACAGGATGGGAAGGCCCTCGGTTTGGGTGATGACTTCGCCGGGATTCTTCTCAGCCGTTTCCGCGGCCAGACGAAGGGCATCCTCGGCGTAGTTTGGGTTCTCGGATTTCATCTGCCGAATGGCGGAAGCCATGGCGCGTTGTTCCGCCTCGACGCGGGAGCGCATCACGGCGGCGATGGCTTTGACCTCCGCGAGGGCGCGGGCTTTGGCGTGGGCTAGGGTATCCTTGCGCAGCTTGGCTGAGCGCACGACCTTAGTCAGAGCTGCTCCCTTCGCTTCGTAGTGCTCGCGGATTTCAGTGAGCGTGAAGCGGCGATACGGGGCGTTGCGTCCGACGAAACTGGAAACGTGCTGCAGCGCGGCGCGGCGTTGGTGGTACTGCAACATGCGTCGCAACCGGCGTTCGCGTAGGGTTTGCCCCTGAGTCTCGGCGGTTTGCACCTGAGTCTTGGGATTGGCCTTCAATTCGCTGGCAACCAAATCCACGGGTGCCAGCCCTACGCCGATACACAAAATGACTGTCTGAAAATATTGAGACTTCACGCCCACCTCCTGAGACTTTTGTATGAAAGAGCTATCGGAAAAGCAAGGCGTTATCCACCTATTTATTCCCAAAAAGCCGTTGCCAAGGCCCGCGGAAGGGGACGCGCCAGAGGCTACTCCAGAGGATACCGCGGACTTGGGAGCGGTCGATCTTGAGGTTGCTGGCGGGGTCCAGAGGGTTTTGGTGTTCCACCAGAGCCAGCGTACGTCGGCCCATGAGGATGGGCCAAGCACAGGCCAGCCGCAGCCGGAAGTGGCTGTGCGGGATCATCAGGGTGTATTGCCAGGCGGCCGCAAGGTGTTCGTGGGCTTTGGCCAGCCACGGACGAAAGACGGGTTGCAGTTGTTCCCAGCTGTCCGGATTGCGCAGGTCTTCGGGCTTCAGCCCGGCCAGTTCGAGATCTACGGCCGGCAGATAACAGCGTCCGTTGGCCAGATCTCCGGGCAGGTCGCGCAAAATGTTGACCAGTTGCAGTGCTTTCCCAAAGCGGATGGCGAGGGTGAGGAATTCGGAATCATCCAGCTCGGCGTCGGGGAAACAATGCCGCCGGGTGAGGCGTGTCCAGAATTCCCCGACACAGCCGGCGACGTGATAGGTGTAGTCGTCCAAATCCTCGGCGGTTTGCAGGGAACTCAGTTTGCTGCCGTCGCCGAACCGTTTGAGATCCAGCTCCTGGCCGCGCGTGATGGTCTCCAGCGTGAGTTGGATCTGCCCACGATCGAAGGCGGGCGTTTGCTCGAGCAGCGCGATGATCTCGGGGCTGTGCATCAAGAGGCGACGTTCGCCGTCGTCCTGTTGTTCGCGCACGAGATGGGAAAAGTCCGGCATGGATGCGCCCTCGCTGCGCACGCGGTCGCGGTATTGCCGCAGCTTGAGCATCCGTTTATCCGGCGGGATCAGCTCGGTGTCGGCGATAGTGTCGGTGGTGCGGGCGAGTAGATAAAAGAGGCCGATCGACTGGCGCACCTCGCTCGGCAATACCCGCAAGGTCAGGTAAAACGCCCGTGACACATCACGGAGAATCGGCCCAAGCAGTTCGTCCGTGGGGGTCATGCGGCGTTAGTGCTCAAGAAACTCGCGCCAGTAGGTTAGGCGCCGGTCCAACTCCGCATCGCCGGGCGCCCCAATTGCCGTGCGGCGTTTCATCGCGGTTTTTAGGTCAAATACCGAGAGGGCGTCTTTCGTGAGTTTCTTGTCAATGGCGGCCAACTCGCGCGGGGTGAGCTGGTCGATACGTTTCTTTTTCGTCTCGGCCACCGCCACGATTTTGCCGACGACATGATGCGCCTTGCGAAAAGGCATGCCGGCCAGCACTAGCCAATCCACCAGATCGGTGGCGAGTAGGTTGGGATCCTTCACCGCTTTGGCGCAAGTGCGGGTATTCACCTCGGTGTCGCGCAGCATGGCGGCGAGGATGTTGACCGTGGCGCGCACGGTATCCACTGTGTCAAAGAGTCGTTCCTTGTCCTCCTGCATGTCGCTGTTGTAGGTAAGCGGCAGGCCCTTGAGGGTGGTGAGCAGGGAAACGAGGTTGCCCACCACGCGGCCGGTCTTGCCGCGGGTTAGCTCGCAGATGTCCGGATTCTTCTTCTGCGGCATTAGGGACGAGCCGGTGGTGTAGGCATCGCCGATGGTGACGAAGCCAAACTCCGCGCTGCTCCAGAGCACCAGATCCTCGCACAGGCGCGATTGATGCACCGCGATCAGGGCTGCGAGGCTGCAAAATTCCACCACAAAATCCCGATCCGCCACGGCATCCATCGAGTTTTGAGTGACCATCGGCTCTTCATGCGCATCCACGAAACCGAGCTCGCGCGCGACAAATTCCCGGTCCAACGGCAGGGTGCTGCCGGCAATTGCCCCGCTGCCTAGCGGGCACACATTCACCCGCACCAAACAATCCAAGAGTCGCTCGTAATCCCGCTCAAACATCTCCACGTAGGCCAGCAGGTGATGCGCGAGATACACCGGCTGTGCCCGTTGCAGGTGCGTGTAGCCGGGGATCAACACCTTGCGGTTTGCCTCGCCTAGTTCGATTAACGCACGCTGCAGGTCATGCATTTCATTAGCCAACTCGCAAATTTCCTCGCGCAACCACATGCGCGTATCCAGTGCGACCTGATCGTTGCGGGACCGGCCTGTGTGCAGCTTCGCACCAGCCGGCACTCGCTCAGTCAAAGCGGTCTCGATGTTCATGTGCACATCCTCCAGCTCCGACCGCCATACAAACTGGCCCTCGGCAATCTCGCCTCCAATAGATTCCAGTCCATCCACAATCGCCTCCATCTCGCGCTTTTTTAGCAAGCCCACGTGATGCAGCATGCGGGCATGGGCGATCGAGCCGGCGATATCATGATGCGCCAGCCGAGTGTCAAACTTCACCGAATTAGTGAACGCATTGGCCTCGGCCGCCGGCCCACCCGCAAAACGTCCGCTGCGTGCGGTGACTGAATTGGATTTCTTTTTACCCATCGGAACGACGCCCACCCTGCCGTCAATCGTCCCAAAAGTCACGCCGCGAATGGCAGATGGAAGCAGGGCAGTGTTATGGGTTTAATGCTTTGGACGCATTGGGTGAAATGATGTTTCTCCTTCCCTTCGATCTTCTCCCGCAGAGAGAGGGAGAATGCCTGACGCACGAACCGCTCAAGAATCCACGAGCGTAATCGATTTCAGCGAGGGCGTGTCGCCGGTAAAATCCAAAATCGCCACCGAGGCCACTGTGCCACCACGAGGTTGGCTGGCTGAGCCGGGGTTGATAAACCGGATCCCATTGCGCCGTTCATCAAATGGCATATGGGTGTGGCCGAACACTACGAGATCCGGCTTCTCCGTACTCAGGAGTTCACGCACGGTTTGCGAGGGATACTCCACATCCACGATGTGATGGATCAGAATTGTTTTCCCGGCGAATTCTTCCACACGTGTTTCCGGCAAGGCGATAGCGTAATCGGTGTTGCCCAGCACGGCGTGAACCGGCGCGATGGCTTCCAGCTCGGTGATCACATCCATCGGCCCCACATCGCCCGCGTGCAGAATGCAATCCACCCCTGCCAATGCCGCATGCACTGGATTGGGCACCTGCCCGTGCGTGTCTGAAATTAGGCCGATTTTCATATGCAGAGTTTACGCGGGGCTCTGAGCTAAATCCAGTTCCCAAGCTTGATCGTAACGGGCGGCGGCTCGGGTATCGAGGCTGCGTTAAAAGCCTAATTGTTCGTACAAAGCGATGGCTTCCACCAGCCCAATCGCCGTGCCGAGAGTCAGTTTGCACTCGCGTAAAATCTCAAAGATCATGGCCTACACCACGGGCCCTTCGGTCTAGGTAACGGTGCACATTGTGGGAAGTTCCTTTTGCATGGGGCCGGCGGATGATAAGCCATGGGCGACGCAAGGCAATGGTAACGGACCTGTTTGAAATCCTGCATGAAGACGCGGACCTGCTGGTGATTAACAAACCGGCCGGCCTCGTGTGTCACCCGACCAAGGGCGATGAACGTTCCAGTCTGGCGGGTCGGCTGCGGTTATATCGCGGAGCGGAGGAGCCAGTGCATCTCATCAATCGGTTGGATCGCGAGACCAGCGGGGTGGTGTGTGTGGCCAAGACCAATACGGCCGCGCGCGAGTTACGGCAGTTGTGGGAAAGTCGGGCGGTGGAGAAGCAGTATTGGGCGATTGTACACGGGCACGTCGCCGACGCGGAAGGTGTGATCGATGCCCCGCTGGGCAAGGATGAAGCCAGCGAAGTGGTGGTGAAAGATTGTGTCCGCCCCGATGGCCATTCCTCGCGTACACGGTTCTGGACGCAATGGCGGTTTGAACGGGCCGAAGGTAAATTTAGTTGGCTACGTGTGGCGCCAGAGACCGGCCGCAAGCACCAGATTCGCATTCATCTGCAGCATCTCGGGCATTCGATTGTGGGTGATAAACTGTACGGGCCGGACCCGACTCTGTACCTCAAGTTGGCCAAGGGGGAGTTGGCCGATGCAGATCGCGCGCAGCTGATCCTCACTCATCAGGCGCTGCACGCGCACACGGTGCAGTTTTACTGGCGTGATCGCGACTGGAGTTTTGTGGCCGAGCCGGCAGATGAATTGGTGGATTTCATTGAGACCGTCGATGAGGAGGAAGAGGAACGCTATGCGGACTGATCCCATCCCGCGCACGATGCAGGCGGTGGTGTATCGCGACGTGAATGATCTGCGGGTGGAAACCGTGCCCGTGCCGCGCTGCGGTGCGCACGAGGTGCTAGTGAAGATCGCCGCCTGCGGGGTATGTCCGACAGATATAAAAAAAATCCAGCACGGCACCGTGCCGGCCCCGCGCATCCTCGGTCATGAAACAGCCGGCACGCTGGTGAAGGTTGGCGCGCGGGTGGAAGGCTGGCGCGTGGGCGATCGTGTGGCGCTACATCATCATGTGCCCTGTTTGGATTGCCATGCCTGCCGCCACGGTGCCTATGCCCAGTGTTCGCAGTATTTGCGCACCGGCATCACGGCAGGTTTTGAACCGGCCGGCGGTGGGTATGCGGAGTATGTGCGGGTCATGCGATTTTGCCTGCCGGGGCTGGTGAAGATCCCGCGCAAAAACAGTTTTCTCGAAGGGGCGATGCTGGAGCCGGTGAACACGGTGCTCAAGGCGGTGAACCGCCTGAACCTGTTGCCGGGCGACACGGTGATGGTGGCTGGCCAGGGACCGATCGGGTTGATGTTCACCGGTCTGCTGGCAGCACGAGGCATGCGGGTGGTGGCGACCGATTTTATGGTGACCCGCCGGAAAATGGCGCGGCGCTACGGCGCGCGGCAGGCGCTGGCGCCGGATTCAGCTGATGTGGACCGGATCATTCAGAGCGCCACACGTGGGCGTGGTCTGGATGCGGCGGTGGTGGCGGTGCCGGTGGAATCGGCGGTGGAGCAAGCCCAATTGCAGGTACGCGGGGGCGGGCAGGTCTTGCTCTTTGCTCATACCCGACGGGGTGAACGGGGGCCGGTGGAGTACGCTGATATTTGCGTGGACGAGAAGGACTTGATCGGGAGTTACTCGAGTGATTTCACTCTGCAACAGGAAGTGGCCCGCTGGGTCTTCTCGCGGCGGTTGGATGTGCGGCCGTTGATCACGCATACCCTATCGCTGGCGCAGACCGAGGAAGCAGTGGCTTTAGCCGCGCAACCCACGGCTCAATCACTCAAGGTGGCGGTGGTGCAGGATTGACAATGGATTCAACCAAGGTAGACTCCGCATTCCCAATGGCCCGTTCGTCTATCGGCTAGGACACAGCCCTCTCAAGGCTGAGAGAGGGGTTCGATTCCCCTACGGGCTACCAGCTTGGGAAAGGAGTTTGCCGGTTAACCACGAAAAAATAAACGTATGTCGCCTGCCCTGTTCCAGATTATTTTCAACCCCACCAGCGCGGCGGAGCTGGCGGCGATGCCGAAGGATTTGCAGTTGCAGGTCTTGGGCGAGTTCCGAGGGCTACCCGATGAGGTGCGGGCCAGCGGGTATTACGGCAAACTGCAAAGCGGCGTGAAAACGCTGCACCGCTATCGGGTGGGTAGCTACCGCGTTTACTTCGAGTGTCACGATCTCGGTGTAGTGGTGCACCGGATTTTCTCGCGCAATACGCTGAAGGATTTTTTCTTTCGCAACGCGCAGATGACGCAGGATGAGGATGATCAACTGGCGGAAAATCCCGAATTTTGGGCAATGATCGATGAGGCCGCCACGCGCGAGGAAGTGGAGGTCTAGGTCTGATCCTCGCCCAGTTCGACGTTCCAGTAGGCCACGTCGATAAAATGCTTCCAGCTTTCGTGCGTCTTCACGCCGAAGCTCACCTGAATAAACGGTCGCCACTTGGGTTTGCGTGGTTCATTCAACAGCCGCATGCCTGCTTCGCGCGGAGTGCGGTTGCGCTTGCGCGTGTTGCAAGGGATGCAGGAGCAAACGATGTTTTCCCAGTTGGTTGGACCACCGCGCTGGCGCGGAATCACGTGGTCCAGATTCAGGTCGCGCCGGTCAAACTTCTGGCCACAGTATTGGCAGGTGTTTTTGTCCCGTTCAAAAATATTGTGTCGCGTAAACTTCACCTCCTGCTTAGGAAACCGATCGTATCCCAGAAGTAGAATCACGCGCGGAATCCGAAGGCGAAAAGACACTGTGGCGATCGATTCATCGCAGGGCTCCTCCTCTGAAAAATCCGCCCACTCGCCGAAATCAAACGTGTGGAAGTCGCCTTGTTCGTCATTGTATACCACTTGGGCGCCTCCGGTGAAGAGCAGGCTGAGCGCCCGTCGAACGGAACAGACATTCACCGCCTGCCATAAGCGGTTCAGTACCAACACCCGATGTCCGAGAGCGTTTTCCATGGTCCGAGACCGTGCGGAACCTAGCAACGCCCGCGAGCCCCTGTCAACCGGCGGCCGTTCACAATTGGGTGACGTTTATTGGCCGAAAATCGTTGATTCCGGGTCATTTCTCTGATACGACGGGCGTATGTGGAGATGGGGGTTCTCTTTTTTTGGGGCAATGCTGTGCGCGGGTTGGCTGACGGCGGCGGATTTGCCTGATTCACTTTTTCTAAAAGCTGGTGAAATCCAGCGGCAAGGTTTGTCTTTGGAACATGCCGGCAAGGGCGAAGATGCCCTGATGAAATATCTGGAAGCCCGTAAGATTTACGCCAGCCTCGTGACCGATCATCCCCACTGGTCCGGCAACACGAGCCGCGTGCCTAGCCGATTGAAAACCTTGGATGAACGGCTTCGACCTCTTTGTCTATTGCATCAAATTCCGCCTTCTAGCGTGCTAAAAGATCCATGGGCGGAACGGGCCATGAACCAAACGCCGGCACCTTCGAGCAGCGGAGGAAAATCTCACCCGTCAGGAAAGCAGTCGCTCGCTGAGCAAATTGCCCAACTGCAACGCCTGCAGGCGGCCGGCCATAAGACGGTGCCGCAAGGTTTTGGAACCCCCGCAAACCCCACGCCTAAACCTGGCCTGCAATCGGTTCTGCCACCGCCTCTGGCGCCTACTCCACTAAACATCAGCGGAGACCCGGCCAAAGTGAATCCGCCTTCGACCCCCATTCCTGTCGGTCTCACTTCCGCCGAGGAAATGGCCCGCATCCAAGCCGAACGGCAAAAGGCCGAACAGGATTTACAGCGTGAACGGTTTGCGTGGCAGCAGAAGGAACGCGAGTATCAGGCGCGCCTGCGCGAAGCTCTGGCCGCCCGTCCAAAGGCGTTGGAGCCCGGCGAGATGGCCAAGCAGATGAGTGCCAATCGTCAACTGCGTACGGACTTTGAATTTCTTAAGGTCGCAAGCAAGCGGGGCGAAAGCGAGCTGCTACAGGCGCTGGACAATCTCGAGGACGCCCGTCGTGAAAACGAAGCACTGCTCAAGCAGTACCGCGCGTTGCAGGCAGAAAACGCCCGCCTGCGGCGGGTCATCAGCGGCGGCCGTTAATCATGCGCATTACCGGCGGGCAGTGGGTGAACCACAACATCGCCGTGCCGCCAGGGCAGGGTGTGCGGCCCACGCCGGACAAGGTGCGGCAGGCCATTTTCAACAGTCTCGGTCCATGGATCGAGGGGGCTTCTGTTTTGGAACTCTTCGCCGGCAGTGGCGCGTTGTGTCTGGAATGCCTCAGTCGCGGCGCGGTCTCCGCGGTGGCGGTGGAAAAGAGCTCGAAGCACGCCGGGTTCATACGCCGTAATACCAAGTCGTTACGAGTGCGCATTGATGTGCGTGTGCAATGCGCTTTGCTGGCGGTGAAACAATTGGCCGAAGCAAAGCGACAGTTTGATTTCATCTGTGCCGATCCGCCTTATGGCGACAAGACTGCGCCCGGTCAACGATCGGAAAGTTGGGCACAACGGTTGCTCGATGAACCGGCCTTGCCGCAGCTCCTCGCGCCGGAGGGGCGCTTGCTGCTCGGCCACACGAAACGCGATGTTATCGAATTGGCTGAGCCTTGGCGCGAACGCAAGACTCTCAAACATGGGGATACCTGGATCCGGATTTTGGAGGTTTGATTGAGGGATTCGGGACGAGGTAGAACTCGTTCCGCCCATGTCCTTATTACTCTGGCTTGTCGGCAAGGCGTCGGTAGCTCGACAGCCCGGCCACGGTGGCGATCATGGGATAGAGCTTTTCGTAGTACCATAGTTTGGCGAAGTAAAAGCCGATAGGAGAAGGCTCGGTCCAGCCGCCAGATTCCACTTGTGAGACGAGCCAGTCGGCGGCGCGGTCGCGGGCTTTGACGAGCTTGGCTTGGGTTTCGTCATCAGCTTCAGTGACCCCGGAGAGTGCCTCGAGGGCGAGGGCAGTTTCCTCGATCGACGCCTCGCCGCCCTTGAAGCCGCTCCAGGCACCATCGCCCCGCTGCATTTCGAGCAGAGCATTTTTGGCGCGAGTCACGCGCAGGCCGCCGCCGGGCAGGGCTATTTGCGCCGGTTCATTGAGCGCCACCAACACCTTGGCCGTGCCGTAGGTCCAGTTGATTTCCTCTGGTGCATATTGGTTGCCAAACCACAGGGGCGCCCAGCCGTCGAGACCGGCACCTTCGCTCTGGGCTAGGAACCGGGCGGCAGCGTGCAGGGCAGTGTCCAAGCGGTTGGCCAGCTCGGGCAATTCCTCGCGCCACGCCAGCCAGGCGCGGATGGTGTGGGCGGTGAGATCGGGGCTGGACCGGTCGAAAGGCAGATTGGTCCAGCCGCGGCAGAAGGTCGGGATGCCGCCATCGCGGTTTTGCAGATCGAGCAACCACTGGCACCCGGTACGGGCGGCCTCACGTGAGGCGTCATCGATCTGACCGAGTTGTTTCAAAGCCAACAGCGCGCCGGGAGTATCATCGGCATCGGGCACACCGCCGGGCAGGGGCGTCCAGGACCAGCCTCCGGGCGCGGCGTCGGTAAAGGGATGCACCTCGCGATATTGCTGCTTCAGTAGCCACTCACGGATGGGCGCGCGCGCGTCATCGGGTAAATCTTCACCCAGCGCGTTGACCGACAGGGTGGTGACCCACGTGGCCAGATGCGTATCGATCGGCCAACTACCATCGGCGCGGACCGAGGCGTGCAGAAATTCGATTCCTTTGCGGGCCACCGGATGATCGGGCAATCCGCAACCGGCCAAACTCATGGTGACAAAACTGGTCAGCGGCGTGGCCTCTAGAAACCCGCCGTTGCTCGGCTGAATTTGCTCGAGTACCTGCAGCGTTTTTTCGCGTGCGGCATTCCGGAACACGCGGGTGAAGGGATTCCACGAAGGCCGATGTTGATGCCGGCATTGGCCGATGGCAATGAGCGCGGGCAGCGCATAGCTCACCACTGGCAGGCGTAGCGCGGCAAACCAGTTGCGCGGCAGCGCGGCCAACTCGAACGGCAGCTGGATGACATCCTTCCAGCGCCCCTTGCCGGCCAGCGCGCAGTGGGTGAGGATCGGCACGGAAAATGTACGATCCTTGCCGTAGCGGGCGATGATGGCGGGCGCGAGATAATCAGGGGTCACGCCACCGGCGGCCTTTGTGAGCCATTGTTCGGCCGCGGCGACAACCTCGGGGTATTCCTCCAAAGCACCCGGCACAGCGTGAAAGGTGGCCCAGCACAGTGTGGTGGTGGAAATATTGCTCAGACTCTTGGTTGTATCCCCCCAACCGCCATCGGCATTGGCGTGCTCGGCGAGCCAGTGCAATCCGCCTTGGATAAGTGCGCCATGCTCTTGGGTGCCGGTGGCTGTTTGCACGTGTTGCATGGCGGCACAGGCGACGGCAGTGGAGAGGGCACTGCTGGAGAGTTCGCCTTCCCAATACCCCTCGGCAACGCGTTCGGCGAGGAGCGCTGTGCGCGCGGTGTTCAGTGCGGCATCCAGTCTGGCAGTATCAAGGCTCACTGGCCGGCGCCGTTAGAGGATTTGCGTTTTTCTTGGAAGAACCTCTGCAACAGGCTGCGGCAATCCGCTTCCATGACGCCTGAGGTTATTTCGGTGGCGTGATTGAGCGTAGGAAACTGGAGGAGATTCATCGCCCCTCCAGCCGCGCCACCCTTGGGATCAGATACTCCAAAGACAACTCGTGCTAAGCGGCAGTGGACAATGGCACCGGCGCACATTGGACAGGGTTCCTTGGTGACGTACAGAGTGCAATCGTTGAGACGCCAATCCCCTACAGCGGCCTCGGCAGCGGTGAGAGCCAGCATCTCGGCGTGGGCCGTGGCGTCATTGAGCATTTCAACTTGGTTCCACGCGCGGGCAATCACACGGTCGTTGCGCACAATCACCGCACCGACCGGCACCTCATCGGCCTCGTACGCCTTCACCGCCTGCCGGATGGCATCCTGCATGAAATGCTCGTCAGTCAAGATGGTTTGCCGGTCGCGGGTTGCGGGTTCACGGAGGATTGTAGCAGCGTCCATTGATCGGGCTGGTTCTCGGCGCAATGACAATGGGCGGCGAAAAAGCCGCCACGATGTTGCCAGAAGAGCGGCCAAATTTGTTCGCGATCCGTGCCAGGCAGCGGGAGAGTATCGAGATCTTCGCGAGTGGCCCAACGAAAGGCGCCCTCCTCGTGGTCGGGCGGTAATTCGGTGAGGCGGGGTTTAATCTCGAAGAGAAACATGAGCCAATGAGTTTCGCCTTGGTAGCCGTTTTCGCTGACTATGCCTGTAAGGTGTAGATCGTTTGGCGAAAGAGTCAGGCCGGTCTCTTCGTTAGCCTCGCGGATAGCGCAATCGTGTGGGCTCTCACCAGTGTCTGTTTGTAGCTTCCCACCCGGTGGACTAAAAAAGCCGCGGTTAGGATCGTGTTGTCGTTCCATCATCAAAACGCGGCCATCCTCGTGAAAGGCATACAACAGCGTAGCGATTTTGTAAGGCAACGGCATAGCCGGAGTGAAGCAATGAGAAGCAGTCAATCCGAGCATTTTTCTAAGATTTTTTGGTGTGAATAGGTGGGGATAACTTCACCTTTGAAAGTTTATGGGCTCCTGTAAAAACCGCGGCGACGTTTGGAACGCAGCCCAGGTGAAACCCCTTATGACTGATCCAGTGAAGCGCCCGTCAGGCCATTCGGCCTGTGTAAGCGGATAGTTTGAATCCGTACCCCCTTTTTACCCCTCCCCCTTCTCCATGAAAAACGAGAAACTTCTTACTGTCCTAAAAATTGCCGGTGTCTTTGCCTGTCTTTACTTATTTTTGATTGGCATTGGCGGAATGGGTGCAGCCTTTAAGGGCGAATTTAAGGATACGGCAGCTCGTCTTCTGGAAGCCACCCAATCGCCTATTGTGGGGTTGTTTATCGGCATTCTGGCAACCACCATTGTTCAAAGCTCCTCGACTACAACTAGCCTGATTGTGGGTTTAGTGGCAGCGGGTGCCGTCGATTTGGGAGGTGCCATCTTCATGGTTATGGGCGCCAATGTCGGGACCACGGTAACGGCCAAGATTGTTTCACTGGGGCACATTACCAGTAAGGCGGAATTTCGAAGAGCATTTTCGGCGGCGTCATTGCACGATACGTTTAATATCATCACCGTAGCTATCTTGTTACCACTGGAGCTCGCTTTTGGATTCCTTAAAACTGCAGCAGGATATTTAGGCGCTATTTTCATTGATGTTACGGGTGTGACAAAGCCTGAGAATTACATGAAGAAAGCCACCAAACCGGTCATCGAATGGTTGGGTGATGTGCTTAATGGAGAGGGCTGGTTATTGGTGGTATCCATATTGATCACATTTTGCATGCTCTTCTGTATCGGGAAGCTGTTAAAGAGCTTGGTGCTGAAAAAACTGGAGGCCTTTTTCGATGCTTACTTGTTCCGTAATGCCGGTATCGCCTTCTTGGTAGGCATTTGCCTTACTGTGTTGGTTCAGAGCAGTTCGATCACCACGAGCCTGATCATCCCGCTGGCGGGTGCCGGAGTGTTGCGTTTGCGTCAGATTTTTCCGTTCGACATCGGTGCCAATATTGGCACGACCATGACGGGTTTGTTGGCCGCCTTGGCCGCCGCCAGTGCGGTGACCGTAGAGCCAGGGCAGTCAGTGCCACCAGAAATTGTGGCGGGGGCCACGGTGGCCTTTGCACATTTTTTGTTTAACTGCACGGGGGCACTGGTATTCATGCCTTACGCCCCCATTCGGGATTTTCCAGTGAAGATTGCCGAACGGATTGCAGAATTTTGTTTACGTAACCGGATGATTCCAATCGTGTTGATCGTCCTCGTGTTTTATCTGATCCCCATTGCTGTGACATGGTCAACCGTTTCCGGTGCACTGAAAGGTGGGAAGGGTAAAGAGGAACAAACGGTGCCAGACAAGAGAGGTGACAATGGGACTCAAAAACGAGATAGAAATGCAACGGACAGCAATGCTACAGAATCAGGCGAATAGATTCGCCAATTAGAGAGAGATTGTTTAGGCTCATCGCTCATGTGGAAAGAAATCATCAGCATTTTCAAAAAAGACAACCTCTATCAACAAGCGTTTGAAGAGGCATGTGAAATGCTTGATACCGACGGCAGGATGTACACCGCCTCCATCGAATCTCTCCGTCAACACGACAGTGCAGAAATCGATTTGGACATTTACGCACTCGACAAGGAGATCAACCGATCTGAGCGCGACGTGCGTAAAAAGGTCATGAAGCACCTGATGCTTTCCAGTGACACTCAACTCAACTCCGGCCTGGCACTGGTGAGTGTGGTGATCGATATCGAACGCATTGGGGATTACACAAAAAATATTTACGATCTCGCACGCAGCCACCCCAAGCGCCTTAAGGCGGGGAGCTTAGAGGCGAAGTTACAGGAAATTGAGGCCCACATTACCGAGGTGTTTACCCACGCCATCGAAGCGTTCAAGCAGGGCGACGAGGAGCTTGCGCGGCAGGTGATGGAGGAATATAAGGAGGAAATATCCACCGATTGCGATGATATGGCGGGCGAAGTCATATCCGGCAAGGTGAGTGATCTGGAGTCTCCCGAGGCGGCGGCGGTGGTGCTGTATGTACGCTTTCTCAAACGCATTGGTAGCCACTCTCGCAACATTGCCACCAGCATCGTCAATCCGTTTCACCGCATTGGATATCAGGAAAAAAAGCAACCCGGCTCCGATGCTTAAATCAAACAAAGCTAAACACTGAAGGATTTCGCCCTTGCCCTGTCACAGGTCACTTTCAAACGGCAAATCCAGTATATTAACGTGTTTAAAAGATACTGCTAATGAGGAAACTCAATATAACTAAAGCTATTGGGGTTGGAGTATTGGCCGGTGCTGCCGCCTTTAATGCCGAAGCCGGAGACAATGCGAGCCTTCTAAAAAAGCTCGTTGAGAAAGGTGTGATTACTCAAGCCGAGGCCGATGTGCTCGCCGAGGAATCCAACACCGAATTCAACGACAGCATGCCCAGCTGGGTTAACAGCCTGACGCTCAAAGGGGATCTGCGCTTGCGCTATGATCATACCAAGGATAGCAACTCTGCCGGGGATGGCGCCAATGATCGCTGGCGTTATCGGTTCCGCTTCGGCGGCACGGCCGATATGAATAACGGCGTGAAAGTCGGCTTCCGCTTGGCGACGGGAGGCGAAAATGGCGATGATGATATTGGTTCCACCAACCAAACTTTTAGTAACGGGTTTGCCCGTGATACCATCAGCCTCGATCAGGCATGGGCCTCCATGGATATTGGGGAAGTAACCTTCATTGGTGGCAAAATGCAAAACTTTGAAAAGACCGGCTGGAAGGTTTCTAAAGTCCTTTTTGATGGAGACATCACTCCGGAGGGTTTGGAAGCCCATTACAGCACTACCGCCGGTAGTGTAGATGTAGGTTTCCATGGAGGTGCTTATTTGATCAATGGTGAGAAGAAACACGCCTCTACGAACATGAACGCTATGTACATGGCTCAGGTGACGGCTAGCTCTTCTCTCAATGCTACCACCAACTGGGATCTGGGCTTGGGCGTTTACACGGTGGATGACGGTGGTCTCAGTCAGTCAGGGGCATCAAAGCGTACCGGTAACAGCTCAGGCGTGGGATACACTCCGCTGTTTATTGATGGTGCGTTGAGCTTCAAAACCGGGCCAGGGGTCAAGATCTACGGGACGTGGGTCAACAACCAGGAAAGCGCTGCGAGTAAGGACACTGGTTTTGCTACCGGCGTCAAATTGGGTAGTGCCAAGAAAGCGGGTCAATGGGAAGCCAGCCTGGGGTACCGGAGCATTGAGCGCGATGCCATCTGGGATGATCTCAGCGACTCGGACTTTGGTGCGTGGGGAGCCAATACGGCGAACTCGTATGGGTCCGGCACTAATGTGGAAGGATTGCGGTTACAGGGTAAGTACATGATCTATGATAATGTGCAGGTGGCTCTGACGGTTTATGATACTCAATCCGAGGATGGCACGGATGATGAGAGCAATAACCGCATGCAGGCGGATCTGATCTTTAAGTTTTAGGTTGTCCTGTTACACAATCACACGACGGCCCGGATTGATCTGGGCCGTTTTTTTGTGAACTCGCGTTGTTCCAAACTTGGGCTGTCGTGAGCGTGATTTAGGTGTTTAGGGGTAAGGCGGAACTTTGCCTCTCCCGACCATGGGAGGGACGAGTTCCATCACGTTCCTGTTTTGACACAAAAAAACACCCCGGTTCACGGGGCGTTTGGTGATTCTGGATTTCTCTTCGCTTACTTGCCCACGCAGTAGAGCTTGGTGTTGGTGCGGATGAAGAGTTGGTTACCGGCGATGGCGATGCTGGACCGGATTTGGTCGTCTCGCGATTCGCCCATCTCGGTGCGGTGCAGAATCTTGCCGCTCTTGGATTCGAGCACGTACACCTCGCCGCCGTGGTTTTGCAGATAGATTTTGCCGTCGGCTGCGGTGGGCGAGCAGCGGACGAGTTTGCTGCTGTTCAAATCGGTGGTCCAGAGGATCTTGCCGGTTTTGGGTTCGCAGGCAGCAATGGTCTTGTCGCGGCCTTCGCCGTACACCACGAAGAATTTACCTTCATAATAAAGCGGCGTGGCTACGTCGCTGGTCAGGATGTCTTTGTTATTGCTGATCTGACCTTCGCTCTTCCAAACGAGATCGGCGCCCTTGTCGGGCTTGAAGGCGTACACGGGTTGTTTCTTGGGGGCGCACACGAGCACGACGCCGTCGCCAGCCACGGGTGAAGGCACGAGCCGCCACCATTGTTCGCGGTGACCGGGGTTCCAGGTGCCCGAGCGCCAGTTTTCCTCGCCGTTATCAGGATTGTGTCCGGTGAGCACATCGCCGCCAGCGATCAGGAGTTCGCCGTTGTGCGGGATGATGGTGCCGAAGGATTCAAGGGATTCCTTGTTGGCTTCGCTGGGCCGCACGTGTTTCCAGAGGGTCTTGCCGGTCTTGGGCTCCATGGCGAGGATGAAGGAGGGGTTGTTCGCCTTGCCGCGGCCGTGCACGGGTTCGTCGCGCTGGAGCACGGGCAGGTAAAGCTTGTCCTCATAGAGTGTGGGCGTGGCGGAGAAGGTCCACTGGAAGGTGAAGTCGCCGTAGTCCCTCTGGATGTTACGGGCCCAGAGCTTGTCACCCTTCATGTTGAACCCGACGAGGTCGCCGTTGCCGTAAAAGAACACCACGGTCTCACCATCGGTCACGGGCGAAGGCGAGGCGTAGGTGCCGCGGTTGTCGAGGCGGTAATCGGCGCCGTCGCCGTTGGGCCGATAGCCGCTGCCGGCATTGCGTTCCCAGAGGGTCTTGCCGGTTTTGCGGTCCAGACAGAGCGCAAGCAATTGGCCCTTGCCGCTGGCGGCGTTCTCAATGCGTGCAGAGCTCAGGAACACGCGGTCACCCACGATGATCGGCGTGCCGGCGCCAGGGCCAGGCAACTCGATATGCCACGCGATGTTTTCAGTTTTAGAAAACTTCACGGGCAGGTTCTTGCCGCTGGTGGCACCGTTGTAGTTCGGGCCGCGCCAGTTGGTCCAGTCTTCGGCCAGGGCGCTGACACCTAGGCTGAGGACGGCGATTGTGAGGATGCTATTTTTAATCATGGTGGATTGGTTAAATTTGGACGGTGCGAGTTGGAGTTACTTCAGGGATTTTACAAATTCGCCGTAGGCCTTTTGGGCGGCGGCGCGCCAGCGGGTTTCCTGACCCTTGCTGACCTGCGGTGGGAAACTCTCGAGTGCCGGCTGTTCGCTGGGCGAAATGTGAAAGCGGTAATCGAGCTTCTGCGTCTCGCCCTGCTTGAGATCCTTTTTGAAGAAGAAACCAAACCGGCCGTAGTTACGCCAGGACAGTTCCTCCACCGGCTGGTTGGGGCTGTTGAATTGCGTGGCGCTGTACCAATTGCCGCCGAGCTGGAATTGTAGGCGGTTCCACTTCCATTCCTTGCTTAAAATCTTGCCGTTGCCGGCCACCTTGCCTTGGGGTTCCCAAAGGTAGCTGGTGAATTTCGTGCCCTTGTCGGCCACCTCGGTATGCGCACGGAAATGGCAGCCGGCATGTTGTAGATCGCCGCCCAATGTGAGGTCGCGTGCGGCGGTTAGTTCAGTGTGGAAATCCACCTGTGTCACGCCGTCGACTTTGGAGACTGTGAGCGTGCGGGTTTCGCTGACCAGTAGGTCATCGCTATCCCCCACCTTGCCGGTGCGCCACTCGATGTCTGCCACGATGGTCACGCCGTTGTCGCCAGCCTTAGCGCTTTTGATTTCCTTCACGCGCATGATCTCACCCTTGTGAATGTGCCACAGGTCATACGTGCCCCCGCTGATCACGCGCCAGCCGATGTAAATGCCGCGATGATGCGGGTATCGGCCTGTGTCCTTACCGTCAGGTCCCACGCCTGGGTTGGTGAGCAGCTCGCCTTTCGCGCCGTACACGTGCAGGAACGGTTTCTTCTGGCCTTCGCCAAAGACAAAATGCGCGATGGGCTTATCATCATGGGCAATCGCCAGACCTTGGCCGGGAGCCTTTGGGTTAGCGGCGGGTTTCACCGTCCAAGCGGCTTGGACGGAAAGCGAAAGGAATAAGGAAAAGACGAGCAGTTGTTTCATGACAAAAGTGTGCGCCGATGATGCCTGCACGGCGGTGGCGGTCAAGCTGGGATTGAAGGGCACCTAGCGCTTTGGCGGCTCCACGTGTGAATATTTTCGTTTGCTTTTATCATCCCGTCCGCAACCCTCGTGGGAATGAATTGGGGCCTGCCAATTTCAATTTGCCTGGTGTTCACCGCGGCTTTGGGCGCGGCGGAGCCAAAGCTGTGGAGTTTGGAGCGGTTGCAAAAACCCGTTGTGCCCGCCGTGAGCGAATGGGGCCGGACGCCGGTGGATGGTTTCATTACCGCCAAATTACAGGCAGCAAATTTATTGCCTCAGCCCGAGGCGGATCGGCACACGTTGATCCGGCGTTTGACCCTCGGCCTCACCGGCCTGCCGCCGACGGTGGCAGAGATGGAGCAGTTTGTGGGGGATACGAAACCCGGTGCCTACGAACGTCTGGTCGATCGGTTACTGGCAAAGCCGGCATTTGGTGAGCGATGGGGACGACATTGGCTGGATGTCGTGCGTTTTGGTGAAAGCAGTGGGGAGCTAACGGTGAACGATGACAAGCCGCGGTCTAACGCATGGCGCTTTCGCGATGCGGTGATCCGGGCGCTCAATGAAGATGTGCCGTTCGATCAATTCGTTCGGTTCCATTTTGTGCCGGACGAAAAAAATAAGGAGCTGGGGCAGTTCATTCATCTGGGTACGCGTCTGCAGGATAATGCGAATCCGAACGACAAACAGTTTCATCGGTTGGACGATATGGTGGCGACGACCGGCGTGGCGTTTCTGGGGATCAGCTTCGGCTGCGCCCGGTGCCATGATCATCCGGTGGATCCAATGTCGACCGAGGAATATTATCAGCTCACCGCGATGTTTTGGGATCAGGTGAAGGAAACGCCCAAAGCAAAACGTAAGACGATTCCACTTGAGATTAAGGTGCCGAGAGTACTTGGCAAAGGGAGTTGGCGTTCGCCCAAGCAGCCGGTGCAGCCGGGTTTTCTTAAGGTGCTAAACCGTAAGGAAGATGCGGAGTGGCTTCACGGAAAAAACGAGTTGGCCGCCTTAGGTAATTGGCTAACAAATCCTGAGCACGGCGCGGGCGAACTGCTCTCTCGCGTGATTGTCAATCGCCTGTGGCATCATCACTTCGGGCAGGGTCTGGTTCGCACGCCGAATGATTTCGGGAACCTCGGCACGAGCCCGACGCATCCGCTTTTGCTGGATTATCTTGCGCGCCGCCTCATCGAGGGCGGTTGGCGGCTCAAGCCGATTCACCGGCTCATTGTCACCAGCGCCGTATATCGGCAGGCGGGCACGGCGGACACCGCGCCGTTGAAGGTTGATGCCGAGAACACCCTGCTCTGGCACTGGCGTCCGAATCGGCTGGAGGCCGAGGCGATTCGGGATTCGCTGCTGGCAGTGGCGGGTGTGTTGAATCCGGATCTGTACGGCCCGAGTATCTCGATCGGGCACGCGCGGCAGCAGGTACGCGATGAACCGAAGAGCTGGCGGCGTTCCATTTATCTCCAGGCGCATCGTTCGGCGAAACATCCGACTCTGAGTCTATTTGATCCGCCGGACTACTCGCAGAGCGTCGGCGCGCGGACCACCGGCGCCACACCCAATGGCGCGCTCTTTGCCCTGAACGCGCCGCTCGTTTGGGATCTCGCTGGTCATCTGGCCAAGCGCGTGCAATCCGAGGCTGGCGAAGAACCCACGGCGCAGGTGGAACGGTTGTATCGACTCACCCTTTCCCGCCCACCGCGCGCGGAGGAAATGGAGATCGGCCTGCAATTGTTGGGGGCGGAAACTCCCGAAGCCCTGCGCCACTACTGTCACTTGATCCTGGGTCTGAACGAGATGATTTACGTGAACTGATGGACGACGCATTGCACATCGATCGCCGACAGTTTCTCGGGCAACTGAGTCTGGGCGGGTTGGCGTTGAACGAGATGCTGGCGTTGGAGACGCAAGGGGCGTTGCTGCCGCGACCAGGGCATCATCGGCCGCGCGCGAAGAATGTGATCATGGTGTTCATGTGCGGCGGGGCGAGTCATCTGGAGACATTTGATCACAAGCCAAAGCTCAAGCAATGGGCCGGCAAAAAGGCCTCGGAGATTTTTAGCAAGGACGATCTGCAGGGTTTTAATCCTGAAAAAACAGTGGAGAACTGCCAGATCCTGCCGCCGGTGTTTGATTTCAAACAACACGGCCAATGCGGCGCGTGGGTGAGCGAGATTTATCCACGATTGGCGACGGTGGTGGACGAGATCACTTTTCTCAAGGGCGTGCACACGGATTCGGCGATCCATTCGGTCGGCGAAATCATCTGGCACACCGGCCACCAGCTTACCGGCTTCCCGAGCATGGGCTCATGGGTGACCTACGGTCTCGGTAGCGAACGCGCCGATCTGCCGGCGTACGTGGTGATGAAGGACGGCGTGAGCACGGCAGGCGATGAGGTCTTCCAACAAGGCATGTTGCCCGGACGCCATCAGGCGGCGGTGGCGCGCGTGGAAGCGGGCAAGACGCCGTTCCCGAATCTTAACCCGCGCCCCGCCCTCAGCCTTGAGCAACGCCGCCGCTATCTCGATACCCTCAACCACCTCAACCGCCTGCACCGTGACCGGCATCCCACGCAACCCGATCTCACCGGCCGCATTGAGGCTTACGAGATGGCGTTTAGCATGCAGAAAAGTGCCACCGAAGTATTCGATCTATCGCGCGAACCTAAGAGTATGCACACGCTCTACGGCGATAATCAGTTTTCCAAACACTGCCTCACCGCGCGGCGCCTCGTGGAAAACGGTGTGCGGTTCGTGGAGATCTTGGATGGCGCCACCGGCCGCAAATGGGATGCGCATGGCAACCGCGGCGGACTCATTGGCAATCACCACACCAACGCCGCCCGCACCGATCAGGGACTCACGGCGCTCATCACCGACCTCAAGGCGCGGGGGATGCTCGATGAAACGTTGATCGTCTGGGCCACTGAATTCGGCCGGACACCGTTTGAGGAAGCTAATCGTGAAGTGAAGATCGGTCGCGGCCATCATCACCGCGGTTTCACCCTCTGGATGGCCGGCGGCGGACTCAAGGGCGGTTTGTCATACGGTGGCACCGACGACCTCGGTATGAACGCAATCCATAACGCCGTGCACGTCCACGACATCCACGCGACCATTCTGCATTTACTCGGTCTGGACCACCTCCAACTCACCTACCGCCACAACAGCCGCGACGTGCGCCTGACCGATGTGTTCGGTAATGTGATCCACGACATTGTGTCTTGAACGGGAAGCTGACGTGGAATTGTCTTGTGCGGCGGGAGGTCCGCATTTAAGCAGGCCGAACGGATTGCCTGTACGGGTCGGAGACAACTGATGGCGGAAATATTGGAAACCAACGTGGTGGTGCTGGGTGGCGGCCCGGCCGGCTATTCGGCGGCCTTTCGGACGGCGGATCTCGGCCTAGACGTGGTGTTGGTGGAGCGTTATCCCACGCTCGGAGGGGTGTGTTTGAACGTGGGCTGCATCCCTTCCAAGGCATTGCTGCATGTGGCAAAGGTGATCCGCGAAACCCGCGCCCTGGCGGGGCATGGAGTGGATTTCGGGGAGCCTGCGATTGACTTGGAGCAGGTGCGCCAATGGAAAGAGAAGGTGACAGGTCAACTCACCAAGGGGCTCGTTGGCTTGGCCAAGAAACGGGAGGTGAAGGTCATTCACGGTACCGGCCGATTCACCGGGCCGAATTCACTAGAAGTGCAAGGAGACGAGGGCGTCACCACGATTCAATTTCAAAACGCCATCATCGCGGTCGGCTCGCGGCCGATTGAACTGCCCTTTATCCCGCATGAAGATCCGAGGGTTTGGGATTCCACCGATGCCGTGGAGTTGAAGGAAATTCCCGAGCGACTGCTCTTGATGGGCGGGGGCATTATCGGCCTTGAGATGGGCATGGTTTATCAGGCGTTGGGCTCGCAGGTAGAGGTGGTGGAAATGTTCGATCAGGTGATCCCGGCGGCAGACGCGGATGTGATTAAGGTGTTCACGCGCGCCACCCGCAAGATTTACCGGTGCCGGCTCGAAACCAAAGTGACGGCCGTGGAGGCTCGCGACCGCGGCTTGGAGGTAACGTTCGAATCCAAGGACGGCTCGATTGCCACCGAGGAATACGATGCTGTCTTGGTCGCAATCGGCCGAACGCCCAATGGTACGTTGATTGATGCTGGCAAGGCCGGCGTGGAGGTGGACGATCACGGTTACATTCCCGTAGATGCCCGGTTGCGAACCAATGTGCCGCATATTTACGCCGTCGGCGATGTCATCGGTCAACCGATGCTGGCCCACAAGGGCGTGCACGAAGGCCACGTGGCGGCGGAAGTCATCGCGGGCGAAGACCGTACCTTTCAGCCCGAAGCCATCCCGTCCATCGCCTACACCGATCCGGAAGTGGCGTGGGTGGGGAAAACGGAAAAGGAAGCCCAAGCTGCGGGTTTGGATTACGAAACATCCACGTTCCCTTGGGCGGCGTCCGGTCGCGCTGTGGCTTCAGCCGCGCCAATTGGTATGACCAAATTAATTTGGGACAAAGCCACCGGCCGCCTGTTGGGCGGCGCCACGGTGGGCTCGAATGCCGGCGAGCTGTTGGGGGAGATCAGCCTAGCGTTGCAACTGGGCGCGACGGCGGCGGATGTGGCCAAGACGATTCACGCCCATCCCACCCTGCACGAATCCATCGGGCTGGCCGCCGAACTGTTTGAGGGCACGATCACGGATCTGCCCAACCCCAAGGCGCAGTCGAAG
>Ga0208127_1000396_pt1 | contig 22443 bp, 26 predicted proteins | sample ETNtaG_6_FD_185751 | JGI IMG/M metagenome (GOLD analysis project Ga0208127, IMG submission 185751) | Marine microbial and viral communities from oxygen minimum zone, Eastern Pacific Ocean - ETNP201306SV45 (SPAdes) (version 2) | ecosystem: Environmental > Aquatic > Marine > Oceanic ... | reverse complement strand
ATTTTTAAAAATGAAGAGAAAATTATTTTCGATATAGCTTTTATTATTATTCATGGAACTCCTGGAGAAGATGGTTTAATTCAATCTTATTTTCAACTAAAAAATATTCCATACACTGGAAGTGATTCATATACTTCATCATTAACATTTAACAAAAGAGATTGCATTTCAGTGTTGAGAAAATACGATATTCCAGTTGCAAATTCTGTTTATCTTAATTACGGTGAATCTTTTTCAACTGAAAAAATTATTTCAAAATTAGGTTTACCCTGTTTTGTGAAAGCTAATAGATCAGGTAGTAGTTTCGGAGTTTTTAAAGTAAATAAAAAAGAAGACCTGGAAAATTTTATCAATAAAGCTTTTGAATTTGATAATGAAATTTTGTTAGAGTCATACTTACAAGGCACTGAGGTTTCAGTTGGTGTTATGAATTATAAAGATGAGATTAGAGTTTTTGGTATCACAGAACTAATTACTGAAAATGATTTTTTTGACTATGATGCTAAATACAATGGAAATTCTAAGGAAATAACTCCTGCCAACATTTCATCAGAGCAGAAAGAACTGGTTTCAAAACTTTCAGTAAAAATTTATAAAAAGTTGGGAATGAAAGGCTTTACAAGAAGTGAATTTATTATAATTAAGGACAAAGCATATTTCTTGGAGATAAATTCAATACCAGGAATGACTAATGAAAGTATTTTTCCAAAACAAGCAAAAATTAATAATATATCAATTAAAGATTTATGTAATGAAATGCTTGAACAGGCATTAAATTAATATATTTATGCTATGAGAAAAGCTATTTTTCCAGGTTCATTTGATCCCTTCACACTTGGTCATTTGGATATTTTAAAAAGAAGTTTACCACTTTTCGACGAAATTGTTGTTGGAGTGGGTAATAACATTGAAAAGAAAACAATGTTTTCTGTAGATCAAAGAATTTCATTTATTAAAAATTGTTTTCTAAAAGAGCAAAAAATTAGTGTCAAAAGTTATGATGGCCTAACAATTGATTTTTGTAAAGAAATTGGAGCAAATTTTATAGTAAGAGGAATTAGAAACAATGGGGATTTTGAATTTGAAAAAGCAATTGCCAGAACAAATAGAAAACTTTCTAAAATTGAAACAGTTTTTTTACTTACTTCTGCCAAAACATCATTTATTAGCAGTAGTATTGTAAGAGAACTTATTTTAAACAAAGGAGATTTCCAGCTACTAGTCCCTGAATCGGTAAAAATTTCCTAAGTTTCTAATAACAATTTTATATTGGGAAATGTATTTTTTATTTTTTTTACTTTCTTTTTTGTTTTCCAAACGACTTTTGTTATTCCCTCGCTTGATTCAGGATTAAACTCACCATTGTAATCGGATTTCATATTAAACCAATGTGTTTCTTTTAATCGAAATTCTTTACCTTTTTTAAAAATATGATATGTAATCATTTTAAAATCAATAATTTTCAAGCTATCAATTCCTGTTTCCTCCATAACTTCTCTTAAAGCAGTATCTTTGATTGTCTCCCCTTTATCCATTTTTCCCTTAGGAAGATCCCACTTATTTCTTCTAAATATAAAAAGGATTTCATCTTTTTTGTTTGTAACAACCCCTCCCGCTGCTGTTACAATTTTTATTTTTTTTGCAAAAGTTGAAATTAACTTTTTAGGATTTTTGTGAAAAAGAAATATCCTTTTTTGTTTTTTAACAAGCTTAACAATTTCCAAAATGGAGATTTCTTTTAAGTCATATATACTTATTTTATCGCCAAAGGGAACTTTACTAGTTAAAATTATTTCATCCTGGTTAACAAAAACTTTATACATTTGTTTATATGGTTTTAGATAAATATACTGCAAAAAAAACTGCCGAATTACTTCTACAAATTAAAGCAATAAAATTAAGCCCAAAAAAACCCTTCAAATGGGCTAGCGGTTGGAATTCTCCTATTTATTGTGATAATAGAATTATTCTGTCTCATCCAAAAATTCGAATATTTGTGAGAGAACAAATGGTTAAGCAAATTGAAAAATTATATGGTAAACCAGACATAATCGCTGGTGTTGCAACAGGAGCAATTGGGATTGGTATGCTAGTAGCAGATCTAATGAATCTTCCATTTATTTATATAAGACCAAGCTCAAAAAAACATGGAAGAAAAAATCAAATTGAAGGGCAATTCTCTAGGTCTCAAAAAGTGGTTGTTATAGAGGATCTAATAAGTACTGGAAACAGTAGTTTAATGGCAATTGAAGCATTGAGAAACGAAGATTTACAATTAAAAGGGATGTTAAGTATTTTTACCTATGGATTTGAAATTTCTTATAAAAATTTTGAAAAAAGAGATGTTGACTTTCATTCCTTAAGTTCGTACGATTTTTTATTAGAGCAAGCTTTGGAAATAAATTACATTAGTAATAATGAATTCAAAATTTTAAAAGAATGGAAAAAAAATCCAAGTGAATGGAAAATATAAATGACTGTTATGACACTAAAAAGTAATCCCAACGAACTTAGTATTTCAGATGAAAATTTATTTGACAAGCTCATAGACATAAATAATTTTCAAAAAATTATGCCCGAAAATATTTCAAAATTTGAAATAATTGACTCAAATACTTTAATTTTTTCATTAAAGGGAATGCCTGAAATTAAATTGATTTTTGGTGAAAAAAAATCTCCTAGTCTAATAATCCTTAATTCAAGTGAATCAAAAATTAGCTTTTCGCTGTCTGCCCACATAAATAAAATTGATGATAATAATTGTTCTTTCTTTTTAGAATTTAATGGTGATTTAAATCCAATGATTCAAATGATGGTAAAAACTCCTCTCCAAACATTCATAAATGATATTTCTAAAAACACATCTAGTCTAATTTCATGAAAAAATTTGCCCTAGTTACTGGAGCTAGTTCAGGAATTGGATTAGAAATTTGTCACTCACTTGCAACTAAAGGATTTAATATTATTTTAACTTCAAGATCTAGAAATAAACTTAAGGCTATTTCTGATGAAATTAGCTCAAATTACGGAGTTAGTACAGATTATTTTGTTTGTGATTTAGTAGACAATAAGGGTCCAAAAAAAATTTACGAATACTGCGAATCAAAAAAATATATAATTAATATTTTGGTTAACAATGCTGGATATGCTCTTCCTAATGCCTTTGAAAAAAACACTGTTGAGGATGAAGAAAATTGTATTCGAGTTTTAGGAACGTCAGTAGTTTCTTTAACTAAACTTTTTATCCGTGATATGTTAAAAAGAAAAGATGGTAAAATAATGATCGTTTCGTCTGTTGCAGCATTTGCTCCACCAGCTGCAATTCAGGTTATGTATGGTCCAGTTAAAACTTTCATGAATAGATTTAGTGAGGCATTAAATATTAATTACAACAATTTGGGAATAACTTCAACTGCTTTGTGTCCAGGTTATACTGTCACTAATTTTCACACTGCCAGTGGAGTTCAAGATGAAATGGATAGTGTACCTGGTTTTTTAAAAAAATCTGCATCAAGGATTGCAGAAGAGGGAGTCAAAGGAATGCTTAACGGTAAAAAAGTAGTTGTTCCTACGATTACTTGGAAAATAATAGTTTTATTAATTAAAATAGTTCCCCAGTTTATTTTTGATTTTCTTTCAGGAGTTTTGGCACCTGGTAGATACGAGAATTTAAAAAATTGATATTCCCCATATTGTTAAAATAGCCCATATAATATACTTAACTAATTTTCCTAAAAGCATCCATATAGACACTTTGATTACATTGACTCTAAAAAATCCCAAACTTATTGCAAGTGGGTCACCGACAATTGGAAGGCTACAAAAAAAAGCACATACACTTCCCCATTTGTCAATTTTTGTTTTAAAACTCAATATTTTTTCTTTTTTAATTCTAAAATATTTTTCAACAAAACTCCACTTACCAAGAGTACCCAAAAAATAGCTGCTTAATCCTCCAAGCCAATTCCCTAGTGTTGCTATTATAATACTTAAATTAAAATCATATCCCTTCGCTAAAAGAACACTTAACACTATTTCTGAACTAAGGGGAATAATTGTAGCTCCTAAAAAACTTGCTAAAAACAAACCCACAAAACCCCAATCTGCAAAAAACTCCATTAGTACATCATTTTAATTTCATCAAAATTGTAAGTTTGAACTTTACCATCTTTTTTTAAAATATTAATACCTCCATTTGATGTGATAGACTTAATTTTTCCAGTAAATCTTGAGTTATTTTTCTGAAAAATTGAATTTGTATTTAAACCATATAAATTTTGATTATACTGTTCAAGGGTTTTATCGAAACCTAAATTTAAATTAAATAATTTATTCAAATAGTTATGTCTTGTTAAGTTTTGGATAAATAAATTGGATATTCCATCTAAATCATAATTTAAGTTAGAAATTAATTTTAAAGAGGATGCATTTGGAAGTTCACCAAAATTTTCTTGATTTACATTTAACCCAAAACCAATGATAATATTATCAATTTCACTCCCTTTAACTTTTAATTCTATTAAAATTCCACAAATTTTTTTATTTCCTGACATAATGTCGTTTGGAAATTTTATTTTGATGTCAGGAATTTGTAAAGATTTTAACGTATTAAGAATCAATAATGAAAATATCACATTAATTTTAAATTGATCTTTAATATCAAAATTTTTCGGGAATATTTTAATAGAAAAAGCTAAGTTCTTCCCTGGCTCACTCATCCATTTATTACCACGCTGACCTTTTCCTTTTAATTGATTATAAGTATATGCAACTTGAGTGTTATTGAAACCAGCACTTTTTAAATAATCATTAGTGGATTCAATGGCATCAAGTTTGATTATATTCATGTATAAATTGAAATTTTTAATAAAACTAAAATAGTAGCATTAATTATCCTAAATTTATAACTTATTATAATTTAAAATTTGAATACAGATAATTTAATTTCTAATGTAATTGAAGGTATTGAAAATGTTAAAGGAGAAGAAATTAACATTTTAGATTTGAGAACTATTGAAAATGTTGCTTGTAAATATTTCATAATATGTACTGGTAACTCATCAACGCAAGTTAACGCAATTACAAGCTCAATAAGAAAGTGTGTTAGTAAAGAATTATCTGAAAAGCCTTGGCATATTGAAGGTTTAGAAAATTGTAAATGGGTTCTAATGGATTATGTTGATGTTGTAGTTCACATTTTCAACAAAGAAACAAGGGAGTTTTATAAACTTGAAGAGCTTTGGGAAGAAGCTGAAGCCACTACTATTGAAACAAAATATTGAAATGAAAAATACTAAACAGCCAACAAATAAACCTAAATTTAATTCATATTGGATTTATGGTCTTATAATTTTATTTTTTGCTAGCACATACTTTATAGGAGGAGACAACAATAATTCTGCTTCAAAAAATATTAACATAACAAGTTTTGAAAGATATCTCAACAAGGGAGAGATCAAGGAGGTCACCGTAATAAATAAAAATATTGCGCAAGTTACTCTTCAACGTGATGCTCTTAATAGTCCTGACCATAAAAAAGCTAATTCGGTTAACTTTTTAGGTCAAAAAAATATTAATGGCCCTCATTATGTTTTTGAAATAGGTAATCTTGAATTGTTTCAAAACAAATTAGAGCTAGCAGAAAAAAAAGGCATTCAGTTTAGTTACAATTTTAAAACAATAGAAAATAAATGGTTTGATGTTTTAATTGGATTTCTTCCTCTATTAATATTAATTGGTCTTTGGATATTTTTTATGAGAAGAATGTCTGGTGCTGGAGGAGGTGGAGGTTCTCAAATTTTCAGTATTGGAAAATCAAAAGCTAAGCTTTTTGATCAAAAAAGTGATATAAAAGTTACTTTTAAAGACGTAGCTGGTTTGGAAGGTGCAAAAGAAGAAGTTCAGGAAATTGTTGATTTTTTAAAAAATCCATCAAAATATACAAAACTTGGAGGAAAAATTCCTAAAGGAGCATTATTAGTTGGACTTCCTGGAACTGGTAAAACGTTACTTGCAAAAGCAGTAGCTGGTGAAGCAAAGGTTCCTTTCTTTTCACTTTCAGGATCAGATTTTGTTGAGATGTTTGTTGGAGTTGGAGCATCCAGAGTCAGAGATTTGTTCAAACAAGCTAAAGAAAAATCTCCAGCTATAATTTTTATTGATGAGATAGATGCTATCGGTAGAGCTAGAGGTAAAAGTAACATGACAGGTGGAAACGATGAAAGGGAAAATACACTTAATCAGCTTCTTACAGAAATGGATGGCTTCGGAACTAATACTAATGTGATCGTTTTAGCCGCCACTAACCGAGCTGATGTTTTAGACAAAGCCTTAATGAGAGCGGGTAGATTTGATCGTCAAATATATGTTGATCTTCCTGATGTTAGGGAGAGAAAAGAAATTTTTGCTGTTCACTTGAAACCTATTAAAACAACTAAAAATTTAGATACAGATTTTCTATCAAAACAAACTCCTGGATTTTCTGGTGCAGATATAGCAAATGTTTGTAATGAGGCTGCATTAATTGCAGCTAGAAAATCTAAAAAGTCTGTTAACAAACAAGATTTTTTAGATGCTGTTGATAGAATAGTTGGAGGTCTTGAAAAGAAAAATAAAATAATTACCGAAAATGAGAAAAAAACAATTGCATTTCATGAAGCTGGACATGCTACTGTAAGCTGGTTTTTAGAACACGCAGCTCCACTTGTTAAGGTAACAATTGTTCCCCGTGGTCAATCACTTGGAGCAGCTTGGTATCTTCCAGAAGAAAGACAAATTGTAAAACCAGAACAAATTCTTGATGAGATGTGTGCTGCATTGGGTGGGAGAGCTGCAGAAAAAGTAATGTTCAACAATATTTCAACTGGTGCTTTAAGTGACTTAGAAAAAGTAACAAAACAAGCTAGATCAATGGTAACAGTGTATGGATTAAATGAAAAAATTGGAAATCTTACATACTATGATTCTAGTGGTCAAAACGATTATGGTTTTACTAAACCTTATAGCGATGTTACTGCCCAGATTATTGATAAAGAAATTTCAAATATTATTGAAACTCAATACCAACGAGCAATTAAACTTCTAAAAAAACATAAATCAAAGTTAATTGAATTAGCAAATTTTCTACTTGAAAAGGAAGTTATTTTTAAGGAAGACTTAATTAGGATATATGGAGAAAGGCCATTTGATCCAAAAGATTTAGTTAAGAAGAAATAATTATTGATAATTATTAACATTTTCTATTAGAACAACAAGTTTTTTTATCTTTACTTGTTAAAGATAAAATTTGAAAAAATTCATTAAATCATTTTTTAATAACCCGTCTGAAACAGAAATTGAGGATGAGAACAAAGGCAGATATATGCCTAAAAAAATGGATCCTATTGAGCAAAGGTTTTCTTATAGATTTACAGAAAATGGGGGTAAATTTCTATACTGTGAAAACAAGTCAGAATGTGATGATTTTTTTACACAAATATTAGAGGAAAATAATTGGAAAAATGTTGAAATACTTTGTTATAATGATTCACTGTTGGATTTATTTTCCAAAAAATCAGAACTTATTGTTTCCAAAACTAATTTAAATTCTAAATTCTTTTTGACTACATGTGAATTTTTAATTGCAAAAGATGGTAGTCTACTAATTTGTGCTGAACAAATTAAATCTCATAAGGTTAATGACTTACCTAATAATTTTATAGTATTTGCAAAAATTAGTCAATTTACAGAAACATTGAGTATGGGTTTAAATGGAATAAAAAGTAAATACCCTAAAAATCTTCCAACTAATATAACAACTATTAAAAATTTTAATAGCGATAATAAAGAGAATACTAATTTTCTAACATATGGAAGCTCTGCAAAAAATCTATATTTACTTCTTTTAGAAGACCTTTAAAAATGAAAGAGTTCTACACTAGATCAGTTACCGCTTTCGCTTATGCTTTAGTGTTACTATTACCATTATTTTATAATGAATATTTATTTTATTTAGTAGGTTTTATTTGTAGTTTAATTTTAGTTTTTGAATTCATCAAGCTGATTTCAAACTATGACCACAGATTTTTATCTAGGGATTCTGGAAAGTCAAATTTTATATTATACATGACTTTTCCACTTTATATTTCATTGTTTCTTTTATCAAAAAATCAAATTTTCGAGATATTATTTTTGATCATCATAGTTTCTACAAATATTGTTCTTGGATTTTCCTTGATCAAAAACAAATTTTTTTCTTTTTCAATTCTAAAAAACAGATTCATTGGTCATATTTATTTAGTGGGTTCACTAGTTATATTTTTCACGCTTCCAAATATTTTCGGTGAATACAATCCGCTAATTGTTTTGTCTTTTCTTTCTCTTATATGGATTTCAGATTCTGCTGCTTATATTTTTGGGGTGACATTTGGAAAGAGACCTCTTTTTAAGGCAGTTTCACCAAAAAAAAGTATTGAGGGATTTGTAGGAGGCTTGACCTTTTCAATTTTTTTATCAATTATTTTCTTTTATTATTTAAATTTAAATTTAAACCTTTCACAATGGCTATTATTAGGGTCATTGACAGGTATTTTAGGTACTCTTGGAGATTTAGTACAATCACAATTTAAGCGAGAAGCAGGAGTTAAAGATAGTGGAAATTGGCTTCCTGGTCATGGAGGGCTTTATGATCGAATGGATAGTATTATATTTGCCGCACCAATTATATATTTAACATTAACAATTTTTAAATATGTTTCATAAAGAAGGACACAATATTATTACAGTTTCGTTTATTGTAATTGCCTTAATAAACCTTATTTCAAGAAATTTTATAGAGAATACAACAATTAATTATACTGTAGGAGTGATTTCTATTTTGATTTTAGTTTTAATTCTTCAGTTTTTTAGAAATCCAAAAAGAGTTGCAATTATTGATGATAATTTGATTACATCACCAGTTGATGGAAAAGTTGTTGCAATCGAAAAAGTATACGAGAAAGAGTATTTTAAGGATGAAAGAATTCAAATTTCTATTTTTATGTCTCCTGTCAATGTACACGTAACAAGGTATGCCTTGAGTGGTAAAATTAAATTTAGTAAATATCACCCAGGTAAATATTTGGTTGCATGGCATCCAAAGTCATCTGAAAAAAACGAAAGAACAACAGTAGTTGTTGAAAATAAAATTTTTGGTCAAGTTCTATACAGACAAATAGCAGGCTTACTAGCTAGAAGAATTGTTAATTATGCGAAAGTTGGAGAAAGTGTTAAACAGGGTACTGATGCTGGATTTATAAAGTTTGGATCTCGAGTTGATCTCTTTCTCCCCTTGGATGCGAAGATTAAAGTTGAAATTAATCAAGTTGTTAGTGGAGCGGAAGATATAATAGCAGAAAAATAATTAGTTATTTAATTTAGATTTTAAAATAGATATTTTGGCAAGAGTATCTTTTTCTTTATTTAACTCATTTTCCAAAACATTTTTTGGAGCATTTTCCATAAATTTTTTATTATTAAGTTTGGCTTGTATTGATTTTAAGAATCCAAGATTATAATCTAAATCATTTTTAATTTTGGTAAGATCTTCTGACTCATTTTTCAAATTATTATAATGATATTCATGACTACCAACCAAAAAGGAGGATGTGTTTAACTCTTTTTTAGAAAAATCATTTGACAAATCAGAATTTGACAGTTTTAATAAAACTGAAATTAACCGCTTTTCAAACACAGCCTTTGAAAATAAAGTCAATTTTTCTTTATAAGAAATCCCAATATCCTTTCTCAATTTTCTAACTCCACTTACCAAATCCTTAACTTGCTCAAAACTTTTTATAATACCTTTATCTACTTTTTTAACTTTAGGCCAGTTTGAAATAATTAGAGAATTATCATTTTCAGATTTAATTTTAGACCAAATTTCTTCTGTAATAAATGGCATAAAGGGGTGCATTACAGTCAAACATTTTTTGAACAAATAAATTGATTTTTCATAAGTTTTAATGCTCATGGGTTTTTCAAAGCCTGGTTTGACTAGTTCTAAATACCATGAACAGAAATCGTCCCAAACTAGTTTATATATACACATTAAAGCATCTGAAATTCTATATTTAATAAAATGGTCTTCGATTTCATTCAATCTAAGATTGAATTTATTTTCAAACCATTCAATTGCAACCTTTGAATGATTATCTTCTTTCACATCTTTAGAAACTTTCCATGAACTAATCAATCTAAAGGAGTTCCAAACTTTGTTCGTAAAATTCTTGCCCTGTTGACATAAAGACTCATCAAACAATAAATCATTTCCAGCTGGAGCGCTCAGCAATAAACCAACTCGCACACTATCAGCTCCAAAATCTTCAATTAATTTTAAAGCATCTGGTGAATTTCCTAATTGCTTAGACATTTTTCTTCCCTCTTTATCTCTGACTAAGCCTGTAAAATAAACTGAACTAAAAGGAATTTTATTTTTAAATTCTAATCCAGATACTATCATTCTAGCAACCCAGAAAAATAAAATATCTGGACCCGTGACGAGATCATTTGTTGGATAGTAATATTTAAAATCATCGTTGTTTGGATTTCTTATACCATCTAATACAGATATTGGCCAAATCCATGAAGAAAACCATGTATCAAGGACATCTTCATCTTGAGTTAGATCAGCTAATTTTAAAGAATTATTACAAGTTTTTTTCTTTGCTTTTTCTAAAGCATACTCAATATTCTCAGCAACAACATAACTAGACTTATCATTTTTAATATAGTAAACTGGTATTTGATGTCCCCACCATAACTGTCTTGAAATATTCCAATCTCTAACGTTTTCCATCCAATTTCTGTAAGTATTTTTAAACTTCTTGGGGAAAAGCTTGATTTCATCATTTAAAACCACTTTTAGAGCTGGCTTTGAAATATCCTTCATCTTTAAAAACCATTGTTCTGAAAGTCTAGGCTCAATAATACATTTTGTTCTCTCCGATTTACCTACGCTATTTATATATTTCTCAGTCTTAGCAAGTGCACCAATTTCGTTTAATTCGTCAGAAATTTTTGATCTAACTTCAAATCTATCAAAACCTTCATAGTGCAACCCATAATTATTTAAAGTTGCATCATCATTAAAAATATCTACAACTTCTAAATTATGTTTATCTCCAATAATCTTATCATTTTCACTGTGGGCAGGGGTAACTTTCAAACAACCGGTACCAAAATCAATATCAACATAATCATCGTAAATTATAGGTATCTCTTTATTAAGTATTGGTATAATAGCTTTCTTTCCTTTGAGATGTATAAATCTTTTATCTTTAGAATTAACAGCAATGGCAGTATCTCCAAAAATTGTTTCAGGCCTCGTGGTGGCTACAGTTAATGATTCGTTAGATCCAGCTATTTTATAATTAATAAAGAACAACTTACTTTCAACTTCCTCGTAAATAACCTCTTCATTTGATAAAGTTGTTTTTGCTTCGGGATCCCAATTAACCATCCTGTGTCCTTTGTAAATCAAATTTTTATTATACAGCTCAATAAAAACTTTAATTACAGATTCTGACATATCATTGTCCAGTGTAAACTTAGTCCTATCCCAATCACATGAACAACCTAATTTTTTTAATTGCTCTAAAATTAACCCACCGTGTTTGTCAGTCCAATCCCAAGCATGTTTAAGGAATTCATTTCTGTCTATATCATTTTTAGAAATTCCTTGGGATTTTAATTTACTTACAACTTTTGCTTCAGTTGCAATTGAAGCATGATCAGTTCCAGGTATCCAACATGCATTAAATCCCTGAAGTCTAGCTTTTCTAATTAATATATCCTGGATAGTATTGTTGAGCATGTGCCCCATGTGTAAAATACCTGTAACGTTAGGCGGGGGTATTACTATTGTAAATGGAGTTTTGTCGTTTGGAGTTGAACGAAAATAATTATTTTTCATCCAAAAGTTATACCACTTAGATTCAAGAATTTTTGAATCAAAATTTTTTGGAATTGCCATTTACTTAGATCATTTTTAATAGTTAACAAAAGTAGTTAACTAAAAATGATTTTAAAAGGTAAGTTGTATTTTTGTAATATATTTAAATTCTAAAAATAAATCATGTTAAATAAAATATTAATTGTTTTTGCTTTAATCTTTTCTAATAATATTATAAACGGTCAAGAAAAAATTGCCGAAATTCAATTTAATGAAACTGTAATCGACTATGGAATTATTGAAAATGGTGAAGACGGCACTAAAATATTTGAATTTAAAAATACAGGCAATGCTCCCCTTATTTTTACTAGAATCTTTTCTTCATGTGGATGCACAATACCTAAAAAACCTGAAAAACCCATCCTTCCTGGCCAGAGTGGTGAGATTCAAGTTAATTATGATACAAAAAGAACAGGTATCTTTCAAAAGGCTATTACAGTTAAATCTAATGCCAAAACTCCAAATGTAATTTTAAGAATTAAAGGAGAAGTATTACCTGAGCCTGAAGAAAGCGAAGAAGATAAAGAACTAATTAACAATTAGTAGACTATAACTATAAATGCATTGAAAAAATCTATTTCATTAAAGCCATATAATACATTTGGAGTAGATGTGATTGCTAAAAATTTTAGTATTGCATGTAATGAGAATGACATATTTGAATTTATTGATATTCATTCAAAAAATAACCCTTTAGTTCTAGGAGGAGGTTCTAATATTTTATTTAAAAAAAATATAGAAAGGCCTATTTTGAAAATTAATATTAAAGGAATTAATATTATAGATGAGAAAATTAACCATGTTTTTGTTTCTGTTGGTGCTGGAGAAAATTGGAATGATTTTGTAGAATGGAGTTTGAAAAATGATTTTGGAGGAGTTGAAAACTTAACTTTAATTCCTGGAAATGTTGGAAGTGCTCCTATTCAAAATATTGGTGCATATGGAGTTGAACTAGATTCTGTTTTTGAGAGTTGTAATGCTATTTCAATTAAAGAAAATAAACTCAAAAAATTTAAAAAAAAAGATTGTAAGTTTTCTTACAGGAGTTCAATTTTTAAAAGTAACTTAAAAGATAAATATGTTATAACCAATGTAACATTTAAACTTTCAAAAAAAAATCATTCAATTAATGCTGAATATAAATCACTAAAATCTTTAATAGATAAAAGGAATATTCAAAAGCCAACCATACAAATCATTTCTAATTTAGTTAAGGAAATAAGAACTAAAAAATTACCCGACCCAAAAATTATTGGAAATTGTGGAAGTTTTTTTAAAAACCCAATTATGAATAAATTAAATTTTGAAAAAATTTATTCAACAAACAATTCGGTTCCTTTCTATAAAATTTCGAAAAATGAGTACAAAATTCCAGCAGCTTGGTTAATAGAAAAGTGTAATATGAAGGGGTTTAAAAGTGGACAAGTAGCTACCCATAAAGAACATGCTTTAGTTATTATTAATTTAGGAGAAGCAACTGGATTAGAAATATTTAATTTTTCTAAATCTATCAAAAATATAGTTTTAAAAAAATTTAATATCTTGCTTGAAGAGGAAGTTAATATAATTGATTAAAATATATGTTATTCATAGTTACCTTAATTTTGGTTGGTTTAGCAATTGCAGGCATAGCAATTAAAATAATTGTAAAAAAAGATGGTGAGTTTGCTGGCACATGTGCAAGTGCAAGTCCATTCCTAAATAAGAACAATGAACCATGTGGAATTTGCGGAAAACTTCCAAGTGAGACTGAATGTAAAAATCCTGAACTTAACTAAGTTTTGTCTGATAAAAATATTATTCAAAATCAAATTGATTTAGCAAAAGATAATAATCAAAACGCTTTCAGTTTTCTTTTAAATATGTTTTGGGACGATGTATATAACTTTCAACTAAAAAGAACAAAAAATGAAATTGAAGCTGAGGATATTACAATTGAAAGTTTTGCCAAAGCTTTTAAAAAAATAAACACTTACAATAACAAATATGTTTTTAAAACTTGGTTAATAACAATTTCAAAAAATCTTCACATTGATAAAGTAAGAAAAGACAGAAATAAGATTGATATCAACGAGTTCACAGATAAAATTTCTATAAAAGAAAATTCTCCAAGTCCTGAGGATAAACTAATTAATGAACAAAAACTTAATTCTTTAAAGTTAAAAATAAATAAACTCAAACCTCATTACAGGGAAGTAATTGAATTAAAATGTTTCAACGAACTTTCTTATAAAGAAATTTCAAAAAAACTTAATCAACCTGTTAACAATATTAAAGTTAAAGTGCTAAGGGCAAAAAAAATGTTATTTGAATTAATTAAAAAAGAAAATGATTAATTTTTTGAAGAAACTGGGTCCCGGATTACTATTTGCTGGAGCTGCTATTGGAGTTTCACATTTAGTTCAATCAACAAGAGCTGGAGCTGATTTTGGTTTTAGTTTAATTTGGGCTTTAATATTAGCTAATTTTATTAAGTATCCTTTTTTCTTATTTGGTCCAAGATACACTTTAGCTACAGGTGAAACACTACTTCATGGTTATATGAAAATGAATAAGTTGTATTTAATAACTTATTTTTTACTTTCAATTGTTACCATGTTTACAATTCAAACTGCAGTTACCATTGTAACAGCTGGTTTAGCAATAGAATTATTTGGACTTTCATCTAATATCACAATATGGGCAACTACCATTACATTTTCTTGTGTTTTAATTTTGATAATTGGAAGGTATAGATTTTTAGATAACTTAATGAAGTTTGTTATTATTCTTCTGACTATAAGTACTGTTATTGCAGTGTTTTTCGCTGGATACAACTATGAAAATCCTGTAAATTTGGATCAAATTATACCAAAAAACCAAGTTGGTTTAGTATTTTTAGCAGCTTTTATTGGATGGATGCCTGCCCCGTTAGATGTATCGATTTGGCAATCAATTTGGACATTAGAGAAAACAAAAAAAGAAGAAAAGTTTAAAATTAAGGATGCATTATTTGACTTTAATATTGGATACATAACCACAATTCTTCTTGGAATAAGTTTTCTTTCACTTGGAGCATTTGTAATGTATGAAAGTGGTGAAGTTTTTTCAAATTCAGGTGGAGAATTTGCAAAACAACTTATTAAACTCTATACAACGTCAATTGGAAATGAAGTTTTTTTGATAATTGCTATAGCTGCATTTACAACAATGCTTAGTACTACAATAACATGCTTAGATGCATCCCCAAGAGCTATGAAAATAACTTCTGAATTATTAAATTTAAAGGGATTTAAAAGCTATAATACTTGGATTATAATTCTCTCACTCGGAACACTTTCAATTTTTATATTTTTTATTTCAGAAATGGGTTTATTAGTTAAAATTGCAACAATACTTTCTTTTATTACGGCTCCGTTTTATGCCTTCATTAATTTCAAATTGATTAATAGCTCACACACTCCAGAAAAGTTTAAGCCTTCAAAATTTATGAATTACTTTAGTGTATTTGGGATAATTTTACTTACTTTTTTTAGTATATGGTATATTACAATATTGTAATTAAATTTTTAATATCAGTTTGTATATTTGCAAAGAATTAATTTATTAAACATTGAGTAATCCTGTTGTAAGCGAGTCTAAGATTTCAAAAAAACCTAAATGGATACGTGTAAAACTACCAACTGGTAAAAAGTATACTGAGCTTAGATCTCTAGTAGATAAATATAAATTAAACACTATTTGTTCATCTGGAAGTTGCCCTAATATGGGAGAATGTTGGGGGGAAGGCACAGCAACATTTATGATTTTAGGAAATATTTGTACAAGGTCATGTGGATTTTGTGGAGTAAAAACCGGTAGGCCAGAAAACGTTGACTGGGAAGAACCTGAAAAAGTAGCTAATTCAATTAAAATAATGAAGATTAAGCATGCTGTTTTAACTTCAGTAGATAGAGATGATCTCAGAGATATGGGTACCTTGATATGGACTGAAACAGTGAAAAGTATTAGAAGAATTAGTCCGGGAACAACATTAGAAACACTAATTCCTGATTTTCAAGGAATAGAAAAACATTTAGATAAAATTGTTGATGTAAACCCTGAAGTTGTTTCTCACAATATGGAAACAGTTAAAAGATTGACTCGTGAAGTTAGAATTCAGGCAAAGTATGAAAGAAGCCTACATGTTTTAAAATACTTAAAAGATAATGGAATAAATAGAACTAAATCGGGGATAATGCTAGGTCTTGGTGAAAAAGAAAATGAAGTTTTTGAAACACTCGAAGATTTAAGAAATAACAATGTTGACATTGTGACTCTTGGTCAATATCTTCAACCCTCTAAAAAACATTTACCTGTCAAAGAATTTATTACTCCAGATCAATTTGAGGTTTATGAGAAATTCGGAAAAAAATTAGGATTTAGACACGTAGAAAGTGGACCTCTTGTTCGTTCATCATACAAAGCACAAAAACATATTACATAGAAATTTTTTTTCTAAAAAAATTATCAAATTCTAATTCATCCTCAACAAATTTTGTTTTTATTTCAAGAAAAGACCATTGATTTTTCCTTTGAAGAAACTGAATTTTTTGGAAATCTTTTTCGGTAGTCAACACTAAATTTTTTCCTAGTCCCTCAATTTTATTTATATCTGTTTGAGAGTATTTGTGATGATCTGAAAATGAAAAATGTTTATAATCAATTTCATTTTTTCTAAAAAAATCGATAAAATTTGAACTATTTGCAATTCCTGTTACTAAAAAAACTTTTTTATTTTTTAAGGAATCTATTCTTTTATTATAATCTCCCTTTAAGTTACTTTCATATGAAACATAAGTAAAAAAGAGTCTCTGATTAGAGTAAATATTTATTTTATTTCTTATTTCATTTAATTTCTCCTTGGAAGTTTTTTCAGGTGTTTTACTTACAATTATAATGTCTGCTCTTTTGTAAGAATATTTACTTTCTCTCAAAGAACCGACTGGAATTATGTGATCATTGTAAAATGGATTTGAAAAAGTCGTTAAAAGAATGTTTAGTTTTAATTTGACTTTTCTATGTTGAAAAGAGTCATCCAACAAAACTAAATTGGTTTTTGGATTGTCTGTAATTATTTTTGAAATGGCGTTAACCCTATTTTTATCAACAGCTACCTCAATATTTTTAAATTTTTTAAAAATCTGAAAAGGTTCATCTCCGATAGAGCTTGGTGTACTAGAGAGGTTTGCTTTTTGAAAACCTTTTGAACTTCTTTTGTAACCTCTACTAATTAAAACAGAATTATAATTTTTTGAATATTTATTAATAAGGTATTCTACAAATGGTGTTTTTCCCGTTCCTCCCGAGCTAATATTACCTACACCAACAACTGGAACATTAAATGAATGTGACTTAAATAATTTTATGTCGTAAAAAAAATTCCTTAAAAATGTGACTATAAAATAAATTATTCCAAACGGGAATAATAAAAATTTAAGTATGTTCATATATCTAAATTAAAAATTTAATTTGATCATTTAATTATTTTTAACTTTGCTTATTGTGATTAAATTAAAAGAAATAACGGATATTCTTGAAAATTGGTCTCCACTTGAATCTGCAGAAGAATTTGATAATGTTGGATTATTAGTAGGAAATGCTGAGGCAATTATTAACAAGGCTATAATTACCATTGATACGACTGAGGAAGTTATAGAAGAGGCTATTGGTAACAATTGTAACCTAATAATAACTTTCCATCCAATTATTTTTAATGGTATTAAAAAATTTAATAACAAATCATATGTAGATAGAGTTGTTTCTAAGGCAATTAAGCATAATATAAATATATATGCAATTCATACAAATCTAGACAACAATCCAAAAGGAGTAAATTTTAAAATTTCCCAAAAACTATCTTTAAAAAATTTAGAATTTTTAATTCCCAAAGAAGGAAAAAATTTAGGTATGGGTATGATTGGAGATTTAAATGAGGAATTGAGTGAAATAGTTTTTTTAGATTTTTTAAAATCTAAATTGAAAACAAATTTTATAAAACACTCGAAATTCATTAAAAGAAAGATAAAAAAAGTTGCTGTTCTTGGAGGATCTGGAAGTTTTGCAATTGAAGATGCTATTTATGCAAAAGTGGATTGTTTTGTAACCTCTGATTTAAAATATCACGATTATTTTAAAGCTGAAAATAAATTATTATTGGTAGATGTAGGGCACTATGAAAGTGAACAATATACAAAAGAATTAATTTTAGAATTTCTTAACAAAAAAATTCCTAAGTTTGCGTGCATTATATCTAAAACAAATACAAACCCAGTTAATTACTTTTAATTATGGCAAAAAAAGCAGAATTTTCAGTTGAAGATAGATTGAGAGCCTTATATGATCTACAACTAATTCATTCAAGAATTGATAAAATAAGAAGCGTAAGAGGTGAATTACCCTTAGAAGTTGAGGATTTAGAAGATGAGGTTGCTGGACTAGAGGTTAGAATATCTAAATTAGAAGAAGATTCAAAAAAATTTACAGACGATATTAAATCTAAAGAGATTGCTACTGAACATGCAAAATCAATGATAAAAAAATATAATGAACAACAAAAAAATGTTAGAAATAATAGAGCGTTTGAATCATTAAGCAAAGAGATTGAGTTTCAAGAACTTGAAATAGAACTTTGCGCGAAGCAAATAAATGAACTTAAAGCTCAGATTGAATTAAAAAATCAATCTATAGCAGAAAATAATCAAAAATTAGAGGAAAGAAGAGAGCATCTGAAACATAAAAAAGATGAACTGGGTGATATACTAAAAGAAACTGAAAAAGAAGAAAATGATTTATTAAAGAAATCTACAGAATTTGAATCTAAAATTGATGAATCCTTACTGATATCATATAAAAAAATTAGATCAAGTGTAAGAAATGGACTTGCTGTAGTTGCTGTAGAAAGAGGTGCTTCTGCTGGATCATTTTTTACAATTCCTCCTCAAGTTCAACTTGATATCGCTTCACGTAAAAAATTCATAACTGACGAGCATAGTGGAAGAATTTTAGTTGACAAAGATCTAGCTGAAGAAGAAAATGAAAAAATGGCTAAACTTTTTACCAGTATTTAATTTTCTAAAAAAAATTTTATAAAAGCCGCTTTAAAAGCGGTTTTTTTTTACGATATATATCATTAATTTCCTTGTATGATTAAAAAAGTAGTTGTTCTTTTATTGAGTCTTATTTTTTTAGTAAGTATTATTTTTTATGGAAATGTATTTGAATTTAAATTAAATGAAATTCAATCTTTAGTTTTCAAACAATCTTTATTTATCTATGGAATATTAACTATTGCATGTTTTGTGGTTGGTGAAATTTCAAAAAATTACAGTCAAGTTGATAAAGTTTGGAGCATAGCTCCAATGATTTATGTTTGGTTTTTTACTTATAATTCAGATTTTAATTCAAGAATGGTAATAATGTCAATATTAGTTACTGTATGGGGGATTAGATTGACTTATAACTTTGCAAGAAAAAGTGGATATAGCATTTACTTTTGGAAAGGTGAAGAAGATTACAGATGGAAAATATTAAAAGAAAGAGTTCCAGTTTTTAATATAAAAATTATTTGGAGCCTATTCAACCTTTTATTTATTTGTACCTATCAAATGGGACTAATATTTCTTTTTACCTTACCTATTCTAGCTGCATGGCAAGGTCAAAATTCCCCTATCGGAATTACAGATGTCTTGATTTCAATTAGTATGTTAGTTTTTATTTTGATAGAGGCAATTGCTGATAATCAACAATATAAGTTTCAAAAGACTAAATATGAGCTTATAAACAACAATAAAAAACTAACTGGAGATTTTAAAAAAGGTTTTTTAACAAATGGATTATGGAGTATTTCCAGACATCCTAATTTTGCTTCAGAACAACTAATATGGATAACATTTTATTTGTTTTCAATTACATCAACAGGAATTTATTTTAACTGGTCAATAACAGGCTGTATTCTTTTAATAATACTTTTCTACAACAGCGCTAACTATACAGAAAGTATCAGTGAAAAAAAATATTCTGATTACAAAAACTACAAACAAAATGTACCTATGTTTATAGGTTTTATGAAAAAATAATTTCAAAATTATTTTGGTTTAATTCTTGTTGTTAAATAATATTTTTAACAAAATTGAATAAATCTGAGTTAAATATCGTTTGGCTTAAAAGAGATCTAAGAACAATGGATCATGAGGCGCTTCAAAAAGCAGAGGAAGAAAAAATACCTTTTTTAATAATCTACATATTTGACAGTGAATTACTTAATCATGCTGATACAAGTAATAGACATTTAAGATTTATATACGATTCATTATTAGATATTAATTTAAAATTAGATTTATATAACAAGAGTGTTAATATTTTTTATGGAAAAAGTTATGAAATATTTAATTCACTCATAAAACAATTCAAAATACTAAACGTTTACAGTTACCAAGAATCAGGAATAAAATTATCTTGGCAAAGAGATAAAAAAATAAATACAATACTTTCAAAAAATTCAATTAATTGGTTAGAATTTCAACGCGATGGAATAATCAGAGGATTAAAAAATAGAAAAAACTGGAATAAAAATTGGCATATCCAAATGCATAAAAAAACAATTATTAATTCATTTAAAAAACAATCAAAAATTGAATTAAGAAATAATTTTGAAGTTCCAAAGGACTTTTTAGAAACTTTAAAAAAACAAAATAAAAATCGTCAACCAGGTGGTGAGACATATGCACTGAAATATTTAAAATCATTTTTAAAAAGTAGATTCAAAAATTATATTTTTGATATATCAAAACCTGAAAAGAGCAGAACCTCCTGCAGTAGATTATCTCCATATATATCGTGGGGTAATTTAAGTATCAGAATGGTTTACCAGTACTTGAATACTACAACAAGTAACAAAAACAGTAAAGAAATAAAGTCAATCAAGGCAATGATTTCAAGACTTCACTGGCATTGTCACTTTATACAAAAATTTGAGGTTGATTGTAGTTATGAGACTGATTTCATAAATAAAGGATTTTTAAAATTAAAAAGGATCAAAAACAAAAAATATATTACAGCCTGGGAGAACGGGTTAACTGGATTTCCACTTATAGATGCGAGTATAAGAGCTGTAAAAAAAACTGGTTGGATAAACTTTAGAATGAGAGCAATGTTAGTATCATTTTTTGTTCACAATTTAAATCAGGATTGGAGAGACGGTGTATATTTTTTAGCAAGACAATTTTTAGATTATGAACCTGGGATTCATTATCCTCAATTTCAAATGCAAGCAGGAACAACAGGCGTCAACTTGATTAGAATTTACAATCCGATCAAAAATTCAATAGAACACGATCCAAATGGAATATTTATAAAAAAATGGATTCCTGAACTAAATAGTATTCCTACGGAATTCATTCATGAGCCCTGGAAAATTAGCGAAATGGAATCAAAATTTTACAACTTTAGTCCAGGAGTTGATTATCCAAGACCAATAGTGGATTTAAAAAAAAGTTCAATGTTAGCAAAAGAAAAAATTTGGAAACATTTAAAAGATCCAAAAGTTATTAATGAAAAGAAAAAAATAATTCGAAGACACGTCAACCAGGGCTAAAAGTATAAAATTATTAAAAAATTAATGTAACCTTTGCTTCTCATAAAAAAAAGTGTTACGTTTGCGTTACATTAAAAAAATAAATAACATGCAATATCAAGCCGAATTATTAATTCCTATTTTAGGAATACTTTCTGGAATTATTATACCTGTAGCCGTATTTATATGGTTGTATTTTGATGCAAAAGGTAAACGAGAAACTGTTTTAGAAATTTCTAAAAATTTAAATGACCCATCAAAAGTTGAAGAATTACTAAGAATTTTTGAGGAAAGAAAAAAAGAACCCATAGATTATAGAAGAAATGGTGTAATTACACTGTTTACTGGTGTTGGACTTTTTATTTTTGGAATCTTTTTTCTAGGTCAAATAATGAAAGCAGTTGGTGCTTTAGTTTCATTAGTTGGTTTAGGAACAATTATAGCAGGTTACCTATATCCAAATACTGGAAAAGAACTTAGTAACGCTGTTGAAGAATTTGAAAAAAAGTAATAATGGGTAAAAACCATAAAAAACTTTTAAATAATCTGGAAGATTTCAGAAAATCTGCTGGCTTAACTCAGCAAGAATTATCTATTAAAGCAGAGGTTTCTAGAAAAAGTATTAACGCCATTGAAAACGGGGTTTACGTACCTTCGACAGTACTCGCTTTAAAAATTGCAAAAACTCTGAACTGTAAAGTTGAAGAATTATTTCAGTTACCTTAAAATTAAATAAGTGTTTATAATTGAAAAACCCCACCAAATTTGGTGGGGTTTTTAATTCTGTGGGCGCTAAGGGATTCGAACCCCTGACCCCTTGGGTGTAAACCAAGTGCTCTGAACCAACTGAGCTAAGCGCCCTAAAACGATGGCAAATATAATA
>Ga0208127_1000393_pt1 | contig 22470 bp, 24 predicted proteins | sample ETNtaG_6_FD_185751 | JGI IMG/M metagenome (GOLD analysis project Ga0208127, IMG submission 185751) | Marine microbial and viral communities from oxygen minimum zone, Eastern Pacific Ocean - ETNP201306SV45 (SPAdes) (version 2) | ecosystem: Environmental > Aquatic > Marine > Oceanic ... | reverse complement strand
AGAGAACTTGAGGGTGCCATTATTTCTTTGATTGCCCAGTCTTCATTTAATAAAGCTGAAATTACTGTTGAATTAGCAAAAGAGGTAATTAATAAATTTGTTAAAAATAACAGAAGAGAAGTTTCAATTGATTACATTCAAAAAGTTGTTTCTGATTACTTCCAAATGGATATTCAGACACTGCAATCTAAAACAAGAAAAAGACATATTGTTCAAGCTAGGCAGATTGCAATGTATTTTGCAAAAAAATTCACAAAAGCATCTCTAGCTAGCATAGGTTCACAAATTGGCAGGAGAGATCATGCTACAGTTCTTCATGCTTGTAAAACAGTTGACAACCTTAGCTTCACTGATAAACAGTTTAGGAAATATGTTGAAGATTTAAATCAGAAACTTTCTAATTAGTCTATCTGTAGATTCCTCTACTATTTAACCATCTAGTATATACTCTTTTATTTCTGTTGTGCTCTGATAAATTTCTTGCAAAAAGGTGATAACCTCTGTTGTAAGGATCTGCGACAAAAAATATATAATTATGTTTCTCATAATCAAGAACCGCATCAATAGCTGAAATATCTGGCATAGCAATTGGACCTGGAGGGAGTCCATTAATCCTATATGTATTATAACGAGACTTTAAGCGTAAATCACGGTAAAGGACTCTCCTAATTATTGTATCAAAATTTTTATAATAATCCTTTATAGAATATATAACAGTTGGATCAGCCTGAAGCCTCATTCTTTTTCTTAATCTATTAATGTAGACTCCTGCAATAGTTGGTCGTTCGTCAACTTTAACACTTTCTTTCTGAACAATTGATGCTAATGAAATAACTTCAAGTTTACTCATTCCAAGTTGTTCTGCCTTTTTAGTTCTCTGCTGATTCCAGAATTTATTGTATTCGGTTAACATTTTATCTCTAAAATCTTCTGGCTTGACATTCCAGTAAACTTCGTAAGAGTTTGGGATAAACATCGATAAAACATTATCGTTATTAAAGTTATTTTTACTTAAAAAATTTTTGTCCTTGAATGCTTTAACCAATGAAGCACTATCCTCATATATTTGCTTTGACACTCTTCCCGCAAGGTTCTCAATTCTTTCCTGATTATTAAATATGACATTAACTGGTGTATTATTAAATTTCAATGAGTTGACAATATCATTATTCCCTATATCCTTCGATATTTTATACCTTCCTGTCTTTTGATTTTCTAGGTAATCTAACTTTTCAGCAGCCTTATAAAATGTTTTTTCTGATTTGATATATTTGGAAATTGAATCTCTAAAAGCTAAACTATCTCCTTCCATTACATATAGAAAAATACTTTCATCTTCGAAAGAAGTATTTGGCTTGTAAAACTTATTGTAATAATCAATAATGAATACTAATGAAAGGATTGATAACGGTATTATTACTTTTAAATACTTCATTTTTTTATAATTTTTTGATACAGGAGTTCATCACAGAACATATTATTGTAATATATCCAATCTTTTTTTAAGCCAACTTTCTTGTATGATTTTTTTTCAAAAAGAGATATACTCTCGCTATTATTAGATGAAATATTTGCATAGAGTTGATGAATTGGAACGTGTTTAATTAAATAATCCTCAATTAACTCAAGAGATTTTGAAGCAATACCTTTCATACGGTATTTTTCAAATATAATAATCCCAACCCCTACTCTTCTATTTATAAAGTCATAGTCAAAAAGATCTATAAAACCTAGAGCGTTGTTGTCATCACTTATCACTAGTCTTAGTTGTTTATGTTCAATAATATCTAAATGTGAATTTTGTATAAATTTTTTAAGAGTATGTTTTGAAAAAGGAGATGAATTATTAGAATAAATCCAGAGAGATTCGTCATTTTCTGTTTCATAAACTATATCCAAATCGTCAGGTTCAAGTGCTCTAAGCTTTAAATTCATGATACTCTAGTTAAACAATAGTTAAAATATAAATATTAAATATTTAATATCTTATTTTTATAAAAAAAAATGAAGCTATATCTTAAAATTCTTGGTATTTCCATTGCTTGTTCTGTCATTACTTTATTATTATTTAATAGAATTAATAATGAGGATAAAATTGATTATGAAACTAAATTGATAAGTGATTCTATCTCTGAATTCTCAATTAGTAATTCGGTACAAAGAAACCTCGGCAAATCAACACTACCAGATTTAACTTTTGCTGCAAGTAAAACAATTGATGCAGTAGTTCACGTAAAAAACACAAGCATAGTTGAAGAGAGTGATAGCTGGGCTTTACAATTTTTTTATGGTGATGATTCTAAAAAAAAGGTAGGTACAGGTTCAGGGGTAATCATATCACCTGATGGTTATATAATTACTAATTATCACGTAATTGAAAATTCATCTGAAGTAATAGTAACAACAAACGACAACAAAGAGTATGAGGCAGAAATAATTGGATTCGATGAAGTTACAGATATAGCAGTACTTAAAATTAAATCTGATATTAATCTTGATTATATCTTCTTTGGTGATTCAGACTCTACATTAATAGGAGAATGGGTTCTTGCAGTTGGAAATCCTTATAATTTAAATTCAACAGTTACAGCAGGTATAGTAAGTTCTAAGTCTAGAGACCTAAATGAATATGATCAAAAGAATCAGTCATTTATTCAAACTGATGCAGCGGTCAACTTTGGTAATAGTGGTGGTGCTTTAGTTAATATTCAAGGAGAGTTAATTGGAATAAATACACTTATTCAATCAATGACCGGAGGATATGTTGGATATTCTTTTGCTGTTCCAAGTAACACTGTGAGAAAAATATTTGAAGATATTATAGAATATGGAGATGTTCAAAAAGGACTTCTAGGAGTAAGAGGTGTAGCCTTAAAATCTTCATATTCCAGACAACTAAATATAGATGAAACTGAGGGCTTCTATATTGATGAAATTGAAGAAGGATATGGAGCTGACACTGCTGGTTTAACTAGAGGTGATATAATTAAATCGATTGATGGTTTTAAAATCAACAGATTCTCTGATCTATCAGGATACCTATCATCAAAGAGACCTGGTGATAAAGTTGAAGTTAATTTTGTAAGAGAAGGAAGATTAAAAACAGCTATTGTAACTTTGAAAAAAAGCTCAAATTAATGAGGATTGATGTTCTAACTCTATTTCCAGATATCTTTGACAATCTTAATTCATTCTCAATTATAAAAAAAGCAATTGATTCGAAGAAGGTTAAAATTAAATCACATAATCTAAGAGAGTTTGCCGAAAATTCAAGAAAAGTAGATGATTATCCTTATGGGGGGTTTCCTGGAATGGTAATAAAAATTGAACCAATTGATAATTGCATTGAATATCTAAGAAAAAAGAATAACTATGATGAGATAATTTATTTAACTCCTGACGGTGACCTTTTAAATCAGAAAACATCAAACTACTTATCAACATTAAAAAATATTATTATAATCTGTGGTCATTACAAAGGAATTGATCACAGAGTTAGGGAACACCTTGTTACTAAAGAAATATCAATTGGAGATTTTGTTGTATCTGGAGGAGAACTCCCTGCAGCTGTATTATGTGATTCTATAGTTAGACTTCTTCCTGGAATCATTGGTGATGAATCATCTGCTTTGTCTGACACTTTTCAAGATAATGTATTATCTCCTCCAATATATACAAGGCCAGAAGTATATAAAGGCATGCAAGTACCTAAGGTTCTTTTATCAGGTAATGAAAAAGAGATTCAAAAATGGAATGATGAAAAATCAATCGAAAGAACAAAATTACTTAGGCCAAATCTTTTTGATAATGATTAAAAAAGGTTTATTTTTGCGCGTGTTTGAAATTAATCAAACTTTATAAAACAAACTTCAATGGAATCTGTAGTAAATTTAGTTCAAGAGAAACTTATCAGTAAAAATGAATTTCCAACTTTTTCATCTGGTGATACTATAACAGTATATTATGAAATTAGAGAAGGTGATAAAGTTAGAACTCAATCCTTTAAAGGTGTAGTCATTCAAATTAAAGGAAGAGGAGAATCTAAAACATTTACAATCAGAAAAATGTCTGGTACAGTTGGAGTTGAAAGAATTTTCCCACTAAATATGCCTGCTTTAAATAAAATTGAAGTCAATAAGAAAGGTAAAGTTAAACAATCAAGAATTTACTACTTTAGAGAACTTAGAGGAAAGAAAGCAAGGATTAAAGAAGTATAAATCTTATGTCAAAAATTAAAGTAGCCAATCCCATAGTCGAAATAGATGGTGATGAAATGGCTAGGATTATCTGGAAATTTATTAAAGAGAAGTTGATCTTAGACTACATAGACCTTGATGTTGTATATTATGATCTTGGGATAGAGTCTAGAGACAAGACAGATGATCAAATCACTGTTGATGCTGCTAATGCTATAAAAAAATATAATGTAGGTATTAAGTGTGCAACGATTACTCCAGATGAACAAAGAGTAGAAGAATTCTCTCTTGGCAGGATGTATAAATCTCCTAATGGTACTATTAGAAACATAGTTGGAGGAACTGTTTTTAGAGAACCTATAATATGTAGATCAATACCAAGGTATGTTCAGGGATGGTCAAGACCAATATGTATCGGAAGACATGCATTTGGTGATCAATACAGAGCTACAGATGTAACTACTCATGGACCTGGGAAGCTTGAGATGAAGTTTACACCTTCCGATGGCTCAGAGTCAAAGACATGGGAAGTATATAATTTCGAAGAAGATGGTATTGCAATGTCAATGTATAATATTGATTCTTCTATATATGGTTTTGCAAGATCTTGTATGAATATGGCTTTAACAAAAAGATGGCCTCTTTATCTTTCTACAAAGAATACAATATTAAAAGCATACGATGGAAGGTTTAAAGACATTTTTCAGGAAGTTTTTGAAAATGAGTTTAAAGATAAATTTGAAAAAGAAAATATAACATACGAACATAGGCTTATTGATGATATGGTTGCGGCTGCAATTAAGTGGAAAGGTGGATTTGTCTGGGCATGTAAGAACTATGATGGAGATGTTCAATCTGATGTTGTAGCACAAGGGTTTGGTTCTCTTGGACTAATGACATCTACTTTAGTTACTCCAGACGGAAAAACCTTGGAGGCTGAAGCAGCTCATGGAACTGTAACTAGGCATTTTAGAAGACATCAAAAAGGTGAAGAGACTTCTACTAATCCAATTGCGTCAATTTTTGCTTGGACTAGAGGACTAATGCATAGAGGAAAACTTGATGACAATAAAGAGTTAATTAAGTTTTGCAAAACTTTAGAAGAAGTTTGTATAGAGACTGTAGAGGATGGAAAAATGACAAAGGACCTAGCTCTGCTTGTATTTAGGGATGACCTTGTGGATTCAAATTTTCTTACTACACAACAGTTTTTAGATGAACTTAAGAAGAATTTAGACTTAAAATTAAATTCAAAAGAATAATGAGTTTTTATAAGGTAACAGAACAAGAATCAAATCACAAGGATCTAGAAAAAAAATCTGTTAGTGAACTTGTGACTGCAATGCATGAAGAGGATAACAATGCTCTTAAAGCCATAAATAAAGTTCTTCCTAATATCACCAATTTAATTGAGAATCTAGCCCCTAAAATAAAAGAGGGTGGTAGATTATTCTATATAGGAGCTGGTACTAGCGGAAGATTAGGTGTTTTGGATGCATCAGAGTGTCCCCCTACCTTTGGAACACCTCCTGAAAAAGTTGTTGGGCTTGTAGCTGGAGGTATACCTGCGCTATATAGTTCTATAGAGATTGCAGAAGATGATTTAAATCAAGCATGGAAAGATCTCTCCGATCATAATATCAATAAAAATGACTTTGTTATTGGAATTGCAGCATCAGGAACTACTCCTTATGTTGTTGGTGGTCTGAAAGCCTGTCAAGAAAATAATATTTCAACTGGATGTATTGTTTGTAACGAAAATTCTCCATTATCAAAACATGCAGATCATAAAATTGAAGTGATAGTTGGACCTGAGTTTTTAACTGGAAGCTCAAGACTCAAAGCAGGCACTGCTCAGAAGCTTATCTTAAATATGATTTCTACAATTTCAATGATCCTTGATGGTCATGTAAGAGGCAATAAAATGATTGATATGCAGATGAGTAACGCTAAGCTTAATAAACGTGCTAGAAGAATACTTATGGAAGAGTTAGGTGTTGATGAGCAAAAAGCTGATGAACTTATTGTAAAGTATAAAAGTATCCGATCTGCTATAGATAATTATTCAAATGAATAAATACTTAAGAAAGGGCTTTATTCAAGTTTTTGTGGGAATATCTTTATGCTTTATTGCACCGGTAACTGTCTCACAGGCTTTTAACAACCAAGATCACCCGTTCTTTTTAGTTGTATTAATTATAGGGGCAATACTTCTAGTATTAGCTATTTTTTACGGATATAGAGGGATTAATAATATATTAAATGGTACTCTTGGACCTAAGAATAAATTAAATTAATTTATTTTTGATTTAGATTTTTAATTATGATTAGTATAGTTTTTCCAGATAAGTCCATTAAAGAGTTTAATAAAGGAGTTAAAGTTATTGATATAGCAAAAAGTATCAGTGAAGGTTTAGCAAGAAAAGTTATTTCAGCGTCCTTTAATGATGAGACTCTTGAACTTGACTCAGAGTTAACTAAAGATGGGAGTATTAAACTTTATACGTGGGATGATGATGAAGGGAAACAAGCATTTTGGCATTCTTCAGCTCATATATTGGCTCAAACTATTAAATTTTTCTATCCAGAATCTAAACTAACAATTGGACCATCAATTGAAAATGGGTTTTATTATGATGTTGATTTTGGTGATGAGAGTATCTCAGAAAAAGATTTTGAAAAAATTGAATCAAAATTTCTTGAGTTTTCACGAAATGACTTCAAATTTAGAATGAAGAGTGTGTCTAAAGATGATGCTTTAGAATTTTATAAAAAAGAAAAGAATGAATATAAGGTTGAGCTAATTGAAGCTCTTGAAGATGGAACTATCACTTTCTGCGATCATTCAGACTTTAGTGATTTATGTAAAGGAGGTCATATCCCTTCAACCGGAATTGTTAAAGCTGTAAAACTTTTAAATATTGCAGGTGCTTATTGGAGAGGTGATGAAAAGAACAATCAATTAACAAGAATTTATGGTATTTCATTTCCTAAGCAAAAATTACTAACTGAGTATCTTGAGCTAGTTGAAAAAGCAAAGGAAAGAGATCACAGAAAAATTGGAAAAGAGCTTGAATTATTTACATTTTCAAGTAGAGTTGGACATGGTCTTCCCCTTTGGCTTCCAAATGGAACAGAACTAAGAGATAGACTACAAGACTTTCTTGAAGACGCTCAAAAAAGAGCTGGATATAAAAAAGTTATGTCATCTCATATTGGGGCTAAAGAGCTGTATGAAACATCTGGACATTATGAAAAATATGGTGCTGATAGTTTCCAACCAATTTCTACTCCAAATGATTCTGAGACCTTTATTTTAAGACCTATGAATTGTCCTCACCACTGTGAAATATATAATGCAAAACCACAGAGTTACAAGGATCTTCCATTAAGACTTGCTGAGTTTGGGACAGTCTACAGGTATGAACAAAGTGGAGAATTGCATGGTTTAAGCAGAGTTAGAGGATTTACAGTTGATGATGCCCATATATTTTGTACGCCTGAACAAGTAGACTCTGAGTTTAATAATACCATTGACTTAGTTCTTTATGTTTTTAATTCGCTTGGGTTTAACGATTTTTCAGCACAAGTATCGTTAAGAGATCCTAATACCCCTGAAAAATATATTGGTTCTGATAAAAATTGGGAAATATCTGAGCAGGCAATTCTTAATTCAGCTAAAGAAAAAGGTCTTGACTATAATGTTGAATATGGAGAAGCTGCATTCTATGGTCCAAAACTTGATTTTATGGTCAAAGATGCACTTGGTAGAAGCTGGCAACTTGGTACAATTCAAGTTGATTACAATCTTCCAGAAAGGTTTGATTTAACATATAAAGGAAGCAATAATGAAGATTTAAGACCTGTAATGATACATAGAGCCCCATTTGGAAGTATGGAAAGATTCGTTGCAATTTTAATAGAGCATACTGCTGGTGTTTTCCCTTTATGGCTAACAACTATTCAGGTAGAAATTCTGATTGTAGGTGAGAACTTTAAAAATTATGGTCAAAAAGTTTTAAATATCTTAGAAAATCACGAAATTCGCGCGCACTTGGATGATAGAAATGAGACTGTTGGAAAGAAAATTAGAGAATCTGAGATGAAGAAGATTCCATTTATGATTGTTGTAGGTGAAAATGAAGTTAAAAATAATTCACTTTCAATCAGGAGACATCATGGTGATGATCTGGGTGAAATGAAAATTGAAGAGTTTGTGGATATTGTTAAGAATGAAGTTTCTGAATCTATCCCAAAATTTAATATTAATTAAAAATAGTTGTTATAGCAATAAGAAGAAGAAGATCGAACAGGAGATTCAGAAGAGAAATAAAAGAAGATCCTCATAAAATCAACAACAAGATAACTGCTCATGAGGTTAGACTAGTCGGTGATAATGTAGATGTTGGAGTATACTCTACAAATGAGGCTTTAAGAATGGCGAGAAACTTAGAATTAGATTTAGTTGAAATTTCTCCAAAAGCATCTCCACCTGTATGTAAAATATTAGAATATAAAAAATTCTTGTATGAACAGAAAAAGAGAGACAAAGCTCTTAAATCCAAGGCAACTAAAATTGTTGTCAAAGAAATAAGGTTTGGTCCTCAAACAGATGAGCATGATTATCAGTTCAAGAAAAAACATGCAGAAAAATTTTTAAATGAAGGTGCAAAATTAAAAGCTTTCGTTTTTTTTAAAGGAAGATCGATAATATTTAAAGAACAAGGTCAAATACTGCTATTAAGATTAGCACAAGACCTAGAAGACATTGGAAAAGTTGAACAAATGCCACAATTGGAAGGAAAAAGGATGATAATGTTCATAATACCAAAAAAGAATTAAATTAGGGAACTATGCCAAAAATGAAAACAAAATCCAGTGCCAAGAAAAGGTTTAAAGTTACTGGTTCAGGTAAAATAAAAAGAAAACACGCTTTCAAAAATCATATTTTGACTAAAAAGTCAAAAAAAAGAAAGTTAAGGTTAACTCACTTTGGGCTTGTTCATGAAAGTGATGAGAATAGTATTAAAAGACAATTAAGATTAAAATAAATATACAGCAATGCCAAGATCAGTAAATTCAGTTGCCTCTAGAGCAAGAAGGAAGAAAATTTTAAAACAAGCAAAAGGATACTTCGGAAGAAGGAAGAATGTTTGGACAGTAGCTAAAAATGCTGTTGAAAAAGCTCTTGTATATGCTTACAGAGATAGAAAAACAAAGAAACGAAACTTTAGATCTTTGTGGGTAATGAGAATTAATGCTGCCGCACATCAACATGGTCTTTCGTATAATGAGTTTATTTATAAACTTAAGTCTAATAATATTTCTCTCAATAGAAAAGTATTAGCTGACTTAGCAATGAATAACCCTAATGCATTTGAAGCTATAGTTAAGTCTTTAAAATAACTCCCCCCTATCCTACTTCAACTATTCTATTTTTTTCAGGTCTAATAAGAAAAATATAGGTTGAAAGAAGGTGCTTTACTTAAATTATTAAAGAATCCTGGTTCAAAAAGTGAGGGCTTTAAACTTCTAGTAGATTTATATCAAGAAAAATTATACTGGATGATTAGAAAGATGGTTTTATCACATGACTCAGCTAATGACGTTCTTCAAGAAACATACATTAGGATATTTAAGGGAATTGATAACTTTAAAGGAAATAGTGCTATTTCAACATGGATGTATAGAATAGCATATAATGAATGTCTTCGTTTTTTATCAAAAGAATCAAAACTTCTAAGAGTTGAATTAGATATAAGTGATAGTGACTACTCAAAAAAACTATTTGCTGATTCATATTTTGATCCAAATGAATTATCAACAAAATTTCATGCTATATTATCTGAATTGACTGTAAATCAGAGAAATATCTTTAACATGAAATATTTTGATGAACTAAAATTTAACGAAATTTCTGACATTACTGGTATAAACATAAATACAATAAAATCCACTTACTATCTTGTTGAAAGAAAAATTAAAAAAGAAATAAATGAATAAGCATAAAGAAAGATTAGGTTTAAAAATTCCTGAGAATTATTTCAGGGAAACCAAAGAGAATATACTAAATAAAAATCTAAATAGTACTGATAACAACTATTCATTTAGTTTCTATCAGCTATCATTTGCTGCTATTTTTATTTTTACTCTTGTATACTTTAATTATCCATTTTTAGAGAGTGAATCAATTAATTTTGAAACTGAATCACCAATTATATCAACTATCTTATTAGATGAAGAAATAACAGAAGAGTACATAATTGATTTCCTTACAGATCAGGTTGTATCAGATGTAATTTATATGCCTAAATAAACTTTATGATGAATCTAAGTTCAAAATATAGAATGTTCAAATCAAATAAATTTTTATTAATTGTTTTACTAAGCTTACTTTCGTTTAATACTATTATTAGTCAAGAAAGCAGAAGATATAAAAAGGGTTTTTCAAAAGAACTCATATCTAGCTTTTCTGAATTTCAAAAAGATTTACTCAAAAAAGAACAAAAACTTTGGAAACGTCATCATGAACTAATTAAAGAGACTTTATCAGAAATTCAGCAAAGTATAATAGGTGATAGCTCAATTAATATAAGGGAAAGACACAAAAATCTTATGAAGTCTTTGACCGATGAACAAAAAATTATGGTTAAAAAATTCGAAGAAAGAATTGACACCATAAGACAAAAATTCTATGAATCATTATCAGATAGACAAAAAAACTTTATTAGAAAAAAAAGAAAGAGATCTAAGAGAAATGATTAATGTCTTTTAACAAATCCTTGTGTTTTACTCTAATTAATATAAAATATATTTGCGCAACCAAACAAAACAAAATGAATAAGATCTATTTATTTCTACTATTTACATCCTTTTCTTTATTCTCTCAACAAAACAGTGGAGGAAATTACCAGGGATATGCTAACATGAATTTTAAAGTATCAGGGCTAGTTATTGACTCAGAGACATCAGAGCCGCTTGAATATGCTACTATATCATTAAAAGCTAAAAATAATCCAGAAAAAGTATTTGGGGGTATAACTGACGAAAACGGAAAGTTCTCAGTCGATGTTAACCCAGGAATGTATGACCTAACTATTGATTATATTTCCTTTATTTCATACTCAAATCAGAATCTTATGGTAAGAGGAAATACTGATATTGGAAATATTTCTCTAGATCTTGATGTCTCAGTACTTGACGAAGTTGAAGTGAGAGCTGAAAGAACTCAGGTCGAAATTAGACTTGATAAAAAAATATATAACGTTGGACAAGACATAACTGTCAAGGGTGGAAATGTTTCCGATGTTCTTGCTAATATACCTTCAATTGATGTGGATTTTGATGGAAATATTTCTCTTAGAGGAAATAGTAATGTAAGAATTCTAATTAATGGAAAGCCCTCTGGTCTAGTTGGCCTGTCGGGACCTCAAGGCTTAAGATCGCTACCATCTGAATCTATCGAAAAAGTTGAAGTAGTGACATCACCATCAGCTAGATACTCAGCTGAGGGAACTGCTGGTATTCTAAATATTATCCTCAAGAAACAAAATCTTCTAGGCTTTAATGGAAACTTTAATGTTAACCTTGGTATTCCAAAAAATGAAGGTATAAATGGTACCTTAAATGTTAGAAATGAAAAAGTAAACTTATTTGGCACAGTAAACCTTAGTAATTCTGAAAATTCAGGTACTTTTTTCTCAGAAACTAATTACACAAGACAGGATTTAACAATTGAAGAAACAAATGATTCGGATTATAATAATAAAAACATTTTTTTCAATTTAGGAAGTGAATATTACTTTGATGATAATACTTCCTTAACAATTAGTGGTTTTTACAAAAAAGGAGATGATTCAAGCTTTCTTACTAACATAGTAAACGATATATCTAGAGGGTCAATATCCTCAACAAATAATAGACTTAGAGATGAAACTGAGATGGATGAATCTTTTGAATACGCTCTGGACTTTTATAAAGATTATGATAGAGATGGACAAACACTTAGTGCAAGAATTTCTTATGAGGAGAGTGAAGATGATGGATTAGAAGATATTGAAGATTTTGCAACTTTCCCTATAATATCGGAATCAGTTTTTGAGAAAGTATCAAATATTGATTTTCAAAAAAGATTATTAGGTCAAGTTGATTTTATATATCCAATAGATAAAGAGACTGAATTTGAATTTGGGTATAGAGGTAATTTTTTAGAAAGAGAAACTGATTATGATGTTTCTTTTCTAACTGGTAATAGTTTTATCTCAGATCCTGGATTATCAAACGTATTTAACTACAAAGAGTCTGTTAACTCTGTTTACACTCAATTTGGTAAAAAGTTTGATAAATTATCAGCTTTATTTGGATTAAGATATGAGAATTCGCGTCAAGAGATAGACCAAAGAACAACTAATCAATTCGAAATTAAAAAATATTCTGATCTTTTTCCAACTTTAAATCTTGCTTATGAATTTTCAAGTCAGGAATCTTTAACATTTGGATATAGCAAGAGAGTAAGAAGACCTAGAGGATGGAATATAAATCCATTTCCAAGAAGAAATTCAGTCACAAGTTTTAGAAGAGGTAACCCCTTCTTAGACCCAACTTTTACAACCGCTCTTGAAGTTGACTACCTAAAGAGATTTAAAAAATTTACTCTTAACACCTCAATTTTTTACAGACAATCTGATGGAAATATTGAGAATATAACTGAGGAAACAGGAGAAATAGTTGACCTTATCATTGGAAGCAATCCAAATGCTCCTCTACTTCAGGTCCCTGTTTTAGAATCATATCCAATAAATTTATCTACTAATAAACGTATTGGATCTGAATTGAGTTTAACATATACACCTTCAAGAAGTGTTAGGCTGAATGCAAGTTTTACAATTAACTCTAGCTCAATAAGAGGTCAATATGAAGATCAGAATTTTGATTCTGATGACACTAATTGGAGTACTAGATTTAATGGGTTTGTCAGATTACCAAAGGAATATAGTCTTCAATTTTTTGGTTTTGTTCGGGGGCCAAGTGAAAATGCTTTCTCAAAAAGAAAAGCTTTCGGATTTGTTACTGGAGCTATACAAAAATCTATACTAGATAAAAAAGGAACGCTATCACTCAAGTTCAGTGATTTGTTCAACACAAGTCAATGGAGATATGAAGCATTTCAAGATTCTTTTTACAGAAAAGGTGAAGGTAGATGGAGAGAACCCACTTATGTTCTAACTTTTAGTTACAGATTCAATGATAATAAATATAAGCAAAGGAGAAAAAATATCAGAAGAGATCGAGGAGACTCTGATCAAGGAGGAGGCGATGAACCAATATTTAATAATTAAGATTTAAGCTTTTTTGTTATAAACTCTTTTATTCTCTGGAACACATAAGATGAAGCCCAATATGGTGCTACTAGTGCTAAGAAAATCATAAGCCAAAAACCCAATGTAAATATTGCTAAAAAGGCTAAAAATCCGAGGTATTGTTGAAACTCCATATATTTGTAAATGCTTAACAAAAGTAAATTTTTTTAAGTAAATTACAAAGATGAAGGACTATAGAATTGAAAAAGATACATTAGGAGAAGTAAAAGTTCCACAAAACTCTCTCTGGGGAGCTCAAACCGAAAGATCTAGAAATAATTTTAAAATTGGCGATCCATCTTCAATGCCAATTGAAATTATTCATGCATATTCAATTTTAAAGAAGTCTGCAGCTCAAACAAATTATAATCTAGGTGCTTTATCAAAAGAAAAATGTGAGCTTATTGTGAGTGTTTGTGACGAAATATTAGATAATAAGCATAATGATCAGTTCCCGCTAGTAATATGGCAGACAGGATCTGGTACTCAAACTAATATGAATGTGAATGAAGTTATTTCAAATCGAGCACATATAATTGAAGGTAAAGAACTTGGTAAATCTGATAAAACATTATCTCCAAATGATGATGTTAACCTTTCTCAGTCTTCAAATGATACTTTCCCAACAGCAATTAATATTGCTGCTATGAAAGTTATTACCGAAAATACCATTCCAAATATTAAAAACCTTAGAGATAGCCTAGATAAAAAATCAAAAGAATTTAAAGATATAGTAAAGATTGGTAGAACTCATTTGATGGATGCAACTCCAATAACTCTAGGTCAGGAATTCTCTGGGTATGTATCTCAAATTGATCATGGGATTAAATCATTACAAAACTCTCTTGATCATCTAAGTGAACTTCCACTTGGAGGAACTGCAGTTGGAACTGGACTGAATACTCCAAAAGGATATTCGAAAAAAGTCGTTGAACATATTTCAAAAAATTCAGACCTTTCGTTTAAAGAGTCTCCAAATAAATTTGAGGGAATTGCTTCTCATGATTGTATAGTAGAAGTTCATGGTGCTTTAAAAACTTTAGCTGCATCAATTTATAAAATTTCAAACGATATAAGACTTATGGGATCTGGTCCTAGATCAGGTATTGGTGAACTCATCCTTCCAGCTAATGAACCAGGGAGTTCAATTATGCCAGGTAAAGTTAACCCAACTCAGTGTGAAGCAATCTCAATGGTATGTGCTCAGATATTTGGAAATGATGTAGCTGTAAGTTTTGCTGGAGCTAATGGACATTTTGAGTTAAATGTGTTTAAACCACTTTTTGCATATAATATAATCGAATCTTCAAAGATACTTGGAGATGCGTCGTTGAGTTTTGCTATAAACTGTATTAATGGTCTAAAGCCTAACAATAAAAGAATTAAGAAATTTCTTGATGATTCATTGATGTTAGTAACAGCTCTAAATTCAAAGATTGGCTATTACAAAGCTGCAGATATTGCAAATAAGGCATACAAAGAAGACATTACATTAAAAGAAGCAGCGTTAACTTTAAATTATTTATCAGAAAAAGAATTTGATGAATATGTCAATCCAAATAGAATGACAAACAATGAAGGTTGAAATAGTTCCATTTCAAGATAAATACTCTCATTACTTCTATGATCTTAATTTTGATTGGCTTAATGAATATTTTTATGTTGAAGAATATGATGAGAAAGTATTAAAAAATTGTAAGGAAGAAATCATTGATAAGGGTGGCTACATATTTTTTGCAATTTTTAAATCAGAAGTTGTTGGTACAATGGCTTTAATCCCTAGAGAAGAAGGAATTTACGAATTAAATAAAATGGCTGTTAAAAAAGAGCTTAGAGGCAATGGTATTGGTCATCAACTAATTCAATATACTATTGATTTTGCAAAAAATAATGAATATAAATCTGTTATACTATATTCAAATACAGTACTAGAAAACTCTATACATCTTTATAATAAATTTGGATTTAAAAAGATAGATAATCCTGATGCTCCATATAAAAGAAGCGATATCAAAATGGAGTATATACTATCTAACTCTTGAGAATAACTTCTCTTTCCAATTAGTCCATGAGTACTTTCTAGCTAATATTGTAATTAGAATTGGATAGACTACAAAAGGAGCTAGCCAATCAGATAATCCTAAACTCGGCTCTGAAATATCTATTAAGATTGATTCAGTCTGAAAAACTGTCCAGTCAGCTGTTACTAGAAGAGCAGCAACTAAGTTATTTGCCGCATGAAATCCAATAGCAAGTTCTAGTCCATCATCCATTAATGTCATGATACCCAAGACAAATCCTACTGTTATATATAAAAATATAAATTCATATCCTAGAGCAGTTATTTCAGGATTAGCTAAATGAAGTGAACCGAAGACTACTGAAGTAAGGAATAAAGCCATAAATCTACTATTAAGCCAATGACCAAAACCTTGCATTAAATAACCTCTAAAGACTACTTCCTCTACAGTTGTTTGAATTGGGACAAATAATATTGCTATAACAGCTAGAATTAAAAATTCTTTTACCTTAAAGTTTAGTTCGTAGCTTTCAGGACTCAAAAAATATTCTAATAACACAAATGCGACAACAGTCGATCCCCATAACGTAAATGAGTATATAACTCTTTCATAATCAATCTTTTTTCTACTTGATAAAATAGACATTAAAGGAAGATCATGAAGTTTCTTAACAACAAGCCATATCCCTGGGACTACAGCAACAAATGTGAGTAGTAATAAGAATAATCTCAAGTTCGATTCTATTCCCTTAAAGAGGTCCATAGGATCTGCATCTGGGCTTGGAAGCTCTGTAGGTAAAAAAGGAATCATAGGTAGTTGACCTATAACACTGAAAAAAATTAAAATAAATGAACCTAGTATATAATACCAGAAGCCCTTTAAGTTGTATGATTTATCCCACAAAAACATTTACTGAAAATTAGCTAAGATTACCATATAAATGAATGAAAAAAACATGTGGAAATAGATTGTATGAATGTTATATTTTATAAGTTTTCTACTATTATAGTATTTGAATAATCCTGATAGCAAGAAATATGAATAGAACATTGTAATTGGAATTAGCACATAAAGGAATAACATTTGCTTAGTACCAGTCAAGATATTCTCTGCAATAAAATATAAAGAACCTAATGCTAATATTAGATTAAGTGCATATATCCACCTTGATGCTTTTTTCCCCAGAAGGACTACTAAATGATTCTTACCAACTTTTTTATCTGAAGCGTGATCAGGATATTGATTGATGAATAGAATGTTTGTAGTTAAAAGTCCTATTGGAACACCAAGAAGAAGCAAATTATAAAATTCATTTGAATATAACAGAATTGTTTCATTTGCAATAGCAAAGCCTGTACCTAATGTCAATAATGGGCCAAATGATAGAAAAATTGAAAGTTCTCCTAGGCCATATCTTGAAGATAACCTTATCGGTTTAGCAGTATAGAAATACCCAACTAAAACACCTATTAAAGCAATGATAGCTGAATAATATGCATTACTTGTGGACCCAGTGTTTAAAAAACTCATGTATAAAATTCCTGCTGCAGTTGCAAGACCTAGAATAAACATAATATTAGCAAGACTCTTCGTACCCTTTAGAGTAATTAAGCCTAATTCTACAGCTCTACTGCCCCCAGATAATTGTGCCCCCTGAAGAATTGTTGAATCCATTCCAGCATTAAAGTATTCTGTGTTAGCCTCATCTGTTCCATGTGTTACATCAAAATAGTCATTATAGAGGTTGGAAAATAAGTGGAAAAATAAAATTCCAAATGTGGTTAGAGCTAAGGAAATTGGACTAAACAAATTATCTCCAATTCCAGCATAGTAACATCCAATTGAAAAAACTGGGAATAATGAAGCCGAAGCAAAACCTACTCTAGTTATTGCTACACCCTTGATAATTTTGGTAACCCAATTAATTTTTATGTTAACCTCTTCATCAATTACCTCAGTAATTCCACAATATCCAGTTTGAGGTTTGTCCTTTCCATCTGCAAAATTTGGAGTAATCTTAATTTTAGCAGCAAATTTTGAACCATCTTTTCTAATAAAATTAGTTTTTGTTGTATGCTCTCCTGTTTCGTTAGCATCTCTTAACCATCCAAGAACATTTTGAAGAACTATCTCTCCTGGAGAAAAAATTGATACTCTCTTTATACCAACCAACTCATCTGAGGGATAACCAAAGACTTTCTCAGCACCTTCATTCATGTTTGTAATCAAACCCTCCATATCACAAATAATAACACTTTTCATAATTTTTTTTTTTGAATGCTCAAATTTACATCCTGAGCCTCTTAAATAAAAATTTTTTTATGAATTATTTGTCAATAGTGAGTGTAGTTAGTTTTGCAAAAGAAATATCTCTGTTATTTTCATCTACAATAGAAATCTTCCAAAGTTGCATTGTTCTACCCATATGAATTGGTATAGCTTTAGCAAATACAAATCCCTCACTTATTCCTCTAACATGATTTATAGATAACTCAACTCCACGAAGTAATTGGTTTTCTTTTTTTGAGAAAATAGCCGCAGCGGAACTTCCAACGGTTTCTGCTAAAGCAGCGGTCGCTCCCCCGTGAAGGACACCAGCAGGCTGATGATGAGCTGGCGTGACTTGCATTTTAGCTTCTAAAAAATGTTCACCAACATCTGTAAAAACAATACCAAGAGTAGAAACTAGGGTGCCTTCGCAACGTTTATTTGCTTCGCTAAGAATATAATTTTTGTCAAACAAAATTAATCCTCTTTTACTTCCTCAAAATCTACATCTTGAACATCATCTTTTGAATCTTTTTTGGATTCTGCAGATGGATCCTCAGCACCTGGTTGTGCAGCCCCATCGGCTTGAGCTTTGTACATTTCTTCTGAAGCATTCTTCCATGCTTCATTTATGGTATTTAAAGCCTCATCAATTTTTTCGAGATCCTTTGATTCATGTGCCTTCTTAAGATCTTCTAATGAAGACTCAATAGGTTTCTTTTTATCATCAGATAACTTATCTCCAAACTCTTTAAGTTGTTTCTCTGTTTGAAAAATCATTTGGTCAGCACTGTTGAGCTTATCAACTTCTTCTTTTACTTTTTTATCCGCATCTGCATTAGCTTCCGCGTCCTTCTTCATTTTTTCAATTTCTTCCTCTGTTAGTCCTGAAGAAGCTTCGATCCTTATATCTTGTGACTTATTAGTCGCTTTATCAAGTGCACTTACATTAATAATTCCATTTGCATCAATGTCAAAAGTTACTTCAATTTGTGGAATCCCTCTTGGAGATGGTGGAATACCATCTAAATGGAAACGCCCAATTGTCTTATTATCTTTTGCCATTGGCCTTTCACCTTGTAAAACATGGATTTCTACAGAAGGTTGATTATCAGCTGCTGTTGAAAAAACTTGAGATTTCTTTGTTGGAATTGTAGTGTTAGACTCAATTAATTTTGTCATAACATTACCCATTGTTTCAATTCCAAGTGATAAAGGAGTAACATCTAGAAGCAATACATCTTCAACATCTCCAGAGAGAACACCACCTTGAATAGCAGCTCCTACTGCCACAACTTCATCAGGATTTACACCTTTAGATGGTTTCTTTCCAAATAAAGCTTCAACTTCTTTTTGAATAATTGGTATTCTAGTTGAACCTCCAACCAAGATTACCTCATCTATATCTTTCTTTGTTAAGCCTGCATCCTTAAGAGCTTTCTTAACAGGTTCCATCGATCTTTTAACTAAATTATCAGACAATTGTTCAAATTTAGCCCTTGTTAGAGTGGTTACTAAGTGTTTAGGTCCAGATGACGTTGCAGTAACATATGGAAGATTAATCTCAGTCTGAGCTGATGATGATAGCTCAATTTTAGCTTTTTCAGCAGCTTCTTTTAATCTTTGTAGAGCCATTGAGTCCTCTCTTAAATCGATTTGTTCATTATTTTTGAATTCTTCGGCTAAGAAGTCAATTATTACTTGATCAAAGTCATCACCACCAAGATGGGTATCACCATTAGTTGATAGTACTTCAAAAACTCCATCACCAAGCTCTAGGATTGAAATATCAAATGTTCCACCTCCTAAATCATAAACAGCAATTTTTTTATCCTTACCTCCTTTATCCATTCCATAAGCTAATGCAGCGGCAGTTGGTTCATTAATTATTCTTTGAACTTTAAGGCCAGAAATTTCACCTGCCTCTTTAGTAGCTTGTCTTTGTGAATCGTTAAAGTACGCAGGTACAGTCACTACAGCTTCTGTAACCGTTTGGCCAAGATAATCTTCAGCAGTTTTTTTCATCTTTTGAAGAACCATAGCTGATAGTTCTTGAGGAGTGTATAATCTTCCATCAATATCTACTCTTGGTGTATCATTATCTCCTTTAACTACTTTGTAAGCAACCGTTTTAACATCATTAGCAGATTCACTGAATTTATTCCCCATAAATCTTTTTACAGATGCAATAGTTTTTTCTGGGTTTGTTACAGCCTGTCTTTTAGCAGGATCTCCTACCTTAATTTCACCGTCTTCAACAAATGCAATTACAGATGGTGTTGTTCTTTTTCCCTCGGCGTTAGGTATCACTACAGGTTCACTACCCTCCATTACAGAGACACATGAATTAGTTGTTCCTAAATCTATTCCTATTATTTTACTCATAATTTTAATTTTATTAATAAATGACAACCATTATGCCAATTTAAATTAAGTGACATTATGTCAGATTACAAATAACTTTATTTACACTATTTTTGCTAAAAACTAATTAATGACAAAGGAGATTAATTCAAGCAGAGTAACTATTAAGGTGCTTGAGCAGATGAAAAGTAAAGGTGAGAAGATATCAATGCTTACTGCCTATGATTACAGTTTTGCAAAAATTATTGATGAGGCCGGTGTAGATATTATTTTAGTTGGAGACTCTGCATCAAATGTAATGGCAGGTCATGAGACGACGCTTCCTATAACCTTAGATCAGATGATTTACCACGCAAGTTCTGTTATAAGAGCTGTAAAGAGAGCTTTAGTTGTTGTTGATCTCCCTTTTGGTACTTATCAATCAGATTCTCAAGAAGCATTAAAATCAGCAATTAGAATAATGAAAGAATCTGGAGCTCACGCAGTTAAACTTGAAGGAGGGCATTTAGCAAAAGAATCTATTGAAAGAATAATTCAGGCTGGGATTCCAGTTATGGGTCACCTAGGTCTCACACCTCAATCAATCTATAAGTTTGGAACATATACTGTTAGAGCTAAGGAAGATGAAGAAGCTAAAACTTTAATTTCAGATTCAAAAATGCTTGAAAAAGTTGGCTGTTTTTCTATTGTACTTGAGAAGATCCCTAATAAATTAGCAAAGAAAGTAACTTCTAGCCTTAAATTGCCAATAATTGGTATTGGTGCAGGCTCACATGTAGATGGACAGGTTCTTGTATCTCATGACATGTTGGGTATGAATAAAGATTTTAGCCCAAGATTCCTAAGAAGATATCTTGATCTTGACTCATTAGTTAGTAATGCAGTTAAGAAATATTCAAAAGATATAAAAGACGGTAACTTTCCAAATAAAGAGGAACAGTATTAATTTGACATTTCAAAATTTAGATATTCTTTTTGAAGACAACCACTTGATTATTATAAATAAGCGATGTGGAGTCCTTGTCCAAGGTGATAAAACTGGAGATATCCCACTTCTTGAAATCGTAAAAAAATATTTAAAAAATAAATACGATAAAAAAGGAAATGTATTCCTAGGTCTTGTTAATAGGATTGATAGACCAACATCTGGTATTGTAATATTCGCAAAGACAAGTAAAGCACTATCTAGAATGAATGAGAAGCTAAAAAATAGGCAGATCAGAAAGCTTTATTGGTTATTTATATCTAATAAGTTTGAATCTAGTGAGGGAAAGATTGAAGGGTGGTTTAAAAAAAATAAAAAAATAAATAAATCTTTTTACTCTAGTAAAGAAATAAACAACTCAAAACACGGATTATTAAACTATAAAAAAATTGAAACACTAAAAAAATATTCCAAAATTGAAGTAGATTTAATTACAGGTAGACACCATCAAATAAGGTGTAGTTTCTCTAAAATTGGTTTTCCAATATTGGGGGACTTAAAATATGGTTCAAAAAGGTCAAATAAAGATGGTGGAATTTACCTTCACTCAAGAGAGGTTTATTTTACTCACCCTGTGTCTAAAGAAGAAATTAATATTAAAGCTGAGCCACCTAGATCTGGACTATGGTCTGCTTCTCCTTCCGATTTATAAGCAGAGCCTTTTCTTTGATTATAACTGCAACAGGTTTATTACTTATTTTACTCTCGAGCCAAGATATTATATCTAAGTATAAAAAAGCTCTTTTTTCATACGGATCATCTTCAAACTTTTTTAACTCTGAATGAAGGTTCCTTAAAAAGCCCTTAATTTCTCCTGGGTAAATGTTTTCTAATCCATTTAAGTATTTAAGTATTGTTTTTTGGACTTCATGAAGATCATTCATTTTGTCAAGATAGTTATATGTTTCTCTTATGATCTTATCAAGATTATAGTCATGGCCAGCTTCCCAATGTGCAATTAGATTTAAAATCCTTGTAAAGCATTGAAGATCTTCCCTCATCTTTATATTTTTATTTTTCATAATCATATTTACATATTTTATACAATTATCATAGTCATTAACTGTAAAATACATACATGCAATTTTAAAGTATAGAAGCATTATGTGATGGTGATCAATAAAATTTTTATTTTCATCAATGCCCTCAAGAACTTTTGGTATAATTTTAATGGAATCTTTAAAATCGCCCTCTAAAACATAAAGATTGAAAAGATTATTATACTTATAAATGAAAATTAAAGCATTTAAATTCTGATTTCTTGGGAATGATTTATC